>Ga0209079_10000013_pt1 | contig 97441 bp, 86 predicted proteins | sample PPLLaktember2015_2_FD_187259 | JGI IMG/M metagenome (GOLD analysis project Ga0209079, IMG submission 187259) | Freshwater sediment microbial communities from Prairie Pothole Lake near Jamestown, North Dakota, USA - PPLs Lake P7 Core (6) Depth... | ecosystem: Environmental > Aquatic > Freshwater... | reverse complement strand
AAGTATCTACATTGTTTATACAACAAAGAGATGTGCGTGTCAATCGTCTGCTGTCGGTGGTCTTATTTCGGCTGTAGGCTATCGACTTTTTCTGCTCTGCCGCTCAGCGGCACTGCCTTGTGGCATGTGACTCTTCTTTCCTGAAGCCCGACTCCCGATTCCCGCCGCGAAGCGGCTTCAATCGACTTTGTTCGCCCCCCGTCTTGGCCACCATGTTGCCGGCGTACATCAGCGAATCGAAGGTCCCCGCATCGGACCACCACCCGTCCAGGACATCCCAGGTGATCGTCCCCTCGCGGATATAGTGGTTATTCACGTCGGTGATCTCCAGCTCCCCGCGGTTCGACGGTTTCAGCGTCTTGATCACGTCGAACACCGTGGCGTCGTACATGTAGATCCCGATCACGGCATAGGTGGAGGCCGGCTGCTTCGGCTTCTCGTCGATCCGGATGATGCGCTCGCCCTCGAAGGCCGGCACGCCGAAGCGCTGGGGGTCCTGAACCTCCTTGAGCAGGATCTTGGCGCCCCGCTGCTGCTTCTTGAACGCCTCGACGGCCTTCCGGATGTTCTTCTCGATGATGTTGTCGCCCAGCACCACGGCAATCTTGTCCCCGTCGGCAAAGTACGCGGCCAAATCCAGGGCGGCGGCGATCCCGCCCTCCCCCTCCTGGTAGGTGTAATTCAGGTGCTTCAGACCGAACTCCCTGCCGTTTCCCAGCAACTTCAGGAAATCCCCCGCGTTGTTGCCCCCGGTGACGATCAGGATCTCGTCGATGCCCGCATTGACGAGCGTCCGGATCGGGTAGTAGATCATCGGTTCACGGTACAGCGGAAGCAGATGCTTGTTGGTCACCTTGGTCAGGGGGTGCATCCGCGTCCCCAGACCCCCCGCAAGAACAATCCCTTTCATGAAACCCTCCAATCTGAACTGAGGTTGTGAGCTTGGCCTTTATACCACAACACCGGCTCGCTCTCCAGCCACACTTTCCGATTCCTTTCGTTTTCAATCTGTACAGGACTCCCCGCATTCTGTATAGTGGAGCCCACCCTCCGGCAGGGTTTATTTGTTATTTTATTTTTTATTGCAAGGGACGTTCCAGAAACGGCACGGGTGGATGACCCATCGAAGAGGAAGGGAAATGACCGACGAGCGTTACATGAAGATGGCTCTCGGCCTCGCTAAACGCGGGGCGCCCTGGGCCAGCCCCAATCCCCTCGTGGGGTCTGTCATCGTCCGCAACGACCGCATCATCGGAAAGGGCTGGCACCGCTGCTGCGGTGAAAACCACGCCGAGATCAACGCCATCGAGAACGCGACGGAACCGGTCCAAGGCTCGACGGTCTATATCACCCTTGAGCCCTGTTCGCATCACGGCAGGACCCCTCCCTGCGTGGAGAGGCTGCTGAGCGAAAAGCCGGCCAGGGTCGTGATCGGGACCGTCGACCCCAACCCGCTCGTTTCTGGACGGGGGGTCGCAGCGCTCAAGCGGCACGGGATCGAGACTCGCGTGGGCGTACTCGAGGATCAGTGCAGGGAGATCAACGAGGCATTTTTCAAGTTCATACGGACTCGCATCCCCTTTGTCACGCTGAAATTCGCCCAGTCCCTCGACGGGAAAATCGCCACCTCGACGGGGCATTCCCGCTGGATCAGTTCGGAGCCGTCGCGGGTCTTTGCCCATCGCCTGCGGAGCCTTCACGACGCCATCCTCGTGGGCTCGGGTACGGTCACGAAGGACGACCCGGAACTCACGTGCCGCCTCGTCAAGGGGCGCGACCCCCTTCGGGTGGTCGTTGACTCCAAACTGAAAATCCATCCGGATGCCCGGGTTCTGCAGGACCAGGCCCGGGCCCGAACCGTCGTATTCACGACTCCCGGACACGACAAAAAGAAGATGAAGCTGCTCATGAATGCAGGTATCGAGGTCCGGGTTGCCGGAACCCGGCAGGTGGACCTTACCGTCGTCCTCTCGGAGCTCGGCAGGCGCCAGGTCTCGTCGCTTCTCGTCGAAGGGGGAGCGGGGGTCATCACTTCGTTCATCCGGGAGCGTCTTGCCGACCGGATCATCATCATCTCCGCCCCGAAGATTTTCGGGAAAGGTACCGACGCCATCGGGGAGCTTTCCGTGAAGACCGTCGACCAGGCCATCCCGCTCGCGATCCGGCGGGTATCCCATAAAGGCGGGGACGTCATCGTCGATGCCCGCTTCATTCACGACTGAAAAATAGAACCGCAATGAGAGGGGGACCCCGCTTCATGTTCCTGCTTCACACCCGATACCCGATACCCGATACCCGATACCCTCTTCCTGCGACGCCGGAGGCGTGCGCCTGATGCCCTGGTATGCCGTCCACACAAGAAGCCGCCACGAGAGCAAGGTCTGCGACAGCCTTGTCCTGAAGTCGATCGAAGCCTTCCTGCCGAAGATCGAGTTGTGGAGCCGTCGGAAGGACCGCAGGAAGAAGATTCAGCTGCCCATGTTCCCGGGCTATCTTTTCGTGCAGCTGGCCACGGCCGACAATCAGGCGCGGCTTGATATCTTGAAAACGGCGGGGGTTGTCAAGATGCTCGGGACAACCGGGGGGAACGTCCCGATCCCGGTGCCCGACGATAAAATCGAGGCCATCCGGCGGCTCGTGGATTCGAAGGTCGAGATCCAGCACTATCGCTACCCCAGGGTCGGGGAACGTGCGCGGATTCTCGACGGTCCCTTCAAGGAAATCGAGGGGTGAAAGCGGACCCCCGGAAGGACCTCTTCGTGATCACCATCGAGATCCTTCAACGGGCCGTGGCCATCGAGATGCAGGGATTCCAGGTGGAACGGATCTAGGGTATCGGGGCTAGGGTCTCGGGTATCGGGTCAAAAGAATTCTTCTTCCTTCCCTATACCCTATACCCAATACCCGATACCCTATTCCCTCTCTTCAAAGGCCCTCATCGCCTCCTCCTCGAACCGTTCCTCCATTCCCCTGTACTTCGGGGAATAGTGAAAGAGTACGTAGCGCTTCACGCCCGCAAGCCGCGCCAGGCGTCCCGCCTGCAGGGCCGTCAGGTGGTATTTGTCAGCCGCCCGTTTACGGTCCTCCTCGAGGAAGCACGCTTCGATGAAGAGCATGTCGGCTCCGCGGGCCAGCTCCACGATCCGTTCGGCGTTCCCGGGGCTGTAGATCACGTCGGAGACGTAGACCATCGTCTTGCCCGGGGTCACTTTTACGATCTTCTCCTTCAATTCGCCGAGAGGCACGACCCTCTCCACAATCCTCCTGTCCTCCCCTTTCCACCAGACCCGGAAAGAGCTGTCATCCGCGTCGTTCCGGTGGATGCTGTCTTTGAGCGAGTTGATCCATGCGCCCCCGGGAAGCCCCAACTCCACAAGGGCATTCTTCCTGACGTTGACCCGGCGCTTTTCCTCCAGGCGGAAGGCCAGGCAGGGCACCCTGTGATCCAGGAAGATCCCTTTCACCCGGTAAGCCTCCCGCTCCAGGATCGTCCCGTCAAAAGGGGCTTCCAGTCGTTCCTTCCCCGGCCGGAACGCTTGCCGGCAGGAAAAGACAGCCGTTTCCGTCCTGTCGGGGTGAATCTCCGTCGCGATCAGCCTGAAGTCGTTTGAGTAGTTTTCCACCAGGTTCCACGTGTATGCCCTCAGTTTGCCTTCCACATTGTCGATGAATCCCGGCGGGCCGCAGAGGGCAAGGTGCTTCTCCCGCCCCAGGCAGACTCGCAGCAGGTGATCGAAACCGATGAAATGATCCATGTGGGTGTGGGTGACGAAGATATGATCGATCTTGAGGATCATGCGGGGCGGCAGGCACTGGATGTCGCCCAGGTCAAAGAGGTGGGCTTCCCTGCGGTATCTCAGGTCGAGGTACAGTGCAGGGTCCCCGAAGGGGTCGTTGACGAGTCGGGCATTGAACATGGACTGCCTGTCCGGGGCTTCAGCCGGATAACCGGAATCCCTTTCCCGGCGACCATTCCATCCGCCCCGAGCAATGGAACGGTTTTACTACAGCCCCGCCTTCCCCGTCAAGACAACTCGCTAAAATTCCCTTGACTTTCGAGCTCAGAAACGCTTTGATTCGCAACTTGACGACCCATTGCAGCCGACAGGAAGGTAAGGATATGGTGAAGGCCCGCATCGTCATCGACAGGGAGCTCTGCAAGGAGTGCCATCTGTGCATCCAGGCCTGCAAGAAATCCCTGATCCTGGCGACAACCGAGTTGAACTCCAAGGGCTATCACCCTGTCGCCTGCAAGGAAAACGAGGACTGCACGGGCTGCACGCTGTGCGCCATCAGCTGCCCGGAAGTGGCTATCGAGGTCTATCGTGAGCGATAAGATTCTGATCGCGGGAAACTGGGCCATCGGCGAAGCGGCCATCCGCGCCGGATGCCGTTTCTACGCCGGATATCCCATCACTCCCCAGAACGAGCTGACGGAATACATGGCGGAGAACATGCGCCGGGCTCAAGGGGGAACCTTCATCCAGGCCGAAAGCGAGATCGCCGCCGTCAACATGGTCCTCGGGGCCAGTTCGGCCGGCGCGCGGGCCATGACCTCTTCCTCCAGCCCCGGGATCTCCCTCAAGCAGGAAGGGATCTCGGCTCTGGCCGCCGATGAGCTTCCCGCCGTGATCGTCAACATGATGCGCGGCGGCCCCGGCCTGGGGAATATCCTCCCCTCCCAAGGCGACTACTTCCAGGCCACCCGCGGCGGCGGTCACGGGGACTACCGGACGATCGTGCTGGCCCCCGCCTCCGTCCAGGAGCTGGCCGATCTGACCATGGACGCATTCGACCTGGCCGACAAGTACCGCAACCCCGTCATGATCCTGGGCGACGGGATGACGGGCCAGATGATGGAGCCCGTCGAGTTCGGGAAACCCCGACCCCGGCGCTACAACGAGAAATACATTCTCAAGGGGGCCGGCGACGGCAAGAGCAAATTCGTCCGGGCACTCATCCTCGATGCACTGCGCATGGAAGAGCACAACTGGAAGCTCGTACGCAAGTACAGGGTCATTGAACAGAACGAGGTCCGTTTCGAAACCTACAAGACAGGCAACGCACGCCTGATCATCATTGCTTACGGAATCGCGGCGCGGATCGCCAAAGGGGCCATCAACCGGCTTCGGGATTCGGGTATGAAGGTGGGGCTCATTCGGCCCATCACCCTCTGGCCCTTCCCCGCGCAGATCATCCGGGACACGGCCGAGCGGATCGATCGCTTCCTCGTCTTCGAGATGAGCACGGGCCAGATGATCGACGACGTGAAGCTGGCCCTCGAGGGCAGAGGGCACGTGAGTTTCTACGGAAGGCCGGGCGGTGTTGTGCCCACGCCGGCCGAGTTGGCCAAGGCCATCGTCCAGGAATACAGAAGGTAGCCGGGCATGAAGAAGGTTTTTTCCCGACCCAGATCCCTGAAGAGCACCCCTTTTCATTACTGCGCGGGGTGCGGCCACAGCATCATCCACCGGGTGATCTGCGAGGTCATTGACGAGTTGGGCATCCGGGGGATCACGATCGGAGTCCCGCCGGCGGGCTGCGCCGTTGTCGCGTATAACTACTTCGACGTGGACATGCTGGAGGCTCCCCACGGGCGCGGCTGCGCCGTGGCGACGGGAATCAAGCGCACACTCCCGGACCGGGTCGTCTTTTCCTACCAGGGCGACGGGGACCTTGCCGCCATCGGGACGGCCGAAACTTTCCACGCCGCCAACCGCGGCGAGAACATCACCGTCATCTTCATCAACAACGCAGTATACGGCATGACGGGAGGCCAGATGGCCCCCACGACACTTCTGGGACAGGCCTCCACGACATCCCCCCCAGGGCGAAACGCCATCCTGGACGGCCACCCCATCCGGATGAGCGAGATCCTGTCCAACCTGGAAGGCACAGCGTACATCGAGCGGGTTGCCGTAAACTCGGCCCAGAACATTCTCCGGGCAAAGAAGGCCCTCAAAAAGGCCTTCCAGTACCAGATGGACGGCGCAGGGTTCAATATGATCGAGGTCCTCTCCCAGTGCCCCACGAACTGGAAGATGAACACCGTCGAGGCCTGCCGGTGGGTCGACGAGGTCATGTCGAAGACATTCCCCATCGGGGTGATCAAGGACACCGTGAAAGGTCGGAAGGATGCAGATTAAGACCATTTTCGCAGGGTTCGGCGGACAGGGCGTCCTGATGATGGGGTACAGCTTCGCCCAGGCCGCCATGTTCGAGGGCTTCCACGTGACCTACCTGCCCTCCTACGGGGTAGAGGTCCGGGGAGGAACGGCCAACTGCACCGTGGCCGTCTCGAACGAGGAGATCGCCTCGCCCGTGGCCTCGCAGCCCGACTACCTCGTCGTCATGAACAACCCCTCTCTGCTGACCTTCCAGACCCGGATCGCCCCCGGGGGAGCCTTCTTCCTGAATTCGTCGATCATCACGGGGCGGCCGAAACGCTCCGACGTGGACATCTGGGAGATTCCCACGGCGGAGATCGCCGCCGAGTTGGGAAACCCCCGCGTACAGAACGTGGTCATGATGGGCGCCTACGTGAAGATGACCCGGATGGTTACCGCCGAAAGCTACCTGAAAAGCCTCAAGTCAATCCTCGGCACAAAGAAAAAGGCGGCCATGGAAATCAATCGCAAGGCCTTTGAGGCCGGCTTCAACTATATCGAGTAGGCGAAGGAGAGGCCAACCTCCATGACCATCAAGCAGATATCAATCCAGCTGGAAAACGTCCCCGGGTCGCTGGCACGCCTCGTGGACATCCTCGAGAAGGAGGATATCAGCACCAAGGCCATCTCCGCGGCAAGCACGGCCGAGAGCAGCATCGTGAGGCTCGTCGTCAACGACCCCGACCGGGCCGAAAAGGTCCTGGAAACCTTCGGGTTCAACTTCGAGGTCGAGCCGGTACTCGCCGTCGAGGTTCCCTGCCACCCCGCAGGCATGAACGCCATCGTCAAGCCCCTCATGGCCGCGGACATTAACATCCACTACATCTACACGACCATCGAACGCATCGGGAAAGAGACGATACTCATCCTCGGCGTCGACAATCACGAGGAGGCGGCCGAGATCCTGAAAGAGCACTGGATCAACTTCGTCGGCGAACAGATCTACAACCTCTAAGAAGGGTATCGGGTTTCGGGTATAGGGTATCGGGTGGAGGAAACAAGGCCTGTTTTTTAAATCAAAGAAGTATAATTCCTCTGACCCTAGACCCAATCCCCTAGACCCTATACCCCGATTCTTTGCCCATGTCCCTATTCACCGTTTCCACTGAAAAAGAAAGAGCCCTCCTGGAAAGGATGGCAAACCTCGGGGTTGCGGAGAGCGACTTCAGGGAGACCTTCGTCCGCTCCTCCGGCCCGGGGGGTCAGAAGGTCAACAAGACCTCGAGCTGCGTGCAGCTCGTGCACATCCCCACGGGGCTCACCGTCAAATGCCAGCGGGAGCGCTCTCAGGCTGTGAACCGCTTCCTGGCGAGGCGTCTGCTCCTCGACCGCATCGAGAAGCTGCAGAAAGGCGTCGTAGAGGCCGAAAAAGACCGGGCCGAGAAGATCCGCAGGCAGAAGCGCAAGCGATCAAAGCGGGCGAAGGAAAAGATGCTCGATGCAAAGCACCGGCAGTCGGAAAAGAAGGGACTTCGTTCGAAGATTCCGCGGGATGGGGACTGAAAGGACAAAAAAAGGGGAAAGAAGCCTCTTTTTATTTCGCTTCTTTCCCCTTTTTCGATGATACCAGGGATGATGAATTAGCCAAGCAGCTTAATAATGGGGTTCGCGTAGAGGATCACGAGCGACACAACCAGTGCGTAGATCGCGACGGACTCCGTCATGGCCATACCGACCATCATGGTCAGCATGATCTTGCCCTGCGCCTCGGGGTTTCTCCCTACGGCATTCGACGCACCGCCGGTCGCCTGCCCGATGCCCAAGCCCGCTCCGATGGCCCCGAAGCCCATCGCGATACCGGCTGCGATCACAGAGCAACCCAGAACGATTGCCTTCGTGTAATCAGCGCCACCCTCTTTCTCGGCGGCCAAAGCAATCGAGGCAAAACCTAATACCAAAAGAACGGAAACCAGCGCTGCAAACATCTTCTTCGACTTCATTTCGACCTCCTCTCTGTCTTTAGTTTGAAAAACTCATCTCTCTCGGAATGATGCCGACTCCGGTCCGTCGCACCTGCCTTTTTCACCCCCTTTCGGCCGACAGCCGCAGGCGGTTTTCTTTTCGTCCGCTGCAGCGCAATTGGACCAGTCAACCGCGTACGTTGTAAAGAGTTAAAAAAAAATTGTCAAGTACAATTTGATTGTGCTATCAGCGGTGCCGTGAGATGTTGGCGGCATTGAGGTTTATCAAGACATGGCACAGCGAAAAGACAAGGGCGAGTGGAATATCCTGAGGCAGTTTCAGGGCGATCTCCCCGTAGAGAAAAGACCCTTCCGCGCCGTTGCCTCGAGGGCGGGGACAAGCGAGGCGAGCGTCCTCGACGCACTCCGGATCCTGATTCAGCAGGGACGCATCCGGAAGTTCGGCGCCCTCCTCAGGCACCAGAAGGCAGGCGTCACACGCAACGCCATGGTGGTCTGGGCCGTGCCGCCCGACCGGACGGAAGAGGCTGGCAGCGTTTTCGCATCCTTCCGGGAGATCACCCATTGCTATGAGCGGCGCCCGCCTTTCCAGGGCCGGTATAACCTGTTTACCATGATCCACGCCGGAAAAGGCTCCCTGGAAGAGCTCATCGGCGAGATCTCAAGCAAGGCGGGAATCGGAGATTACCAGGTGCTCGAGAGCATGGATGAGTTCAAGAAGAGCAGCATGGAATATTTCTAGGCGACAGGCTTCAGGCAACAGGCAGAAGAACAGTGCCTTTAGCCTTTAGCCTTTAGCCTTTAGCCTTTAGCCTTTAGCCTTTAGCCTTTAGCCTTTAGCCTTTAGCCTTTAGCCTTTCATCAAGGAGCCCCCATGAAACGAAGTCGTTCTCTCGAGCTGTTCGAAGAAGCAAAAAGGCTGATTCCCGGCGGCGTCAACAGCCCCGTCCGGGCTTTCGGGTCCGTGGGATCGTCACCTTTTTTTGTGGCAAGGGCCTCCGGTTCGAAGATCTGGGACGTCGACGGCAACCGCTACATCGACTACGTAGCCTCGTGGGGACCCATGATCCTCGGTCACTCCCACCCCGACGTGGTCCGGGCAATCGGGAAAGCAGCCGGAAAAGGGACCAGCTACGGGGCCCCGACAGCCGCCGAAGTCGAGATGGCCGGCCTGATCACCGGGGCTTTTCCCTCGATGGATCAGGTCCGGATGGTCAGCTCGGGCACGGAGGCGACCATGAGCGCCATCCGTCTGGCGCGGGGGTACACGAAACGCGAAAAGATCCTCAAATTCGAGGGCTGCTATCACGGTCACGCCGACTCGCTGCTCGTCAAGGCGGGCTCCGGTGTGGCCACGCTCGGCATCCCGGGAAGCCCTGGCATCCCCAGGGGGCTTGCCGCTCTTACCGTTACAGTCCCCTTCAACGATCTCGACGCCGTGAAGCTCGCCTTGAGAAAGCACGGGAAGGACATGGCCTGCATCATCGTCGAGCCCTCCGCGGGCAACATGGGGCTCGTTCCCCCCGCACCAGGATTCCTCGAGGGATTGAGGAAACTGGCCACGAAGAACGGTATCGTTCTCATCTTCGACGAGGTCATCACGGGGTTCCGGCTTCGCTTTGGCGGCTTCCAACATCTCGCCGGGGTCAGGCCCGACATCACCTGTCTCGGGAAGATCATCGGCGGAGGGCTCCCCGTCGGGGCCTTCGGGGGAAGGAGGGAGATCATGGAGGCGCTGGCCCCGTCTGGTCCCGTCTACCAGGCAGGCACCCTGTCGGGAAACCCCCTGGCCATGGCCGCGGGGATGGCAACTCTTGCGATTCTCAGGGATGATTGCGACTACCGGGCCCTCGAGCGCAAGACCAGGCAACTGTGCAGTTCAATGATGTCGCTCTTCCGGAAGAAGGGTATCCCCGTCCATATCTCCCGTTGCGGTTCCATGTTCACCGTTTTCTTCACCGACGGGGACGTGACGGATTACGCATCGGCCTCGCGGTGCGACACGAAGCTCTTCGCACGGTACTTCAATGCCATGCTCCGCCATGGCGTCAGTCTTCCGCCGTCGCAGTTCGAGACCGCCTTCGTCTCCTTCGCCCACACGGAAGAGGACCTGGAGCGGACCCTTGATGCCTGCGGGACGGCCCTTGCCGAGCTGTAACCGCACCCGGCAGGGCAATTGTATTGACAGGCCCCGACGGCATCGTTTATCATCCACACTTAGTCATTGGCAGGCATGGCCTGTCAGGAAAACCCTGACAGGCAAGCCTGCTCAGGCCGCATCCCCGGTCACCGGGTCATCCCGACACTGGATCACGGAGACAGCCCCCATGCAGAAAAGAAAAACGGTTCGCTCGAGGAACGCGACGAAAGAGGCCCCTGCGGTGTCCATCTGCCCTGCGGGCAAAGGCTATCCGCTGCCCGCCGGCAAGGACTACGCGGGAGAATTCGAGCGGCTCAAGAGGATCGTCGGCGATGAGAGGCGCAAAGGACGCGAGATCGTCGTCGTCATGGGCCTGGGGTTCGTCGGCGCCGTCATGGCCGGCGTGATCGCCGACTCCGTAGACGGCAAGACGAGAAAGCCGGGTAAATTCGTCATCGGCATGCAGCGCCCCTCCACGCGGTCCTTCTGGAAGATCGGCTACCTCAACCAGGGCGTCCCGCCCGTCGAGGCGGAGGACCCCGAAGTCGCCCCTCTCATTGAACGCTGCGTCAGGCGGAAAAAGACCCTCATGGCCACCTACACCTACGACGCGCTGACGCTGGCCGATGCCGTCGTCGTCGACGTCCAGTGCGACTACAACAAGGAGACCCTCGGCGATTGCCGTCAGGGTTCGGCCGACATCGCCGCCCTGGAGGACAGCCTGAGGGTGATCGGCGAGAAAATCCGGCCCGACTGCCTTGTCCTCATCGAAACCACGGTTCCCCCGGGCACGACGGAATACGTGGCCTACCCGATCGTCAAAAAGGCTTTCGAGAAACGGGGAATCGGCGAGGAGCCGCTCCTGGCGCACTCCTTCGAGCGCGTCATGCCCGGACGCGAGTACGTCTGCTCGATCCGCGACTTCTGGCGCGTCTGCAGCGGGATCAACGAGGAGGCACGCCGGCGCGTGATGAAGTTCCTCACGGAAGTCCTGAACACTGGAAAATACCCGTTGACGGTGCTCGACCGCCCCATCGAAAGCGAGACCTGCAAGATCGTGGAGAATTCCTACCGGGCCACCCTGCTTGCCTTCCTCAACGAGTGGAGCCTCTTTGCCGAGCGAAACGGCGTGGACCTCATCAAGGTGATCGACGCCATCAAGGTGCGGCCGACCCACTCCAACATGATCTTCCCGGGGCCCGGCATCGGGGGCTACTGCCTGCCCAAGGACGGGGGCCTCGGCGTGTGGGCCTACCAGACCCTCATGGGCTTCGATGACGACATCTTCCGGATCACGCCGCTGGCCATCGACATCAACGACACCCGCGCACTGCACGCCGCGGAGCTTGTGCGCGATGCGCTGCGCAATATGGGCCGGATCGTCGCCGCATCCCGGATCGCCGTGCTCGGCGTTTCATACCGGGAAGACGTAGGGGACACGCGCTACAGCGGATCGGAAATCCTCGTCCGGAAACTCACGGAGATGGGGGCCGACATCATCGTCCACGACCCCTACGTGAAGCACTGGTGGGAGATGGAGAAGCAGGATACCTACCCGGCTCCCGGGCACTCCCGGTCCCGGTTCTTCCGCAACCAGGAGCGGCTCAAGGACCTCGTCGTGCACAACGACCTTGCGAAAACCCTGCGGGGGGCCGACGCCGTGGTGCTTGCCGTGCGCCACCGGTCCTACCGGAGCCTGGATCCCGATGACATCGTGGGAAAAACGGGAAAGCCTGCGGCCATCATCGACTGCTTCGGCATCCTCGACGACAGGGCGATCCGCCGCTACTTCGAGCTCGGCTGCGAAGTCAAAGGCCTGGGAAGGGGTCACGTAAAGCGCATCAAGGACGATGTGCGCAGCGGGAAGGCCCCCGTAAAGGCGCACCGGGGAAAACCCGCCGCATCGAAGACAGAGAGGAAGAAAGGGACGAATCGATGAAAAAAGCGTTCATCACGGGCATCACCGGCCAGGATGGCTCTTACTTGGCGGAGCTGCTCCTCTGCAAGGGATACGAGGTCCACGGGCTGATCCGCCGTTCGAGCACCTTCAATACCGACCGCATCGACCATCTGTTCAAGGACGTGCACGACCCGGCGGCCCATCTTTTACTGTATTACGGGGATCTCTCCGTGTCGGGACAGCTCACGGACCTGCTGCACGACATCAAGCCCGACGAGATCTATCACCTGGGGGCCCAGAGCCATGTCCGGGTCAGTTTCGACATGCCCGAGTACACGGGGGACGTGACGGGTATGGGAACCCTGAGACTGCTCGAGGCCATCCGCAAGACGGGTATCCGGGCCCGCTTCTACCAGGCCTCGTCGAGCGAAATGTTCGGCGCGGCCCCGCCGCCGCAGAGCGAAAACACGCTGTTTCATCCCCGCAGTCCCTACGCAGCCGCCAAGGTTTACGCCTACTACATCGTGAAGAACTACCGCGAGGCCTACAACCTCTTCGGCTGCAACGGGATCCTCTTCAACCACGAATCCCCCCGCCGGGGCGAGACCTTCGTGACGCGCAAGATCACACGCGCGGCCACGCGCATCAAGGTCGGGCTCCAGGAGAAGGTCTTCATGGGCAACATGGAGGCCAAGCGCGACTGGGGATTCGCCGGGGACTACGTGGAGGCCATGTGGCTCATGCTCCAGCAGGACGAGCCCGACGACTACGTCGTCGCCACCGGCGAGACGCATTCGGTGCGGGAATTCGCGGAGAAGGTTTTCGAGAAGCTCGGCCTGGACTGGCGGGATCACGTCGAGATCGATCCCCGCTACTACCGGCCCACGGAGGTGGACGTCCTGCTCGGGGATGCCTCGAAGGCGCGGAAGAAGCTGGGCTGGACGCCAAAGGTCGGCTTCGAGGCGCTCATCGACATGATGGTGGCGGCCGACCTCGAGCAGGCGCAGAAGGAGAAAACCCTCAAGGATGCCGGCTTTACGTGCGAGCCGAAGCGGATCCTGTCCTGAGCCGTCGAGAAAGCATGATCATGGAAAGAGACGCGAAAATCTACGTGGCCGGGCACAGCGGACTGGTCGGCACCGCCATGGTCCGGATGCTGCGGGAGCGGGGTTACGGCAACCTTTTGCTGCGGTCAAGCTCGGAGCTCGATCTTCGCCGCCAGGCGGACGTGGAAGCCTTTTTCGAGCGGGAGAGGCCGCAGGTCGTGATCCTCGCGGCGGCCCGCGTCGGGGGCATCTGGGCGAACATGAACAACCCCGCCCCCTTCTTTTACGACAACATGATGATCCAGCTCAACGTGGTCCACGCAGCCTGGCGATTCGGCGCCGAGCGGCTTCTCTTCGTGTCGAGTTCCTGCTCCTATCCCCGCATGTGCCCGCAGCCCATGAAGGAGGAGTACATCCTGACCGGGGTCCCCGAGCCGACCAACGAAACCTACGCCATTGCAAAGATCAGCGGCATGAAGATGATCGAAGCCTACCACCGCCAATACGGCGTGCGTTTCTTCTCCGTCATCTTTCCGAACCTCTTCGGGCCGGGGGACAACTTCGACCCCCAGGACTCCCACGTCATCGCCGCGCTGATCCGCAGGTTTCACGCTGCCGCCGCCGAATACCTTGCTGAAGTGGAAATCTGGGGAACCGGGCGGGCCCGGCGGGAATTCCTGTACGTGGACGACGCAGCCGACGCCTGCCTGTTCTTCATGGACCGCCTCTCGGGCGGCGAGACCATCAACGCCGGGGCGGGTACGGATATCTCGATCGGGGAGCTGGCCCGGCTGATCGCTGCGATTGCGGGGTATCGGGGACGGATCGCCTTCGACCCCACGAAACCGGACGGTATGCCGCAGAAGCTCCTGGACGTCTCCGCCATGAAGACGTTCGGCTGGGCGCCCCGGGTGAGCCTCGAAGAGGGGCTTCGGAAGACCTTCGACTGGTACGCGCGAAGCAGCGGAAAGCCCCCCGGAGAGAAGACATGATGCTAAAGGTCAAGATCGGCGACATCCGGATCGGCGAGGATGAAAAGGCTTCCGTCCTGGAGTCGCTCGCGCAGGGCCAGCTCTCGGAAGGCCCGAAAACGATGCAATTCGAAAGACTCTGGGCCCGCTACATCGGCACGAAATACTGCGTGGCCGTCAACTCCGGATCGTCAGCCCTCCTGGCCGGCCTGCACGCCCTGATCCATGACGACCGGCGGCCTCGGATCCGTCCAGGCTGCAAGGTCATCACCTCGCCCGTCACCTACGTGGCCACGAGCAACGCCATCGTGCTCGCGGGCATGGAACCCGTCTATGCAGACATCGACCCCCTCACCTTCACGCTCGACATGGGTCAGGTCGAGGACGTGCTGCGGAAGGATCGAAACGGGCATGCCGTCATCCTGCCGGTCCACCTCATGGGCTACGTCAACGACATGGATGCCGTCAACGACTTGGCCCGCCGATACGGCCTGGCCGTCTTCGAGGATGCCGCCCAGGCGCACGGGTCGCTCTACAAGGGGCGCAAGGCGGGGTCCCTCTCGGACCTTGCCGAATACTCCTTTTACATCGCCCACAACATCCAGGTCGGCGAGATGGGGGCCGTCGTCACCAGCGACGAGGAGCTTTGCCGCCTCATCCGGAGAATCAAGGCCAACGGGCGGATCTGCGACTGCCGGATCTGCCGGCGGGCCGAAGGCAAATGCCCTCACCGCGACACGGAGTTCGACCCGCGCTTCACCCACGACCTCATCGGCTTCAACTTCAAGGCGGCCGAACTCCACGCGGCCATCGCCATCCCCCAGGTGAAGAGGGCCGATGCCATCATCCGGGCGAGGCAGCACAACGTGCGCACCCTCAACAAAGAACTCGAGCCGTTCTCGGACATCTTCCAACTGCCGCTCTACTCGGATGACGTGAGCTACCTCGCATACCCTCTTGTCATCCGGGACGTCCGCTGGTCCCGGGAAAAGGTCATGAAGGTCCTCGGAAAGTCCGGCGTGGAGACAAGGCCCCTGTTCGGGTGCATTCCAACGCAGCAGCCGGCCTACCGGTTCCTGAAGGAGCGCTACGAGGGCAGGCTGCCCCATGCAGACTTTGCAGGGGAAAACGGCTTTTACATCGGCTGCCATCAGTACCTGGAACAGGACCACCTGGACCACGTTGCAGAGGCCTTCTCCGCCCTCGTCCGGAAGGGTCCCTGAGCAGGGGGCAACCCCCTTTTTTCCTTTTGTTTTTCCCGATAGCGGATGCCGGCTGACGGGAGCCTATTTTTATTGACTTACCGGCCCCATTATGTTATAGCGCCCGAGGTTTAGATGAGAGAGGGAGACAAAGAATCCAAGAAGTCCATGATGCAGGCGGCCTATGCCAGCACTTTCGGCATCGCGCTGGTCCTGGGGATCTTCGGGGGTATTCTCATCGGGGCCTGGCTGGACCGAAAGCTCGGCACTGGCAACAAGTTCGCCATCCTCTTCCTCCTCGTCGGTGTATTTGCGGGATTCCGGAGCCTCTACGTGTGGATCAAGAACACGTTCGAGGACAGCTACGAAGAACCGGTCATCAGGCGGCTGAAAGATGAACCCCACAGGAAAAGACCTCCTGCAAAGAAAAATTGAGATCCGGAACCTGGTCATCCTGGGCATCATGCTCCTCGTGAGCCTTCTCGCCATGCCCCACCGGTTCACGCTGGGGATCCTCGTCGGGGGCATCATCAGCATCATCAACCTGTACTGGCTCGGCCGGGACCTTCGCGTCATCTTCTCCAATCTCTCCGGTACGGCAAAATCGGCCATGATGATCCGGTATTACATCCGGATGGCCGCCACGGCCGTGGTCCTCTACTTCGTCATCACGGAGCTGCCCATAGACATCATCGGGCTTCTCGTGGGCCTGTCGCTTGTCGTCATCAACATCGTCATCACGGCGGTGATCGAGTTTCAAAAAAAAATTCTTCCGGAGGAGGCTAGCTGAGAGAGTATGCATCCCCTTTTACTCCTACACAACAAATTAATCCCCGATATCGTTACGTACACGTTCCTGGTCATGGCCATCCTGACCCTGCTGGGCTGGCTGGCCACGAGGCGTATGGAAATCTACCCGAACAAGATCCAGAACGTGATGGAGGTCATGGTCAACGCGTTCCACAACCTCCTGATCGACACGATGGGCGAACACGGCAAGAAGTTCTTCCCGCTCATCGCAACCATCGGGTTCTTCATCCTGTTCTCAAACCTCATCGGCCTCATCCCCGGGTTCGAATCACCCACGTCAAGCCTGAACACGACGGTCGCCATGGCCCTCGTGGTTTTCTTCCTCACGCACATCGTGGGGGTCCAGATCCAGGGGATGAAGTACTTCAAGCAGTTCCTCGGGCCCGTCTGGTGGCTTATCCCGCTCATGATGCCCATCGAGATCATCAGCCACCTCTCGAGGCCGCTGTCTCTCTCGGTGCGGCTATTCGGAAACATCCAGGGCGGTCACATCGTCGTGGCGGTCATCTTCGTCCTCGTGCCGCTGCTGATCCCCCTGCCCATCCTGATTTTGAAGATCCTGATCTCCGTCATCCAGACGCTGGTCTTCATGCTCCTGTCGATGATGTACATCGCCGGCGCAATGGAAGAGCATCACTAGGAGACAGGGATTGGTAATTGTGTAATTAGGAATTAAGTAATTAGAAAGAAATCCTCTGGAAGCAAAAAGGGTCGAGGCAGCAGCCTCGACCCTTTTTTAATCCTTTATTTCCTCGATCCTCGTGCCTCGGACCTCGATCCTTACAAGGACATGACGTAGTCATGAATCGCTTTCGCCGCCTTGCGGCCGGCGCCCATGGCGAGGATGACCGTGGCCGAGCCCGTGACGATGTCGCCGCCGGCCCAGACGCCCTTGCGGGTCGTCTCGCCCGTCTCGTCCTTCGTCACGATGTAGCCCCAGCGGTTCGTCTCGAGGCCGGGGGTCGTCATGGGAATCACGGGATTGGCCATCGTCCCGACGGACACCACGACGGTGTCGACGTCGATGGTGAACTCGGAGCCCTTGACCACGACGGGCCTGCGCCTGCCGGACTCATCGGGCTCGCCCAGTTCCATCCGCTGGCAGACCATCTGCCTGACCCAGCCCTTCTCGTCGCCGATGTACTCGATGGGGTTGGTGAGGAACTTGAACTGCACCCCCTCTTCCTCGGCGTGATGGACCTCCTCGGCCCGGGCGGGCATCTCGGTCTTGGTCCGCCGGTAGATGATGGTTGCGTTGTCCGCCCCGAGGCGAAGGGCCGTGCGGACCGAGTCCATGGCCACGTTGCCGCCCCCGATGACGGCCACGTTGCGTCCCTTTGCGATGGGGGTGTCGTACTCGGGAAAGCGGTAAGCCTTCATGAGATTCGACCGGGTAAGGTACTCGTTGGCCGAATAGATTCCGGAAAAGTTCTCGCCGGGGATGTTCATGAAGACGGGCGCCCCGGCCCCGACGCCTAGAAACACGGCGTGGAAGCCCTCGGCGAAGAGATCATCGATCGTCTTGACCCGGCCGATGGCCGCGTCGGTCACGATCTTCACGCCGATTTTCTGCAGGTACTCCACCTCGGAATCGACAATGCTCTTGGGGAGGCGAAACTCGGGGATGCCGTAGATCAGCACGCCCCCCGACTTGTGCAGGGCTTCGAAAATGGTGACGTCGTGGCCCATCTTGACCAGATCGCCGGCGATCGTGAGCCCCGCGGGGCCGGCCCCTATGACTGCGATCCGCCTTCCCGTCGGTGCGGGAAGCGTCGGGATCTCGACCGTCCCTGCGCTGCGCTCGAAATCCGCAACAAAGCGCTCCAGGCGCCCGATCGCGACGGGGTCCCACTTCTTGCCGAGGATGCAGAGCTTCTCGCACTGATCCTCCTGGGGGCAGACCCTGCCGCAGACGGCGGGCAGGCAGTTGGTTTCCTTGATCTTCCTGGCGGCCCCCAGGAAATCCCCGTCGGCGACGAGCTGGACAAAGGCCGGAATGTCGACGTCCACGGGGCAGCCCGACACGCAGCCGGGCTTCTTGCACTGGATGCAGCGTTTGGCCTCCAGCATGGCCGTCTCCGGCGAGTACCCCGTAGGGACCTCGTCGAAATTGGCGACACGCGCCCTGGGGTCCTGCTCCGGCATTGGCTGCCGGGGGATCCGCTCCTTCTTTTCTTTCTTTTCGGTCTTTTCCGGTTCAGTCATTTTTCCCGCACCTGCAACGTTCTTTCGCTTCCTGTTCCTGGTCGACGTACATCCGGAGCCGGCTCATCAGGAGCCCGAAATCCACCTCGTGGCCGTCGAACTCGGGACCGTCCACACAGGTGAACTTGGTCTTCCCGCCCACGGTAACCCTGCAGGCCCCGCACATGCCTGTTCCGTCCACCATGATGGGATTGAGGCTCACGAGCGTCTTGATCTGGTGGGGGCGCGTCACGCCGGCCACGACGCGCATCATGGGAACGGGACCGATGGCGAAAACACGGTCGATCTTTGTCCCCGAGGCGATGAGGTCCCGCAGCACATCGCTCACGAAGCCGTGGTAGCCGTAGCTGCCGTCATCGGTGGTGACGTGAAGCTCGTCGCTTGCGCTTCTCGTTTCGTCCTCGAGGATGAGCATCTTTTTCGTCCGGGCCCCGATGATGGAGATCACCCGGGTCCCCTTCTCCTTGAGCGCCTTGGCGATGGGGTAAAGCACCCCGATGCCCACGCCGCCGCCGACGCAGACCGCCGTTTTGATGCCTTCGATCTCCGTAGGGTGCCCCAGCGGCCCCAGGACGTGCTGGATGACATCGCCGGGCTCGAGCTGCGCGAGCTGATCCGTCGTCTTCCCGACAACCTGGTAGATGATTGTCAGCGTCCCCTTCGCAGGGTCCGAGTCGACGATCGTGAGCGGGATCCGCTCCCCCTTGTCGTCGATCATGAGGATGACGAACTGGCCGGCTTTGCGCTTTTTCGCGATATCGGGCGCCTCGAAGACCGTCTTGACGATGTTCTCGGAGAGAACGACCTTTTCCGTGATCCGGTACAACGCCTGTGTCCTCCTTCTTGAGACGAAGTCATGAAGGTAAGAAGGTGAGAAAGTTGGAGAAGCAAGCGACCCATTGCACGGCTGGCCGATTCTCCGTCCTTCTTACCCTCTTACCCTCTCACCTTCTGCCGGCATGAAACTGCAAAATTATTTTGATGGCTCCGGCCTTTGCCGCGGCACAAATCCCCGCCCGGTTATAAAAAGAGGGAGCCTGAAGGCTCCCCCTTTAATGCTGCTCTTGATGCAGCGATTAATATTCTTTGGTCAGTTTGTCCAACTCCGCCAGAGAGAAAACCGGGCCGTCCTTGCAGACGTACTTGCTGCCCACGTTGCAGCGCCCGCACTTGCCGATACCGCACTTCATCCGCATCTCGAGCGACGTAATGATATTCTCTTTCGAAAAGCCCAGGTCGAAAAAGACGGGCAGCGTGAACCGGATCATGATCGGGGGGCCGCAGATGACCGTGACGGCGTTCTCCTTGCTCGGGGCCACTTCCTTACAGACCGTGGGAACGAAGCCTTCGCGGCCCTTCCAGGTGGCATCGCCCTTGTCGACGGTCACGTTGAGATCGATGTCGCCCCGTTTCGCCCAGGCTTCGAGCTCGTCCTTGTAGAGCAAAAGCCCGGGAGATCTGGCGCCGTAAACGACGGTGATCTTCCCGAAGCGCTTCCGGTTCTCTTCGAAGATCATGTAGTTGATCAGGGAGCGCAGGGTTGTGAAGGCGAAGCCGCCGCCCACGATGACGATGTTCTTCCCTTCCAGGAACTCAAGGGGCCAGGAGTTGCCCAGAGGGCCCCGCACGCCCATGAGGGTCCCCTCCTCCATCTCATGGAGGGACGATGTGACCACCCCCGCCTTCTGGACGGTGAATTCGATGTAGCCCTTCTGGGTGGGGGAGGAAGCAATCCCGATTGGCGATTCCCCTTTTCCAAAGATGGAAAGCTCGGCGAACTGGCCGGGGATGTACTTGAAGCGCTCCTCATCCTCCTTGTTCACAAAGGCCAGGCGGAAGGTCTTGATGTCCTTCGTCTCCACTTCCGTGATGATCTTGATGATCTCGACAGGCATGGGCACGTAAGGGTTTTCGGCGACGATCTGCTGTAACGGCTTCTGCATCTGAGGGTCTCCTCTGATCCTAGAGTTTCGAAATGTCCGTGACGATCTTCCGGATGTCGATGTTCACGGGGCACGACATGACGCAGCGCCCGCAACCCACGCAGGCGATGGCATCGAAGTTGTCCACGTAGTATTTGAACTTGTGCATCAGGCGCTGGCGCCAGCGCTGCTTCTGGCTCGTGCGGGGGTTGTGCCCGGATGTTTCCTTCGTGAAGAGCGGGAACATGCACGAATCCCAGTTGCGGATCCGGACCCCGTCATCGCCCTTCATCTCGTCGCTGATATCGAAGCAGTGGCATGTGGGGCACATGTAGGTACAGGTCCCGCAGGCGAGACACTTGCCGGCGATCGTGTCCCAGAAGGGATGCTCGAAGCTCACGTCCAGGATGGGCTTGATCGCCCGTCCGGGGATCTTCGATTGGATGGCTGCAGCCGATTTCTCCGCGATTTCTTTCTTCTTTGCCTCGGCGCCCGCATCAGCGGCCGTCGCCTCCCCGAAATAGGACGCCAGGGCTTCACCCTTGGGCGTTACGAACTCCACGAGGTAGCTCTCCCCCAGGTCGGTAATCAGAATGTCGGCCCCCTGTGTCGACGTGGGGCTTCCGTCCACGGAGGTGCAGAAACACGACGCATAGGGTGGCTGCACGCACGCCAGCGAGATGACCGCGCTTTTCTTGCGCTTCTCGATGTAGTAAGGGTCCTTCCACTTCTCCTGGTCGAAGAGCATGTCCAGAAGGGCAAAACTCCGGGCATCGCAAGGCCGCACCCCGAAGAGCACCACTTCTTTCGCCTCCTCGGGCATGGCGGAGAAGACCATCCCCTTGGGGCTCCTCGTGTACTTGACCAAAAGCTCCGAGTGGGGGAAGAAGACCTTTTTCGGCGCGTTTTTCGTGTTGGCAAAGGCAACGAGGGGCTCCATCCCCGGCTCGAGGATCTTGAACAGAACATTGTCCTCGTCCTGGACCGGCGCATAGACGGTTCTATCGGCGGCCATCTTCTTCACGATGCCGGAAAGTTTGTCTTTCTTGAGCAGTTTCTTTTCCATGGCATTCCTTGTCTGAGACATTCTTCAGTCCCCCGCAGTCAGGGAACAGGTTTCCATCCTTACATCAGCTTCAGCGACTGCACGAGCGGCATCGGGTCCGTAATGTGGAGCTTGAACCACTTGTCCGGCCCGGGGAGGCCCATGGCCAGAGCCAGGAGTTCCGTGAAGTAGAAAACAGGCATCTTCAGGCCCGCGTCGGCCCGCATGTCGAGGTTCGCCATGCAGAGCGGGCAGGCCGTCACGATACAGTTTGCACCGGCCTCTTTCGCCATCGAGGCCAGCTTGTTTACCATCTTCGTCACAATGTCCGTGCGGCTGATGGAGAGGCTCCCGCCGCAGCAGTCCGTCTTGAAGGACCACTTCTTCACATCGGCCCCGCAGGCCGCCAGGATCTTGTCGAGAAGCACGGGGTTCTCGTAATCGTCGAAGCGGCAGACCTCAGGCGGCCGAAGCAGCAGGCACCCATAGTAGGACACGGGTTTGAGCCCCTCGAGTTTCTTGACCACCTTTTTCCCGAGGGCATCGAGGCCGATGTCGTTCGCGATGATGTCGATGGGATTCCGGATGGAGATCCCGTCGGTGAATTTGGCCCCGAGGATCGACTCCATCTCCTCCCTGAGGGCCTTGTCCTTCTCCAGGTCGTGCTGGGCGGACTTGAAGCGGTTGAAGCAGGCCGCGCAGGGGATCATGACGTCGAGACCCTTCTTCTGCGCGATCATCAGGTTCCTCGCCGGCAGCGCGACGGAGAGCTTGTAGTTCGTGCTGTGCGCCGATGTCGCCCCGCAGCAGGACCAGTCGTCGATCTCCTGGGTCTCGATGCCCAAGGCGTGGCTCACCGCCTCGATGGACTGGCTGTATTCTTTTGCCGTTCCGTGAGCGGAACAACCGGGATATAAAGAAACCTTCACCTCATTCCTCCTGAACGGCGTCGCTGAACGCTCGGCCGTTTAATTCCTGAAAAGCGGTTAGCGGGAGAAAATTTACCTAGTCTTCTCGAATATCTTCCGGACGGAAGCCACGTCCTTCGTCTTGGGGGCGAAGATCGAGAGCTTTCCCTTCGTGAACATGTCCAGGCCCAGGGCCATGTCGGAGAACAGATCCCCCGACTTGAGCTTGTAGTTGACCATCATCATGGGTTCGTTGAGACGGCCGCCGGAGCGGATGCTGGACAGGAAGGCCTCGTGGAAGGCCAGCACGCTCTTCTCCTTGGCTCCCTTGCCGCTCTCGAGAGCCATCTGCCTGAGCACGTCCATCATCCTCGCGATGTCCACCTCGTTGGGGCAGCGCGTGATGCAGGTCTCGCAGGAGGCGCAGAGCCAGATGGTGGAGCTTCCGAGGACCTGGTCCTTCTTGCCCATCTGGATCATCTTGATGACCTTGTTGGGGTTGTACTCCATCACGAACGCCATGGGGCAGCCCGCCGTGCACTTGCGGCAGTGGTAGCAGCGCTGGATGGGAACCCCGTCGATCCTCTCGTTGACTTCGTCCAGAAACGTTTTCATTTTATCTCCGTATATCGATCCTGTTTCTTACCTTCTTACCCTCTCACCCTCTTACCTTCTGCGGTTAATGACCGCCACCCGGGCTGTATATAAACTCTTCCTTGTCGTCCATCCTCTGATCCTGTAGAGGCGCCGGAAAATCGATCTTTTCGCCGGCCCGCTGGCTGAAGAGCACGAAGCAGTCCTTGTCGAGTTTTTTCAGGAACTTCCTCAGGTCCACACCCATGGGGCAGACACTGACGCAGGAGCCGCAGTCGACGCAGCGGCCCACCATGTGGTACATCCGCATGAACTGGAATACCTGCGTGTCCGAGGGTTCCTCGCTGATGCCCACCCACTGGGGCATGCTCTGTTCTGCGAAGCATACCTTGCAGTAGCAGGACGGGCAGGCCTGCCGGCAGGCGGCGCAGCGGATGCACTTGGCCATCTCCTTCGTGAAGTAGGCCCAGCGTTCCTCGGGAGAGAGTTTCTCGAACTCGTCAACCCCGGCGTACTCCGATGCGAAGTCCATAGGAGGTGCGGGCTCACCCATCATCGCGTCGGAAATCACCGGATTGTTGATCCGGCAGGTCAGACAGTTGTCGGCCAGGACCTCTTTCAGCGCGACAGTCTTCTCGCCGCTTGCGGTCTTGACCTTGAGGTTCGCGCCATCAAGCGATCCCTCGAGGATCTCCTCGCCGCCGAGCTTCGCCGCGATTTTCCTGCGGTCCACGTAGCCCGTGCAGGGTACGCCGAGAATGGTCGTGTCCAGACGCTCGTACTGCCGCTCCTGGAGGTGAATGACCAGCGAGCGCGAGGTACATCCCTTGGTCACCACGCCGACGACCTTGCGCTTGCGGTCCTCGGGCTTGAGGCGCTTCTGGGAATCCTTGTGGGCACTGATCAGGTCGTGCACGTACTTGGCGAGGTTGTGCTGGCAGAATGCGTTCCAGACAAGCTTGTCCGCTTCCTCGGGGGTCGTGATGAACACCGGTGTCGCCGTGAGCGGCAAGGTCCCCGCCTCGTAGCCCACAATCACATCCACCTTCTTTTCCGCCAGGAGCTTCTTCGCTTCTTCCCGCAGCTTCTTCTCTACTTTTTCCACGTTCCCGATTCCTTCTGTTCCGGTTATTTCGCAATGGCGACGTCGGCGTCGCTCAGTTTCTTGATCAACTTCGTGGCAGGGCCCAGTGCCCTCACCCGCTCCGTCACGCCCCTGATGACCTGGGCAAACCGCTCGCCCTCCGAGGCCGAGACCCAAGTGAAGGTCGTCCGCCCGTCCTCGAGCCCGATGTAGTTCAGGAAGCTCTTCAGGGTGGCGAACTTCCTGCGTGCCGAGAGGTTTCCGGTGATATAGTGGCATTCACCGGGATGGCACCCCGAAACGAGCACGCCGTCCGCCCCGGCCTGCAACGCCTTCACGACGTAGAAGGGGTTGATCCGGCCTGTGCAGGGCACGCGGATGATTCTCACGTTCGGGGGGTACTGGATCCGGCTGATCCCCGCCAGGTCGGCACCTGCGTAGGTACACCAGTTGCAGACGATGGCGATGATTTTCGGTTCCCACCCTTCGGATTTCTTGCCTGCCGGTTTGTCATGCTGTGACATAGTTGCTCCAGACTGTTTTTTATTCGGTTTATTGAAGGCCCTTCCTCTCTGCAAAGCCCCCGAAGCAAGTTTACGAAGTCAGGAAGTTATGAAGCGCGGAAAATCGGAAAGATGAATTTCTCTTCCCTGCCGATCCGCTCTTCCTCGCTTCCGATCTTCCGATCTTCACACGCGCTACATCAGAAGATGACGCTCAGCACGCTCCGGGATGCGCCCCCGGTCACCAGCCTGCTAGATGGCCGAAGAAATCTGTGCCAGCACCTCTTCATTGTTGAACCCGTTGAGATCGATGGCGTTCATGCGGCACGAGGCCGTGCAGACGCCACATCCCTTGCAGAGCACCGTGTTGACCACGGCGGCCCCCTCGGCAAGATCCACCGCGACGGCCCCGTAGGGACAGTTCGATTCGCAGAGCCCGCAGGCCATGCAGCGCTCCTTGTTCACATAGGCCGTCTTGCCCTCGGACTCGATGAAGTCCTTCGTGAGGATCGTACAGGCCCTCGAGACGGCGGCGTTGGCCTGGGCGATGGTCTCTTCGCTCATCTTGGGGGCGTGGGACATGCCGCACATGAAGACTCCGTCCGTGGCAAAATCCACGGGGCGAAGCTTCACGTGAGCCTCCAGGAAGAAGCCGTCCTGGTTCGTGGGGACCTTGAGCATCATGCCGGTGGCGACATTGTCCGGGTTGGGCACGGTACCCACGGAAAGCGCCAGGATGTCGGCCCGCAGGTCCACGGGCTCGTTCATCACGGGGTCGAAGACACTGACGGTCACCTTTCCGCCGTCCACCTTGACCTCGGGCTTGCGCTCCTCGTCGAAGCGGATGAACTTCACGTTGAGCTCGCGGGCCTTCTTGTAGAAGTCTTCCTTGAGACCGTAGGTGCGGATGTCGCGGTAGAGGATCGTGACGTCCCTCTCGGGGTCGAGCTCCTTCAGCTTCAGCGCGTTCTTGATGGCTTCGCTGCAGCAGTATCGGCTGCAGTAGGGCCTCTCGAAGTTGCGCGAGCCCACGCACTGGATCATGACGACGTTGCGTGCGGCTCCGACCTTGTAGTCCTTGTCGTGGATCATCTTCTCGAGGTCGCGCTGGGCCACGATGGCCTCGCTCGTCCCGTAGCCGTATTCCTTCGTCTCGAGCTCGTAGGCGCCCGTGGCGACGAGGACGACGCCGTGCGGGAACTGCTGCTCCTGGCCTCCGGCGACGACGGTCGTCTTGTAGTTGCCGATGAAGCCGTCGATCTTCTTGATCTCGGCCCCGGTGATCACATGGATCCTGGGGTTCGCCTTCACCTTCTCCAGAAGCTTCGCCAGATGCTTCTGCGTATCGAGGCCCTCGAGGGTGTAGTAGAGCTTGCGGTAGTTGCCGCCGAGTTCCTTTTCCTTCTCCACGATGTAGGAATCGAAGCCCTGGTCTGCCAGCGACAGGGCCGCCGTGATGCCGGCCAGTCCACCGCCGATGACCAGCGCGTTGTGATTGACGCCGAGCTGGCCCGGTTTGAGGGGCTTGAGGAACTGCGCCTTGGCGACGGCCATGCGCATGAGGTCCTTGGCCTTCTCGGTGGCCTCGGCGGGCTCATTCATGTGGACCCAGGAGTTCTGGTCGCGGATATTGGCCATCTCGAAGAGGTACCGGTTGAGGCCCGCCTTCTCGCAGTTCTCCTGGAAGAGGCCCTCGTGCGTGCGCGGTGAGCAGGAACCCACGACGACGCGCGTGAGATTCTGCTCCTTGATCACCTCGCCCATCTTGACGGCCGTGTCCTGGGAGCAGGTGAAGAGGTTGTCCGCCGCATAGACGACATTGGGAAGCGTCTTGACGTACTCGACGACCTCGGGGACGTTCACGACGCCGCCGATGTTGATGCCGCAGTGACACACGAAGACGCCGATCCGCGGTCCCGTGCCCCGCAGATCCGCCTCTGCGGGAAGTGTGCTCTCCGTCACGAGGGTGTCGCGCGCCGGGGCCAGAATCCCCGCGGCGCAGGCGGCGGCGCCGCTTGCCTCCATGACCGTCTCGGGGATGTCCTTGGGGCCGGCAAAGGCGCCGCAGACGAAGACACCGCCGCGGCTCGTTTCGACGGGATTCTCGAGGTGGGTTTTCGCAAAGCCGTGCTCCTCGAGCTCGATACCGAGGGCCTTGGCAAGCTTTCCGGCCTCCTTCGGGGGCTTGAGCCCCACGGAGAGAACCACCATGTCGAACTCCTCCTCGACAAGCCTGCCGTCCTCGGTGACGTAGGTCATCAGCAGGTTCTTCGAGCCCTGGAGCTCCTTGATCGTCGAAGGCATGGAGCGCAGGTAGCGGATGCCGTACTCGGACTTGGCACGATTCACGAATCGGTCGAAGTCCTTCCCGTGGGCCCTGATGTCCATGAAGAAGATCGTGGGCTCGAGGGTCTTCAGATGTTCCTTCCCGATGATGGCTTCCTTCGTGGCGTACATGCAGCACACCGACGAGCACCAGGAGTTGCCGCACGAGGTGTCGCGGGAGCCCACACACTGGATGAAGGCGATCTTGCGGGGCTCCTTGTGGTCCGAGAGCCTCTGGACGTGGCCGAAGTAGGGCCCGGAGGCCGAGAGGATGCGCTCGAACTGGATGCTCGTCACGACGTTTTCGAAGACGCCGAATCCGTACTCGCCGCGAAGCCTCGGGTCGAAGATCTCAAACCCGGGGGCGGCGATGACGGCGCCGACCTCGATCGTCTCTTCCTCGTAGGTATCGTCATGCTTGATGGCACCCGCGATGCAGGCCTCGACGCATTGGTAACACTCCGAACAGATCCCGCAGGCCAGGCAGCGGTTCGCCTCGGCGATGGCCTGGGCCTCGCTGAACCCGAGACCCACTTCCATCCAGTTGGCGCGGCGCACGGCCGGGTCGGCGTGGGGGTACTTCGCGCGGGCCACCTTCTTGACGTCCTTCAGGTCCGCCTTGTCAGCAAGGTCCTTTTTCCAGTCTCTTGCGCGGCCGGCTTTGACGTCCTCGCCCTTGAGGTAGCGGTCGATGGACTTGGCGGCCTCCTTGCCGGCATTGATGGCCTTGATGACCGTGGCGGGGCCCGTCACGGCGTCGCCGCCTGCAAACACGCCGGGTGCGGAGGTCTGGAAGGTCACCTCGTCGACATCGAAGTTGACCCACTTATTGATGGAGATTCCGCTCTCCTTCGATACGAAGCCGAGGTCGCAGGCCTGCCCGATGGCCGGGACGATGGCGTTGCACTCGACGATGAATTCCGAACCCTTGATGGGCACGGGGCGGCGGCGGCCGCTGGCATCAGGCTCACCCAGTTCCATGCGGAGGCACTCGATGCCGGTCACCTTGCCGTCCTTGCCGACGACGCGGACCGGCGCCACGAGGAACTCGAAGCGGATCCCTTCCTCCTCGGCCTCCTCGATCTCCTCGACGGAGGCGGGCATCTCGGCCCGGGAGCGGCGGTAGAGGATGAAGACGTCCTTGGAGCCCGTGCGGGTGGCCGTGCGGACGGCGTCCATGGCCACGTTGCCGCCGCCGATGACGGCTACCTTCTCGCCCAGGTAGACCTTCTCGCCCAGGTTGACGCGCTTAAGGTAGTCGACGCCGTGGATCACGCCCTGCATGTCCTCGCCGGGGATGTCGAGCTTGCTCGAGAGCTGTGCGCCCACGCCCAGGAACAGGGCGTCGTAGTCCTTGCGGAGCTGATCCAGGGTGATCGTCTTGCCGACTTCCTGGTTGCAGAGGATCTTGACCCCCATGTCGGTCATGGTCTTGATCTCGGCGTTGATGACGTCGCGCGGCAGCCGGTACTCGGGGATGCCGAGGGTCATCCAGCCGCCGGGGATGGGGGCCTTCTCATAGACGGTGACGTCGTAGCCCTCGATCGCCAGGTAGTAGGCGCAGGACAGGCCCGCGGGGCCGGCGCCGATGACGGCGACCTTTTTGCCCTTCTTTTCCTTGATCTCGGGGACGTACTTGGTGGCATCGTTGAGGTCGAGGTCGGCCACGAAGCGCTTCAGGTGCATGATGTCGATGGGCTGCTCGACCTTGCCGCGCATACAGGCCTCTTCGCAGGGGTGGTTGCAGACGCGCCCGCAAACGCTCGGGAAGGGGTTTTCCTGCTTGATGAGCTTGAGGGCTTCCTTGTACTTGCCTACGGCGATCAGGGCCACATAACCCTGGACGCTGATGTGGGTCGGGCAGGCCGCCTTGCAGGGCGACGTGCCGAGTTTGTCGATGGCGAAACCGCTGGGAATGGCCTGGGGGAAATGCCGGTAGATGGCCTTGCGGTCATTGAGGTTTTCGTTGAAGTCAGATTTGACCGTGATGGGGCAGACGTTTGCGCAGTCACCGCAACCGGTGCACTTGCTGAGATCGACATACCGGGGCGCTTTCGCAAGCTTGACGGTGAAGCGGCCGGCCTCGCCTTCGACGGATTCCACCGTCCGGCGGGTCCGGATCTCCACGTTGGGGTGCCTGCCGACCTCGACGAGCTTGGGTGAAAGGATGCACGCCGAGCAGTCGTTGGTGGGAAACGTCTTGTCGAGCTGGGCCATGACCCCGCCGATGCTGATCCCGTTTTCGACCATGTAGACCTTCATCCCGGAATTCGCAAGGTCCAGGGCGGCCTGGATTCCGGCAATCCCGGACCCCACCACCATGACGGCACCAACTTTTGCATTTTTCTTATTGTCTGACACGTTAACACCTCGGTCTTTGAGTCGAAATTGAAACGTTTTATTTCACAGAGCGACACACGTTAAACCGCAAGCTCCGTAACAAAATTCGCCTATGCTGTCAAGGTGAATTCGATGAAAAAACACAATTTGTTTTTCCCCCTGTAACCTCGGCTGCATGCGCTTCAGAATCACGCTCAGGGATGGAAGAGAACCTTCTCCGATTCATCTACGTGGAATTCCTGAATAAATTGACTGAGCGCTCGCTCACTCTCCTCCTCCCCGGGGTAAAGCGCGCTCGCCAGGAGATTTGCGGGCACTGCCTGCCCTTTCAGAAACTCGGACCGGATCACATCGACATAATCCTTCCCGAAGGTATAAGGGGACAAGGGGGTTTCACGCTTCCAGATGACCCCTTTTCGCAGATCACACTTGTTCCGACCCACGCACGCTTCCAGATTGGGATTGCGGGGATGGTAGCGGCAGTCCAGGGTGTCGCAGTCCGCCTTGCTGTCCCTGCCCCCCCAGCAGCCGTAATGGCGGCATTGTCGATACTGCTCGACGGACCCCTCACAGCTGGTCTTTCCCTGCTTCTCCCCGCCATACGGCTTTTCCATCCAGGGGTTTCGATAAAAACCTGAATGAGTTACGAGATGGAAACGCTCCATGAAGGGGATGATATCGGCCGTGCTGAATCCTCCCCCAATCGACTTGTGCTTGCCGATGAGAAACGTGAGAAATGCCGGGTGAACATAAGCCGTGCTGCGTCGCAGAGCTGTCAGAACCGGCGGCCCTGCGTCTGCCTCAGGGTTCGCCCTCAACACGCTCCCCCTTTCGACCGCATTGACGGAGGGAAGTCCAAGGACACGCCGTAAAACATCGTTCGGCGACGTCTCGACAAAGGGGTCGGCCAATTCCTTCAGCTTCTGATAAACCTCCGAATCGATGTCGATCTTTTTCAAAGAGCCCCCTCATAGTTTACTATATAGTAATACAAGCTTGTCCATAAGTCAACCCGCTCACCCGGCTTCTTCCCGCCTCGGAAAATCACCATTTTCATCGATGAATAATCATGGAAACAATATCATGTATATCGTATAAGTAATTGCATAATAAAAATAATTACTCTTAAATTAAGCACCCGCATCTTTCTCCGTAACCTGAGTCAACCATCAAGGATGGATAGCCGGAAAGCATAAGTAAAATTACTAGTACACGGAATGACGCGTAGCGGCAACTAGAAAATATAGGGTGTACGAGATCCGGAGAGCGGTATGAAATGCCGTGCCATGGATCAGAGGATTGCGCTAATCACCTTCCAGACCTCCCCCTTGCCCTCACCGGTCTGGGCCGAAAAGAGGACCGGGGTGTCGTCTGCCCCGAGACCCAGGGAGGCGGCAATCTGCCGGCGTCTCCTGAGGGCTTCCCCCCGGGAAAGCTTGTCGGCCTTTGTCAGGACGATGAGATGGCGCCTCCCATAGTGACGGAGCCATTCGATCAGGTCGCGATCCTGCTGTGTGGGGTCGTGACGGACATCGAGGATGGAAACCACCAGGCGCAGGCTTTCGCGCTCGCTCAGATAGGTCTCGATCATGGGCCCCCATTTTTCCTGCTCGGCCCGGGAGACCTTGGCAAAGCCATAGCCCGGCAGGTCCACGAACGACAGCTTCCCGTTGACGGTGAAGAAATTGATCAGCCTCGTTTTCCCTGGGGTTGCGCTGGTCTGGGCGAGTTTCTTCCGCCCCAGAAGCGTGTTGATCAGGGAGGATTTCCCCACGTTGGACCGCCCGGTGAATGCAATCTCGGGCATCCCCGTCTTCGGGTATTGATCGGGCTTTACGGCGCTCTTGATGAATTCGGCAGAAATTATTTTCATAGATGAGGGCTTCCGGATTCCGGATCAGAAATGAGGAAAATCTTAGATCGCCGCGGGCTTCGCCCTCGCGATGACCATCTTTCTTTTGTCTTCACTCAGACACTTAGACACTCAGACACTTCTTTTGCCCTGTGGCTTGCGGCTTCTTATTCGAACGTAATGCCGTACTTCTCGAGCTTGCGCTCCAGCGTGGGCCGGGAGATGCCGAGGGCCTCGCAGATCTCGCCCTTGTTGCGGCCGATCTTCGAAATGACGATGCGGATGTGCCGCTCCTCGACCTCGTCTAGGGTGAGAAGCCTCCCCGAGGCGTCCATGCCGGGTTTTGCAACGGCCCCCTCCTCTGCGGCGGCCTCGGCCTGGGCCCCTCCCAGAAGATCGGGAAAGTCCACCTTCCCCAGGATCTGGCCGTGGGCGATGACGGCGGCGCGCACCAGCAGGTTCTCCAACTCCCGGATGTTGCCGGGCCAGCGGTACTGCATGAAGATGTCCATCATCTCTTTGGACACCCCGGCGATGCTCTTGTGGAGGTCCTTGTTGATCTTCTTGACCAGGAAGTCTACGAGAACCGGGATGTCATCGCGCCGCTCCCTCAGCGGAGGCATGGTGATGGTCACGATGTTCAGGCGATAGTACAGGTCGTCGCGGAACTTGCCCTCTTTGACCAGGGCCTTGAGGTCGCGATTCGTGGCGGCGATGATCCGCGCGCGGACCTTGACCCGTTCCTTTCCCCCTACCCTTTCGAACTCCATCTCCTGGAGGACTCTCAGGAGCTTTGCCTGGAGGTTGACGGACATCTCGCTGATCTCGTCGAGGAAGACCGTCCCCGTTCCGGCCAGTTCGAACTTGCCCAGTTTCCGGCCTATGGCGCCCGTGAAGGAGCCCTTCTCGTGGCCGAAGAGCTCCGACTCGAGGAGCGTCTCAACGATGGCGGAGCAGTTGACGGCGATGTAGGGCTCGTTCTTGGCCGTGTTGTTGTGAATGACCTTCGCGATGAGCTCCTTCCCCGTGCCGCTCTCGCCCTGGATGAGGACCGTGGTGCGGCTCTGGGAGACGACGCCGATCGTCTTGAAGATGTCCCGCATGGCCCGGGTGGAGCCGATGATATCGCCCACCTTGTAGTCGCGCGACTGCTCTGTCAGCAGGCCGCCGATCTTCTTCTCCGTCTCCAGGGTCTTCAGGGCCTTCTGCAGCGAGACTTCGAGCTCGTCGATGTTGATCGGCTTGTGAATGTAGTCGTAGGCGCCTGCCTTCATGGCCCGGATCGTCGTGTCCATGTCGTGGAAGGCCGTGATCATGATGACCTTCACGTCCTCGTCGTCCTCCCGGAGCTCCTCGAGGACTGTGAAGCCGTCGATGTCGGGAAGCCGGATATCGAGGATCACCAGGTCGGGCTGGACCTGCACGAACTTGTTGAGACCGTCGGTCCCCGTCACGGCGGTGTGACACTCGTACCCCTCCTCCGAGAGATAGAGGTCGAGCGATTCGCAGATGGAGCGGTCATCATCAATGACGAGTATCTTGGCCATGCCGAACCGTTCCTCTCCTTCCCTCCGGATCACAGGAGCGGCAGCGTGACGATCACGCGCGTACCCTCATCCTTCCGGGAAAGGATCTCGATCGATCCCTTGTGCTGGTCGATGATCTTCTTGACCTGGGACAACCCGAGGCCCGTGCCGTACTTCTTCGTCGTGAAAAAGGGGTTGAAGATGTGCGGAAGGGCTTCCTCGCTGATTCCGCTGCCGCTGTCGGCAATCTCGACAATGGCCTGATTTTTCCCTGCATCAAATCGCGTCTGGATGCTCAGGGTGCCGCCCTCGGCCATGGCGTCGATGGCATTCAGGTAGAGGTTCAAAAACGCCTGCTGGAGCATGGCCGAATCGAAGGGCACGAGAGGCATCCGGTCGTCGGCCTGCATCTGGACCTCGATCTTCTTCTCCGCCACCTGCCGCTCCGCCATGGCCAGAGACGATTCGACGCACATGTTCAACTCCGCCCGGTGCGCCTCCGGTTCCGTCGGCCTTGCGAAGACAAGGATGTCGCTGACGAGCTTCTCCAGGTGTTCGACTTCCTTCCGGGCGATGTGAAAGCGCTTCAGGTCGTTGCCCTCGGGGTTCATCCTTTTTTCAAGGATCTGGAGGCTCATCTTGATGGACGACAGGGGGTTTCGCACCTCGTGGGCGATGCCGGCCGAGAGCTGCCCCACGGCGGCGAGCTTCGAGCTCTCGAAGTACCGGTTCTCGAGCTCCTTGAACTCGGTGATGTCCCGCTGCAAGACGAGGAAGCGATCCGCTCCCTTGATGGGACGAGCCGTCAGGAGCAGGTTGCGCTTCGCTCCATCCTTGTCCGCCACCTCGATCTCGAAGGGCGTGAAGACGCCCTGGCGGATTTCCGCCCAGCGCTTCTCGAGGAATTCCCTTCGCTCCGGGGCCACGAATTCCGAGAAATGCCTGCCCTTCAGCTTTGCGGCCGTGAGCCCGCGCTCCGGGTCGATGTCGCGGCTCATGTAGCGCAAAGTCCCGTCGGCATCCACGACGAGGATCAAATCCGGCGAGGCGTCGAGAACGGACTGGTGGAAGTTGAAGAGCTCCTCCATGTTCTTCCGGAGCGAAATATTCTCTTCGAGTTCGTTTTTCATCGTCTCGGCGTATTCCTTCAGGCTCAGCTCCATCTCGCGCTCGCGGGTCACGTCCTGGAGCGTCTCGATGGCGGCGATCACCTCGCCCTTCTCGTCGAGGATCGGAGCTGCCAGAAAATAGAGATGGCGCCGTTTCCCTCCAAGGTTCTCGTAGAAGTCCGCCGCTTCGTAGGCCCCCTCGATGACCGAAGACTTCTGGACTTTTTTCTTTCCGTAGAATTTTTCCAGCCCTTCGAGATCGCTATCCACGATGAGATCGGCAATGACGGGGCGCTTCTGCTTGTAGAAAGGCATCCACTGGTTGTCCGTGCCGATCATCTTCTCGCCCGGGTAACCGCTCATCTCGGTGAAGGCGCGGTTCCAGAGGATGATCCGATGGTCCTTGTCGATGACGAAGGTCGGGATCGGCGAGCCTTCGCTGATCCCCTCGATGGTCTTCCGGAGCCGGATGTTGCCTTCGAGCTCGCGCTTCAGTGTTTCGGCCTGTTCCTTCAGGGACCGCTCCAGCTCGCGCTCGCGGGTCACATCCTGGAGGGTTTCCACGGCGGCGATGATCTCGCCCCTCTCGTTGCGGATCGGGGCGGCCAGAAAATAGAGGTGACGGCTCCGGCCGCCGAGGTTCTCGTAGAAATCCGCCGCCTCGTAAGCCCCCTCGATGACCGAGGACTTCTGGACCTTCTTCTTCCCGTAGAATGCTTCCAGGCCCCGGGCGTCGTCGTCCACGATCAGATCGGCAATGACGGGGCGCTTCTCGGGGTAGAAGGGCATCCACTGCTTCTTCGTGCCGATCATTTTCTCGCCCGGGTACCCGCTCATCTCGGTGAAAGCGCGATTCCAGAGGATGACCCGGTGATTGCGGTCAATGACGAAGGTCGGGATCGGCGAGCCCTCGATGATCCCCTCGATCGTCTTGCGCAGCCGGATGTTTTCGTCGAGTTCCCGGCGAAGCGTTTCGGCATTCTCACGGAGGTAGCGGGCCAGTTCCCTCTCCCGGGTCACGTCCTGGAGCGTCTCGATGGCCGCGATGACTTCCCCTCTGTCGTCATAGACCGGCGCAGCCAGAAAGTACAGATAACGCGGCTTTCCACCCAGGTCTTCGAACAAATCCGTTGCTTCGTAAGCCCCCTCGATGACGGACGACTTCTGGACCTGCTTTTTCCCGTAATATCTCTCGAGCCCCTCGATGTCCTGATCCACGATGAGATCCGCGATGAGGGGCCGCTTTTCCGGGTAGAGAGGCTTGTAATGGTGATCCGTGCCGATCATGTTCCGGGCATGATGGCCTGTCAGCTCTGCACAGGCCTTGTTCCAGAGGATGATCTTGTGGTTACGGTCGATGACAAAGGTGGGAATGGGAGACCCTTCGAGGATACTCTCGATGGAAAGACCCGTCCGGTTCAGCGCAGGACGGTCGGTTTTTCTATTGTCGTTCCGGGACGCCGTCACGATTCGTCTTCCTCTTGTCCTGCCTTCTTTCTCCTTTTCTCCTCGTACCAGCAGGCCACATACACGGCAATGGCCAGACCCAACGAGATGATCAGTTTGATGAGGCCGCTCTCGATGCCGATGACCTTTTCGCAGACTAGCCACGCAACGACATAGGTGACGGCCGTCAGAATCTCCTGCATTGCTACCCTCCCTCCCGAAGAAGACCGATCCGGCGAAAATGCCGTCCCTTGACCGGCGAATCTACCCGCCCCAGCCTGTTCCGCTGGTTCGGCAATCGCCCGATACTAGCCTCCCGGGCGAAATATTTCAATAAAAAAAATGCCTTGTGCACGCTGCCGCTTATCATGCGGAAACGAGGACCGAGGCGCGATGTTCGAGGTTTTTTCTTCCTCGGTCCTCGTTTCCTGGACTTCGCACCTGTCTGTCGGTCGAAAAATTCTTCCGCGGCCCGCAGGCAATTCCACGATTCGTTCAATTTCGATCGGAAATTGAAAGAAACGTTAAATGAAATTCCCTGCCTCCCGGATTCGGCGGCGGTCCAATGTAACTATATATTCATGGATTTCAAATTGTTACACGAAAGTGGACGCCGGTCGACTCCATGGCATATCGGTTGCAAACTCTTTCGCCGTTTTGAGCAGATTTCCCTTTTACTTGTAAGCCGTGTGTGCTACTCAGGGGAAAAATTTCAGAGCATCAATATAAGATGAAAGGAGAAAGAGGTTATGTTCAAGAAGACGTTGTTAACCATTTGTTCAGCACTGTTCACCCTTCTGATTTCCGCCCCGGCGGTGCTCGCGGCGGAGGCTCTTCCTTCCGGAGATGCCTATAACAAGGTGTTCTTTGCTGTCGGCGCCATGCTGGCCGCCGGTATCGGCGTGGGTCTCGGCGCAATCGGCGCGGGCGCGGGCATCGGCAATGCCGCCAACGGCGCCTGTATGGCCGTCGGCCGCAACCCCGGCGTGCAGGGCAAGATCATGACGACCATGCTCGTCGGCATGGCCATGGCGGAGTCCTGCGTTATTTACGCACTGGTTATCGGTCTTGTCATTCTCTATGCGAACCCCTACGCGGCCTTGATCCTCAAGTAAGATCCGCTCTGAACAAAATACAGAATAGGGGGAAAAGAGTATGGCAGAGACTAAGAAAGATAAGCAGTTCTTCTCCATCGGAAGGATATTCTTCCTGCTTATCGTCATTCCCCTGTCTCTCATGGCTTTCCTGATTGCCAACGGTATCTTCAAGGTAGGGGATACCGCAAGAGAGCGCGCGACCACCGTTCTGGACCAGAAATCTCAGGAAGAGATCAAGATTCGGGCGATCAACACGGCGGAGGAAGTGGCCAATTTCCTCCGGGAGAGGGAAAACGACGTCCTCGTCGCTTCCATCCTCCCGGGTTCGGAGGCCGCCTACAAGTCCTTTGTGGATCAGAAGAAGAAAAATCTCTGGATGAAGGACAAGGACGGCAAGATTCAGAAAGTCGCAGCGCCTCTGTACGTGGAGATGTCCCTCATCGACCGGTCCGGCAATGAGATCGTCCGGATCGCGAACGGAGCGGTGGCAGGGAAGAACCAGCTGAGAAACGTGGCGGCCCCTGGCAACACGACCTACAAGTCCGAGGACTACTTTTCGAAAGCCGTCGGACTCGGCAAGGGTGAAGTCTACGTCTCTCGCGTAACCGGCTGGTACGTGAGCAAGCAGGAGTTCGAAAAGGGGAAGAGGTATTCCGGTGTCGTTCGTTTCGCCACCCCGATCTTCGACAAGGGTGGGCTCTCGGGCGTCGTGGTGCTGAGCCTCGATTACAGGCACCTGGCGGCCTTTACGGATCATCTCGTTCCGACGCAGGCGGACTATGTGTTTGAGGCCGATGCGTCGACTGGCAATTACGCCTACATGGTGGACAACAAGGGGTTGATCATTTCTCACCCGCTCGATTATCACATCGAAGGCCTGAACCCCGACGGGACGGCGGTGCAACCGCTGACCAAGGACACCGCCGAGGCCCTGATCAAGGAAGGCAAGGAGGTCCTGAACCTCAACCTGCTCGGGTTCATGGACCCGGGTCTGCCTGAAGTGGCCAAGGAAGCGGCGGCAGGCAAAGCGGGAATCAAGAACTACAAGTTCGCGGGCCGCGACAAGTTCGTAGCCTATGCCCCCATCAAGTACATCTCCAAGTCATACCCCGAGCCCACCGGTTTCGGCTGGATCGGGATGGGCGTCGACATCGCGAAATTCCAGGAGATGGCGACGGCCACGGCGGAGAAGATCAACCAGGAAGTCAAGGGTTGGACTTCGACGATCGTCATCATCATCATTGCTGCCGTGATCCTGCTGTTCGGGATCTCGGCTCTGCTGGCACGGGGCATCGGCCGCTCGCTCGAGGCGGAAGTGCCGGCCGGCGCGGAAGGTGTGAAGGAAGAGCTTTATGACGACGAAGAGGACAAGTAATCGTCCTTGAATGCATGATCCCAACAGGGGCCCGGATCAGTGATCCGGGCCCTTTCTTTTCCCTGTGATAAACCCCTTCCCTGATCTTCCTCTCCCTTGAGGGGAGATGATCGAGGTGAGGGTGAATGATCTTCTCCTTTTTACTGTACTGGCACGAGCTCCGGGGTAAGGAGTGGGAAGCCGGAAAATTTCATTGACAAATTATCCAGTTATCTTATAAAAGATAGAATTTTGAAGCAAACGGGTTTCCCGTAATCGGGCCGGTTCGTATGCCTGCGTCCTGCCCGCACAGCGGGTGCTGGAACGAATCAATCTCAACGGTGGGGGGCACCATGAGTCTGAAAGAAAAGATCAACAGCGAGATGGTCGTAGCGGCGAAGGCGAAGGATTCGCTCAAACTGGGGGCAATTCGGATGATCAAGACGGCGCTTCACAACAAGGAGATCGATGCCAAGCGCGAGTTGAACGATTCGGAAATCCTTCAGGTTCTCTCATCGATCGTGAAGCAGCGCAAGGACTCCATCGAGCAGTTCAAGACCGGGAACCGCCAGGATCTGGTCGAAAAGGAGGAGTACGAACTCAAGGTCGTCCAGGCCTTTATGCCCCAGCAGATGTCCGCGGAGGAGGTCGAGGCGGAGGTCGTGAAAGCCATCGCCGAGGCAGGCGCAACGAGCGTCAAGGACATGGGAAAGGTTATGAAGGTCCTCATGCCGAGGGTGACGGGAAAGGCCGACGGCAAACTGATAAGCGATACGGTCAAAGCGAAACTCGCCGGCTGACAGCTGGCAGTGAGCCCCGGGGGATGCCAGGCCGGGTTCCGGGCCGATTCGACCCGGCGCACCGGGACGCGTTTTTCGAAAAAAAAACGTCCCGAGCCTTTACACCTTTCCGATCTTCATTATATTAGTGATGAAGCCTTGAAAAAGGGTATCGGATTTTGAAGGGTTACATTCCCGAGGACCGGATCGAGGAAATCCGAAACCGGATCAATATTGTCGATCTGGTTTCCGAGTATGTCACGCTGAAGAAAGCGGGGCGGAATTACATCGGGTCCTGTCCCTTTCACAAGGAAAAAACCCCTTCATTCACGGTAAACGCCGAAAAGCAGATTTACCATTGCTTCGGGTGCGGCGAGGGAGGAAATGCCTTTTCCTTCCTGATGAAGATCGGCAACATGACGTTCCCGGAGGCGGTCCGCCATCTGGCGGGAAAACTGGGCATCACGCTTCCCTCCCGTGAGACGCCGGAGGAAAAGAACCGCCAGGACCAGAGGGAAACGCTGCTCCGTGTCAACTACCTCGCCGCCGGATATTACGCCAGGTCGTTGCGTTCCCCTGCAGGTGCCCGGGGTAAGGCCTATCTCGAAAAAAGAGGAATCAAGCCGGAAACGATCGAAACCTTCCAGCTGGGATATGCCCCGGAAGGGTGGAGAAACCTTCGCGACCACCTGCAGCGGGAAAAGGTTTCCCTGAAGCACGCCGAGCAGGCGGGCCTTCTGGTGTCCCGGAAAGACGGCGACTTCTACGACCGGTTTCGAGGCCGGCTGATGTTCCCCATCGAGGACGTCAACGGCAACGTCATCGCTTTCGGGGGGAGGATCATCGGGGAGGGTGAGCCGAAGTACCTCAATTCCCCCGAGTCATCCATCTATGTCAAGGGCAGGAATCTTTATGGCCTTGCCCGGGCCAAGAACGCGATCCGCAGGGACGAAACCCTGATCATTGTCGAGGGCTATTTTGACTTTCTTGCCCTGTGGAACCACGGGATCCAGAACGTCGCGGCCACCCTGGGGACGGCGCTGACCCGGGAACACGTGGATCTGATCAAACGGTATACGGGGTCCGTGGCCCTCACCTTCGACGCCGACGCAGGCGGCAAATCCGCCCTGGAGAGGAGCATGTCTCTCTTCCTGGAGCGCGGATTGCGGGCTAGGGCCGTGGTGCTGTCCGACGGGAAGGACCCCGACGAGTTCATCTCGAAGCACGGGAAAGAGGCCTTCCTGGAGGAGATCGGCCGTGCTCGCGCCCTCGTGGATTATTACATCGATGAGGTCATCGGACACGGCACAAACATCGACGATCGGAGAGGCGCCCTGAAAGGCGCCATCCCCTTTATCGCAGGCATTTCCGATCCCACCGAGCGTGACCAGTTCATGAAGCGCGTCTCGGAGCGCCTCGGCGTCGATGAGGAACTGGTCCGGCGCGAGGTGAGCCATCACCCGGCCGGGCGGCGGGAAGAGGCGCCCGCACCACGCCAGACGACGATCGGAATCGATCGTGTGGAGCTTGCCCTCATTCAGATGATGCTCGAAAACCCGTCCAAGGTTCGCGACGTCATCGAGGGAAACATCCTGTTTTTTTTCACGAGTGATGCCCTGAAGAGCCTGGGGGAGACCATCGCCGCGGGCCATCGCAGCGGACAGCCCCCCCGCCTGGCCGATATGATCGACCGGATCGAAAACAGGGCCATCCGGGAAAAGCTTCTCGAACTGACGGTGTCGGCAGGCCAATCGGAGAGCTCCGTCAGCGACCGGCTCTTCGACGACACCGTCCGGAGGGTCAAGGAACGATGGTACAAAGAACGGCAGCGTGACCTGCGGGTCAGACTGTTGAGAGCGCAGGAGACGGGCGACCAGGAACTGTTCAACCGGCTTCTAGACGAAAAGGAACGATTACGCCATGAGCAAAAAGACTGTAAGTGAGACCACCCGGCGCCGGGGAGAAACCATCCTGTCCAAGGAGATGCAGTCCGACGAGGTGAAGAAACTCATTTCGCTCGGGGAGGAAAAGGGGTTTTTGACTTACGACGACGTCAACGAGATGCTCCCCTCGGACATCGTCTCGTCGGACCAGATCGACGAGATCATCATGCTCTTCGGGGAGAAGAACATCGACATCATCGATACGGACAAGGGGGAAAAGATTATCCTCAAAAAGGCCGTGGAAGAGGCCGTCGAAGCAAAGGAGGAGGAGGAAGACGAACTGCTCGCGATGCTTCCCAGCGGAGCGAGGACCGGCGACCCGGTCAAGATGTACCTCCGCGAGATGGGCCTTGTGTCGCTTTTGAACCGCGACGAGGAAGTGGAGATCGCCAAGAAGATCGAGGAAGGCGAGCGGGAGATTACCGATGCCGTCTTTAGTGTGCTCACCGCGGTGAAGGATGTTGTCGGGATGGGCAAGGAGCTGAAAACGGGTGATCTGCGCGTAAAAAGCATCGTGGACAACATTGAGGATGAGGACGGCTTCGTCGAGGAGGATATCCACAGCGAACGGGTCATCAAGCTGATCGACCGGATCACGGAAATCGACCGGCGCAACGAAGTCATTCGCAGGAAGCTCCGCGAGAAAGGCACCGGCGAGGAAGAACGCAAGGACCTGGAGGTCAAGCTGGTGAAGAACAACAAGAACATCGCCAAAACCTGCAGGGAGATCAACCTGAGCAAGAAGCGCGTCCAAAGAATGGTTTCAAAGCTCAAGGACTTCACCGCAGAGGCCGACGCCGCCGATGCGGAAATCCGCTTCATCCGCCTGAAGACCAAGCTGCCCTTGAAGTCTCTCGAAGCTGTCTTCGCGCAGGTACGGCGCAGCAAGCAGGACGAGCGCAAGGTCACGAAGGACCTCCGCATATCGGCAGCCAGGCTCCGGGAATATGAAGAGCGCCTCAAGGAGGCCCGGAAGCAACTGAAGCACGTCCAGACCGAAACCGGCTTGGCCGTGGCCGATCTGAGAAAGATCGTCGAGACGATCGAGACGGGAGAGAGGAAAGCCAGCACGGCCAAGCGCAAGCTCGTGGAGGCAAACCTCCGGCTCGTCGTGAGCATCGCCAAGAAGTACACCAACCGGGGACTGCAGTTCCTGGACCTTATCCAGGAGGGAAACATCGGCCTCATGAAGGCTGTCGACAAGTTCGAGTACCAACGGGGCTACAAGTTCTCCACCTATGCCACATGGTGGATCCGCCAGGCCATTACCCGCGCCATCGCCGACCAGGCGCGGACGATCCGGATCCCCGTGCACATGATCGAGACGATCAACAAGCTGATCCGGACCTCCCGATATCTCGTCCAGGAACTCGGGCGTGAACCCTCCCCCGAGGAGATCGCCGACAAGATGGAGTTCCCCCTCGAGAAGGTGCGCAAGGTGCTCAAGATCGCGAAGGAGCCCATCTCTCTCGAAACGCCCATCGGCGAGGAGGAGGATAGCCATCTCGGCGACTTCATCGAGGACAAGAAGATCATGTCGCCCTCCGAGGCGGCCATCAGCATGGATTTAGCCGAACAGACCCGCAAGATCCTCTCGACCCTCACCCCGAGGGAAGAAAAGGTTCTGCGCATGCGGTTCGGCATCGGCGAACGTGTGGATCTGATGCTCGAGGAGACGGTAACGGAAAGCGTCGATATCAACGTGGAGAAGGCAAGGCAGATCGAGGAGAACGTCCTCAAGAACCTGAGGAACCCCTCGCGCAGACGAGAATTGAAGTCTGCAGCGAAATAAGGCTTGACAAACGGAGAGATTGCCGTTAAATATACGAATTCAATCATTTTTTATGCAGAGGGGCCCATAGCTCAATTGGTAGAGCCACCGGCTCATAACCGGTAGGTCCCTGGTTCGATCCCAGGTGGGCCCACCATTTCGACCCGGGCCCGAGCTGTACGCCCCGCTCTGCAAAAGGGTTTATCCGTGAACACACCAGCGAATCATCATGGAGCCGGTACACGACAGGCATCAAATCCCGGCACAGGGGACAATCTCAAAATGCACCATATCGGTGCATTTTTTTTATTCTTTGAAGCTGTTGACGGGGGGCACACCCTGTGAATATGAGAAGGTAAGAGGGTGAGAGGGTAAGAATGTTGGATGCATCGGCAGCCGAACTCATGCTTTCTGCTTCTCCAACCTTCTCACCTTCAGACCTTCTTACCCTCTATCGGAAAAAGTGCCTTGCATCTGGCCATTTTTGAACAGCTTCGCAACATGACTAAGCGGGGGAAAGAGATTGAAAGAGCAGATAGCCCTTCTCATTGACCTTCAGAAGATCGACCAGGACATCAAGACCCTTAACAGCAAAAAGCAGACCCTTCCCGAAAAGGCAGGGGAGCTCGACCTGGACTTCCAGACCCGGAAGGATCGGATGGAGGAAGAGCGAAGCGGTCTCGAGGGTCTGAACAAGCTTCACAAAGAGAAGGAATCGGAGCTGAAGCAGGGGCAGGAAAAGCTCCGAAAAGCCAGGGAGCGCTTGCAGGAAGTCAAGACCAACAAAGAATACCAGGCCATGCTCTCGGAGATCGAAACGCTCGAAAAGGGAAACGGCAGGATCGAGGAAGAGATTCTTGTGCTCTATGACAGGATCGACGAGAGAAAGGTCTCCCTCAAGAGCCATGAAAAGGATTTCGAGCAATACCGGGGCATCTACGAGGCGGAACGGAAAAATATTGACGAGGAGCTTGCGTCCATCGACGGGGAACTGGAGAGTCAAAAGAAAAAATACGACGCCCTGGTCCCGGGTTTGAAGCCCGACCTGCGGCGCCGTTACGAAATGATCAAGGGCCGCCGCAACGGGATCGCCGTCGTATCCGCCCGGAACGCCGTCTGCAGCGGCTGCAACATGAATCTGCCGCCCCAGCTGTACAACGAACTTCAGCGCTCCGAAGAGCTCATCTGCTGTCCGAACTGCAACCGGATCATCTACTGGGATGAAGTAGCCAATGGCGGATAAGTGCCTTTCCCTTTTCACCGACGGGGCCTGCCGCGGAAACCCCGGCAACGGCGGGGCCGGAGCCGTTCTTGTAGGCAAAAGCGGTGAGGTGGTCTCAACGGCGAAGAAGTTCCTTGGCCACTGCACCAACAATATCGCCGAATACGAGGCTCTCATCCTGGGACTCGAGGAGGCCTTGGAGCGCGGAGCCACGGCAATTTCCATCTATCTCGACTCGGAGCTTCTCGTCCGGCAGATCCAGGGCGTCTACCGCGTCAAGAACCCCACCCTGAAGCCCTTGATGGTCGATGTCCGGACCCTGCTGGACCGATTCGACACGTGGCAAGTCGCGCACGTCCCCCGATGCGACAACGCCGTAGCCGACAAGCTGGCCAACGAGGCCATCGACGAAGCCCTCACAAAACAGTAATTGGTTGATTAAGTAATTGGGGCTGATCGGACGCTTCTCGCAGGCTGTAGGCTGCAGGAAGCACAATCCTCCTTTCTGATCTTCACTCAGACACTTAGACACTCAAGCACTAAAACACTTCTTTTTCGTCCCTCGCCTCCGAAATACCTGTTGCAAAGATTACTGTGTCATTGGAGAATGAACCGTGCCGGAGCAGGCGGGATGATCGCTGGCCCGTCCGCGGGTTGGAGGAAAGTCCGAGCTCCACAGGGCAGGATGGTCGCTAACGGCGACCGGGGGTGACCCCAGGGAAAGTGCCACAGAAAACATACCGCCCCGCGCTTGTCGAGGGGTAAGGGTGAAAAGGCGAGGTAAGAGCTCACCAGTTCCCCGGGTGACCGGGGAAGCTAGGCAAACCCCATCCGGAGCAAGACCACATAGGGGAGCGTTCGAGGGTAGCCCGCCCGAGCTCCCGGGTAGGTCGCTTGAAGCAGCAGGCAACTGTTGCCCCAGAGTAATGATCATCGCCCCCCGGAGGGTGACCGAGGGGGGAACAGGACTCGGCTTACAGCCTGCTCCGACACATTTTATGAGGCTGGTGAAAAACGCCCATCTGCGGCGTTCCCTCGTCCCTCGTAGCTCAACGTACGCACAAAGTACGCCTCGCTCCTCGGGACTTCGGAGGCCTTGCATCTGGGCCTTTTTGACCAGCCTTTAGGCTACTCACCAGACCTCGTTACGCACCGAGCAGTATGGCTATAAATTCTCATCAAAACCGGCCCCATAGCTCCTTCCTCACTATTCATGTAATCATCTTTGTGCTCGCTCTATTCATGCCCTTTCATGCCGTGGCCGATGACACGGTGCGGAAGATGCGCCAGGCGGAGGCCCACTTCAACCGCGGCGAATACCTGGAGGCCCTGGCCGACTACCAGGAGATCCTCGAGCAGCCCAAGGCCGGCGATCATCGGCCGAAGGCCCTGATGATGTCGGCAATCATCTACAGCACCTTCCTGAAAGACCGCGATGCCGCGCTTGCCCTCTATGGCCAGGTGCGCACGAAATACCCCGGGAGCGTCTACGAGGCCGATGCCCTCTTCGAGACGGCCATGATCCAGTACGAGAAAGCCCGGTACGGGGAGGCCTCGCGCCTCTTCGATCTGTACCTGAGGAAATTCCCCGCCGGCAGCAGGCGCGACGTGGCCTTCTTCATGCGGGATGCCAGCGACCATCCGCCTTCCGAACGGGAGCGGAGGGAGCGCGAGCAGGCCGCCCGTTCGAAGAAGACTGATTCGATCCGTGTCCTCGTCCTGGAGGGCGCAACGGAGATGCGCGTATCGTCCTCCTCGTCCCTGGAGATACGAAACCCAAACGGGGGTGCGCTCCTCCAGACGATCAACACCCCGCAGGAAGCCCGGGTCCGGTTCGACAGGGGCGTGCTTTCCGTCAACGGCAAGGCATGGCCCGTCACCGAACTGGTGTTGTCGCCGGCCAGGGGGGGTACGGTGAGGGTCAACGGCGCCACCTACCGCGGCAACCTGAAATTGATCGTGACGGGCCAGGGCCGCATCAACGCCGTCAATCTTGTCGATATCGAGGACTACCTGTACGGGGTCGTCCCGAAAGAAATGCCCCCGAACTGGCCCGACGAGGCCCTCAAGGCCCAGGCCGTCGTCTCGAGGTCCTTTGCCCTCTACCAGAAGGATGCCAACGCGACCCGCGATCACGACATCAGCGCCACGACGGCCTCCCAGGTATACGGCGGGATTGCCGCCGAAACGGAGCGGGCGCGGCGAGCCGTGGATGCCACGCGCGACAGGATCCTCACCTTCAACGGACGGGCCGCGCTGGCCTATTTTCACGCCAACAGCGGCGGGGTGACGGAGGACGCCCGTTACGTCTGGCGCGTCGGCATCCCCTACCTCCAGTCCGTCAACGACGAGCCCAGTGCCAGGGCACCCGGCACGGCCTGGAGCTGCTTCCTGAGCTATTCCCAGATTCGGGAGGCGCTGAACCGCAATGGGCTCGCCATGGGGGACATCCGCGAAATCGAGATCGCGTCCGCAAGCCCCTCAGGGCGCGTGACAAAAGTCAAAATCACGCATAGTGCGGGGACGACGGTCCTCGGCGGCAACCAGTTCCGCACGGCAGCGGATCCGGCCGTGGTCAAGAGCACGCTTTTCAAGACCGAGCGCACCGGCCAAGGGATCCGATTCGAAGGAAGGGGATCGGGACACGGGGTGGGGCTGAGCCAGTGGGGGGCCCGCATGATGGCAGAAGGAGGATCCCCCTACCGGGAGATCCTCCTCCATTACTACCGCGGTCTTGAGCTGAATGAAGAAGGTGTGAAGGTGAGAAGGTGAGAAGGTCGGAGGTCCAAACGGTATCGTCCGACTTCCGCGACTTCTTTTCTCACCCTCGTGCCGTCTTACCCTCTTACCCTCTGATTATTTTCCCAGGTTCTTCTCCGTCTCGATGATGTCCAGCGTCGTCTTGATGACCGTATCGGCGTTGAGCGACATGCTGTCGATGCCGCAGTCGACGAGGAAACGGGCGAATTCGGGGTAGTCGCTCGGCGCCTGTCCGCAGATGCCGATCTTCTTGCCAAGCTTCCTGGCCTTCGTGATGACGTCCCGAACCAGGGTCTGCACGGCCTCGTTGCGCTCGTCGAAGATGTGGGCCACTTGGGCGGAGTCTCGGTCGAGACCCAGCGTGAGCTGGGTGAGGTCGTTGGAGCCGATGGAAAAGCCGTCGAAGATCTTCGCGAATTCCTCCACGAGGATCACGTTGCTCGGGATCTCGACCATCATGTAGATCTCGAGGCCGTTTTCGCCCTGGATGATGCCGTTGTCGCGCATGACCTCGATCACCCGCTTGCCCTCTTCCACGGTCCGGCAGAAGGGGATCATGGGCTTCACGTTCGTGAGCCCCATCTCGTTTCGGACCTTCTTCATGGCCTTGCATTCCAGGGCAAAACCGTCGCGGTACTTGTCGTCGTAGTACCGGGAGGCCCCTCGCCATCCGATCATGGGGTTTTCCTCCACGGGCTCGAAGTACTTCCCTCCGATGAGGTTCGCATACTCGTTGCTCTTGAAGTCGCTCATGCGGGTAATGACGTCGTTGGGGTAGAACGCAGCGGCGATCTTCGCAATGCCCTGTGCGAGCTTGTCGACGAAGAAGTCCGTCCGGTTCTCGTAGCCCTTGGTGATCGTCTCAATTTCCTTGCGGACCTTCTTGTCCGTCACCTTCTCGAACTGCACCAGCGCCATCGGGTGGATGCGGACATACTGGTTGATGATGAACTCGAGACGGGCGAGCCCCACGCCGTCATTGGGGATGTTGGCCACATCGAAGGCATTGTCGGGGTTGCCCACGTTCATCATGATCTTCGTCTTGGGCCTCTGCAGATTCTGCAGATTGACGCGCTGCACTTCATACTTGAGCACGCCGTCGTAGACGTTTCCCACCTCGCCCTCGGCGCAGGAGACGGTAGCCTCCTTCGACTTGCGCAGGGCCTCGGTGCCCTTCCCCGTCCCAACGATGCAGGGCACGCCGAGCTCGCGGCTCACGATGGCGGCGTGACAGGTCCGGCCGCCCTTGTTCGTGACGATGGCGGCGGCGATCTTCATGATGGGCTCCCAGTCGGGGTCCGTCATGTCCGTCACCAGCACTTCGCCCTTCTTGAAACTCTTGATGTCGCTGACGTTCTGGATGACGTTCACGGGGCCGGCGCCGATCTTGGACCCTACGGCAGTTCCCGTCACCAGGGGCTTTTTCTGCTCGAGCAGCACGTAGCTCTCGAGGACGTTGGCGTCCTTCTGGGACTGGACCGTCTCGGGGCGGGCCTGCAGGATGAAGAGCTCGCCCGTCACGCCGTCCCGGCCCCACTCGATGTCCATGGGCTTGAAGTAGCCTGCCTCGGCCGAGTAGTGGTCCTCGATGATGCAGGCCCACTTGGCCAGCGTGATCGTCTCGTCGTCGGAGATGCTGAAGACGTCTCGCTGCGCCTTGGGCACGGGCTTGATCTCCGTCGACTCGAGGCCCTTCTTCTTCGAGTAGATCATCTTGATTTCCTTCGTCCCGAGCTTCTTCTGGACGATGGGCTTGAAACCGTTCTTCAGCGTCGGCTTGAAGACGTAGAACTCGTCGGGGTTCACTGTCCCCTGGACAACCGTCTCGCCCAGCCCGTAGGAAGACGTGATCAGGACGGCATCCTTGAAACCCGATTCCGTGTCGATGGAGAAGATGACGCCCGAGGCGCCGATGTCGGAGCGGACCATCTTCTGGACACCGATGGACAGGAAGACCGTCTCGTAGTTGAAACCCTTGTCGAAGCGGTAGGATATGGCCCGGTCAGTGAAGAGGGAGGCAAAGCAGCGTTTGCAGGCATCGATGAGGGCTGCCTCGCCCCGGATGTTCAGGAAGGTCTCCTGCTGGCCCGCAAAGCTCGCATCGGGCAGATCCTCGGCCGTGGCGGAGCTGCGGACGGCGACGTCCGTATTCGGACCGTACTCGTCGCAGAGTTTGCGGTAGGCCTTGACGATCTCGTCCCTCAGATCCTGGGGCATCGGGGCATTGTAGATCAGTTCGCGGACCTTCTTTCCCCGCGTGCTGAGGTTGTGCATGTCGTGCGTGTCGAGATCCCCGAGGACCTCCTTGATCCTGTCCCATATCCCGGCCGACTCGATGAGGTGACGGTAGGCTTTGGCCGTGATGGCATACCCGTCGGGGATGTTGACCCCTTTTTTCTGCAGGTTCTGCCTCATTTCGCCCAGCGAGGCGTTCTTTCCCCCCACCTCGGGAATATCCTTTAATTGAAGTTCGTCGAACCAGATGACCAGTCTTTCTTTGTTCATGTCCATCCTCCCCGAAGACGTTGATGTCCTTTCATCCCCTGCGTTGCGGCCGAAAATTCCCTATCAGTTTTGGCCCCGTGAGTCAACGGGAAACGTCCCGTGATCAACCCATGGCATCGGTGAGCCTGCGCCCCCCGAATACGTGCATGTGAAGGTGGAAAATAAGCTGGCCCCCGTCGGGATTGACGTTGACGGTGACCCGATACCCTTTCTCTGCGATTCCCTTTTCCCGGGCGATCTTCTGCGCAGCCCGGGCCATCTCCTCGAGAATGTCTTTCTGGCTCTCCCCCACGTCGTTGAGGGTCGCGATGTGCTCCTTCGGCACGATGAGAACATGGACGGGCGCCACCGGCTGGATGTCGTTGAAGGCGAGGATCTTGTCCGTTTCCAGGACCTTGCTGCAGGGGATCTCCCCCTTGACGATCTTGCAGAAAATGCAATCGCTCATCTCCCTACCTCCTCTGTCGACGTTGCGTCAGACGTCTTCCTGATTGCAACCGAAAGCCCATTTTGATCCATCCCTATCCCGCGAGAAGTTGAGAGGTTGAGAAGGTAAGAAGGTTGGACGGGTTCCCGGCTGACCCAAGGCCTCCCGATCCTCCAACCTTCTCACCTTCAAACCCTCTTACCCTCTTTTTTCGCCCGACCGATCGCTTCCTCGAGATCAAGGGCGCCCGTGTACAGGGCCTTGCCCGTGATCACGCCGAGAATGCCGGAGGCCGCCACGGCCAGGAGCCTGTCGATATCCCCGATCCCGGCAACGCCGCCCGAGGCGATGACGGGAATCCCCACGGCCCGGGCGAGGCGCTCCGTGGCAGGCACGTTCACCCCCGTTTCCATGCCGTCGCGGCTGATATCCGTGTAGACGAGTGCGGCAAGTCCCAGCCCCTCGTAGCGCTTGGCCACATCGAGGACATCGGCGCCCGTGGCCTCCGTCCAGCCCTCGACGGCGACCTTCCCCTCCTTTGCATCGATGCCGAGGATGATCCGGCCCGGGAAGCGGCTGCAGGCCTCGACGACGAATTCTCGATTCTTCAGAGCCGCCGTGCCGAGGATGACCCAGCCGACTCCCATCCCGAGATAGTAGTCCACGGTTCCGATTTCCCGGATTCCGCCGCCCAGTTCAATGGGAACGCTGACGGCGGACAGGATCTGCCGGATGACCCTGTCGTTGACGGGACGGCCCTCACGGGAGCCGTCGAGGTCGACAATGTGAATCCGCTCAGCCCCCATCGCAGCCCAGCGGCAGGCCACTTCCACAGGGTCACCGCTGTAGACGGTCTCCCGCTGGAAATCCCCCTGCAGGAGCCTGACGCACCTGCTTCCCCGAATGTCGATAGCTGGAATGATAATCAAGGATAGTCGCTCCGGAACCGGTGGCCCGGTTCTGATCCATATAAAAAAAGCCGGTTTCCGGCACATCCCCGGGCGGGGAGCCGGACCGGCATTCCCTTTCGGTAAGCCGGGGACTTATCGATACCCGGGAAAGGTCTTCAACAGTTCATCGACGCCGTCTTCTGCCAGTTCCGCCGCCGTTACCCACTTGAGCCCCCTGCTGAAAAACGTCGAAGACTGCAGGACGTTCTCGGAAAACGATTGCTGGGTCTTATCGAAGATTCTCCCCCAAATCAGTTCGCCGTCGCTCGACTGGATCATGTAGATCCCGAACGTCACCGACGCCGGGCGCTCAGCCGAATACGCATACCCTACCCTCTCCCGGAAACAGGATACGTAGCCGATCACGACGGCGTCGACCTCGAGGGCCTTGCCTGTCCTCTGAAGCTGTTCCGTCACCGACGCTTTTTCGTAGTCGATTTTTACTTTCCTGTAAACGTTATCGCTCTGGTAGGGCGGGATGACGGCAAACTTGCCTGATTTCTCCAGTCGCTGGAGAAATGAATCCTGAACGACCGCCTCGGCATTCTGGGGCAGGGCGCACGTGGTATAAAAAGTCCCTCCGACGGGGCAGCGGGCTACGCGGCTGCCGTCGTCGGAGGTCAGCTTTTCGAAGGGCACGACGGCAATCTTCTTCGGGACGACGGGTGCCTTCCCGGTTTCCGGGCGCACCGTTGTGCTCGAGGCGCATCCGATGAGGACGGGCATGAGGATGCAGAGGGCTGCAAAGAGTGCGAAACGGATTTTCGAAACGGACTTCACGATTTACCCCCGCCGGGATGCTCAGAGCATGGTGAAAGGGCAGAGAACGAAAAAGAACAAAGAAGGCCTTCAGCAGAACCCTGTCGCATCAAAGGCTTCCCTTGGTGGAAAGGACCCCGCTGATGCGGGTATTCAGGGCTACGGCCTCCCGCAAGGCACGGGCAAATGCTTTGAAAATCGCCTCAGCGACGTGATGATTATTCTTACCATACATGACGTTCACGTGCAAGGTCATTCCACTGTTGTCGGCGAAAGCCTGGAAGAACTCCCGGATGAGCGCGAGATCGAACGTCTTGATCTTCCGGGCCCCGAAATTCACGTTGTACACGAGGTAAGAGCGGCCGGACAAATCGATATGAACGGCCGCAAGGCTCTCATCCATCGGAACCGTGGCGGAACCGTACCGATTGACCCCTTCCTTCGCCTTGAGCGATTCCCGGAAAGCCTTCCCCAGGCAGATCCCGATGTCCTCGACGAGGTGGTGATCGTCAACGTCCGTGTCCCCGCTGCCCTTGACGGTCAGGTCGAAAAGACCATGCCGGCACATCAGGGTAAGCATGTGATCGAGGAAGGGTATGGTTGTGGCGATCCTGCCCTTGCCCGTCCCGTCGAGATCCAGAAGGATGCGGACGTCCGTTTCCGCCGTCTTGCGGTCGATCTTCGCCTTCCTTGCCATCTTTCCTCCCCTCTTGGGCCGTAACGTGCTGACGGTCTGTAAGGTACAATCCGGGCAGTGACGAAACGTCTGTGAAGTTAGGAAGTGAGGAAGAGCAGAAGATCCGATTTGAAACCCGTTTCTCTTGTCCGCTCTTCCGAGGGTCCTATCTTCCGATCTTCACGAACGTGGAAACTCGGCTAATCATACCACTTTGTTGAGGGCATACTCGATGATGCCCTCAGCCCCGGCCTCCTGCAGCAGCGGTATCAGATCGCGTATGATGTTGCTGTCCACGACCGTCTCCACGGCAAACCACTCCTCGTTGTAAAGGTTCGAGATGGTGGGCGCCTTCAGGGATGGCAGCAGCAGGATCACGCGGCCCAGGTTTTCCTTGGACACGTTCATCTTGATGACCACCTTCCCCATGCCCAGAAGCGACCCCTTGAGCATCGTCCGGATCTGCTCGATCTTGCGCCGCTTCCAGGGATCGTCCCAGGCCTCCCTGTTGGCTATCAGCTGGGTGTTGGTCCGCATCAGCTCGTGCACGATCCGCAGCCGGTTCGCCTTGATGGTGCTGCCCGTCTCGGTGACCTCGACGATGGCATCGACGAGACTCTCGACGACCTTCGCTTCCGTCGCCCCCCAGGAGAACTCCACCTTGACGTCGATGTTGCGCTCTTTGAAGTAGCGTTTCGTGAAGCTGACGAGTTCCGTGGAGATCTTCTTCCCCTGGAGATCCTCGATCTTCGTGACAGGCGAATCCTCGCGGACCACGAGAACCCAGCGGGCGGGTTTGGCCAGCACCTTCGAGTAAACCAGGTCTTCGACCACGACGACGTCCGACTCGTTCTCGGTGACCCAGTCATGGCCGGTGAGGCCCAGATCGAGGGTTCCCGCCTCGATGTACTTGGACATCTCCTGGGCCCGGACCAGGGAGCAGGAGATTTCTTCGTCGTCAATGTCCGGGAAATAACTGCGGCTGTCGTAGCTGATCCGCCAGCCCGCCCTCTTGAACAGATCGACCGTATTGGACTCGAGGCTCCCTTTCGGAATGCCCAGTTTCAGTTTCTTCATTTGTAGACATCCTTTGGGTTGAAGATGAGCTCGCCCACGATTTCCTCCCTGCCGCCGGAAACCTTCCGGTAGAAGCACGAGCGGTACCCTGTGTGACAGGCCGCCTTGCCGACCTGATCCACCATGAGCAGGATGGTGTCGTTGTCGCAGTCGATCCGGATCTCCTTCACCATCTGGACGTTCCCCGAGGTTTCCCCCTTGACCCAGAGCTCGTTTCGGGACCGGCTCCAGTAGGTGGCTTTTCCCGTTTCGAGGGTTTTGCGCCACGAAAGCTCGTTCATATAGGCAAGCATCAGGACTTCCTTTGTGTCATAGTCCTGTACGACGGCGGGAACGAGGCCGCCGCTTTTCTTGAAATCCGGTTCCACCATGATCGTATTCCGGTCTCCTTTACCTTATCGGCATGAGACATCGGCCAGCAGGGAAAAGAGGATTTCACTTGTCTTTCCGGAAGCCTGAAGCCTGATACCCGATGCCTGTTTATGTAACGGGTAATACTATGGAAACGACCGCATTTTATCAAGCACTATTTTCTTTTCGTCTTGCCTGGCACGGCATTTTGTGTTAGAAAAAAGGCCGTCTTTTCTCCGGGTTGCCGTCCTCGCTTCTTTACGGAACTGGCGCGGGACCTCATAACGGCTCACGGAATGGAGGGTGCGGTTTATGTCAGTCTTAATCGGCGGCGGCGTATCGGTCATGCTGGGCCTCGTTCTGCTGATCTTCTGGTACAAGCACTTCCTCGTCCTCCTCATGGGGGCGGTGCCGATCCTTCTCATCATGGGCGGGGCGCTCGCCGTTTACGTGGGTCTGGACGAACTGAAGGACAAGATCCGCGAGACCCAGGAGAAAGAGAAGGAGGAGCTTAACAAGGCCCGGGCCGAGCTCGAGCGGGCCAAGGCGGAGGCCGAAAAATACAAGGAAGAGCTCGACAAGCTCAAGGACACGAAGTAGCCCCGCAAAAACACCTTGACAGGAAGCGGAAAATCCAATAACGGAATAATCCAATGCAGAACAAAAGGGTTATCAGCGACATGAGCATGGACACCTTCCTGGAAAAACCGCACGAACCCCGCCTTCGCCAGTACTCCTACATGTATTGATGCCTGCAGTTCACCACCAGGTGGGCATGCAGGCTTCCCGTAACATCCCGCGTATTTCAAGGTCCATCCCGCACAGACGTCAGCCACCAAAGGCCTCTTATCCGGCAGACGACGGGATCCTTTCAATGGTCGCATCGGACAACCAGTGACGTATTGGAGGACAAAGTCATGAGAAAAGAAACAGCGGCAGTTCTGTCACTCATTTTAGTGCTTACGGCGGCGATCACGCTCGGCTCGTGGACGGCAGCCGGGGCGGCCACCAGCCTGACCTACAGTATCTTCTTCCCGCCCACCCATGCCCAGACAAAGGCGGCGGAGGCATGGGCAAAGGAAATCGAGAAGCGCAGCGCAGGCAATGTCAAGATCTCCCTCTTTCCCGGGGGGACGCTGACCCCGGCCGATCAGTGCTACGACGGCGTCGTCAAGGGGATCTCCGACATCGGCATGTCCGCCTTCGCATACACCAGAGGCCGCTTCCCCGCCATGGAGGCCCTCGATCTTCCCCTCGGGTATCCGAACGGGCGGGTGGCCACCCGCGTCGCCAACGAATTCTACCGGGTCATGCAGCCCAAGGCCCTGGAGAACGTGAAGGTCCTCTACCTCCACGCCCACGGCCCCGGCCTTCTGCACACGAAGAAGCCCGTGAAGAAACTCGAAGAACTCAAGGGACTGAAGATCCGCTCGACGGGCTTCAGCGCAAAGGTCGTCGAGGCCCTCGGTGCCGTTCCCGTGGCCATGCCGCAGGGGGAGACCTACGAGGCGCTCAGCAAGGGGATCGTGGACGGGACGATCGGCCCCATCGAGGTCCTCAAGGGCTGGAAGCAGGGCGAGGTGGTCAAATCCACGACGGACTGCTCGGATGTGGGCTACACCACGGTGTTCTTCGTCGTCATGAACCTCAAGAAGTGGAATTCCCTTCCCCCCGATGCCCGCAAGGTCCTCGACGATGTGAGCCGCGAGTGGATCGACGTGCACGGCAAGGCCTGGGACGAGGCGGACAGGGAGGGCCGGACCTTCACGAAGAGCCTGGGCAACCAGATCATCACGCTTCCTGCGCAGGAAAGCGCCCGCTGGAAAAAGGCCGTCAGGCCGACGATCGAGGAATACGTGAAGAACGCTGAACAAAAGGGCGTGCCCGGCCGAAAGTCCGTCACGGAGGCCGAATCCCTGATCGGCAAGTACCGTAAGCAATATAAGTAGAGACGCTGCAACAGGGGATCGCATCCGTGCTTCGTACGATTGTCAAATCCATTCATCAGGCAGCTGCCGGGCTCAACGGGGTTTCGGCAGCTGCGGTCGTATTCATCATGCTCCTGACCTGCGCCGACGTTGCGATGCGTCTCTTCGGCAAGCCGATCCCTGGAACCTATGAACTGGTGGGTTACTTCGGGGCGGTGATCGTCGCCTTCGCGCTGGCCCACACGTTCGTCGAGCGTGGCCACATAGCCGTGGAGCTTCTCGTCGACCGCCTGCCCGCGAGGCCGCGGGCTTTCATTGAGGGAACGGGATACCTCCTGTCGGCTGTTCTGTTCGGCCTGCTTGCCTGGCAAAGCCAGGTGTACGCGATGGATCTCATCGAGACCGGCGAGGTTTCACTCACCCTGGGGATCCCGACGTGGCCCTTCGTCTTCAGCCTCACGGCGGGATGCGGCATGCTCTCGCTCGTGTTGCTCCTGGATGCCCTCCGGCAACTCAAAAGGGGGCTTGCGCCATGACGCCCACGGAAGCCGGCCTCTACGGGTTTTTGATCCTGATCGCCCTCATGTTCCTGAAGATCCCCGTGGGCTTCGCCATGGCTCTCGTGGGCTTTGGGGGCTTTGCCTTCCTCGTTTCCTGGGACGCGGCGCTGCAACTCATGACCCAGGATTTCTTCTCCGTCTTCGGGTCCTACAACCTGACGGTCATCCCGCTGTTCGTCCTCATGGGGCAGGTTGCCCATCACGCGGGGATCAGCGGCCGGCTCTTCAACGCGGCCAACAAGTTTCTGGGGCATCTGCGCGGGGGGCTTGCGGTGGCCACCATCGGCGCCTGCGCGGGGTTTTCGGCCATCTGCGGCTCCACGAGCGCCACGGCCGCCACGATGGCATCGGTGGCCCTTCCGGAAATGAAAAAATACAACTACGACCCCGCGCTGGCAACGGGTGTCGTCGCGGCGGGGGGAAGCCTCGGGATACTGATCCCGCCCAGCACGATCTTCATCATCTACGGCATCCTGACGGAACAGTCCATCGGGAAGCTCTTCCTGGCTGGGGTCATCCCGGGGATCCTCATGGCCCTGCTGTTCATCGTCACAATCTTCATCTGGACGTGGCTGAAGCCCGAACTGGTCACGCCCGCCCCGAGATCCACCTTCCGGGAAAAGGTGGCCTCGCTTGCGGGCGTCATCGAGACCTTCATCCTCTTTGCCGCCGTCATGGGCGGCCTCTTCATGGGGATCTTCACACCCACCGAGGCCGCTGCCGTGGGGGCCTTCGGGACGATTCTCATCGCGCTGGCCGGCCGGAACCTGACCTGGAAAGGCTTCGTCCAGGCGCTCCACGAAACGACTCGTGTCTCCTGCATGATCCTCGTCATCGTGGCGGGTGCCACGGTCTTCGGCCACTTCCTCGCCGTCACCCGGATCCCCTTCGACGTGGGAGACTGGGTGCGCGAGCTTCCGCTCTCGCCGAACATGATCATGGCGGTCATCATCGTCATCTACCTGCTCATGGGGTGCCTCATGGATTCGCTCGCCATGATCACCCTCACGATCCCGATCATCTACCCCGTCATCACGTCCCTGGGCTTCGACCCGATCTGGTTCGGTGTCATCATCGTCGTGGTCACCGAGATGGGCGTCATCACGCCGCCCGTGGGGATCAACGTCTACGTCGTGGGCGGGGTGGCCCGCGACGTGCCCCTCCACGTCATCTTCAATGGCGCGCTCCACATGCTCATGGCCCAGCTCGCCACGGCAATCCTGCTCATCCTCTTTCCGCAGATCGCCCTTTGGCTGCCGGCGATGATGCAGTAGGGCCGGACGATCAAAACTTGCATTTCAGCAAAGATCGATTAAAATAAAATCCGGTCCGGGGGCTGCCTCCTCGGAGGTTTTTGTGTACGATCGGGCCGCCATCTGCCGTAAAGGCAGGTAGCGGCCTTTTCTTTCGCAGTGCGATACACTCAAGGAATGGGCGATGTTTTTTCTGCACGACATTCTTCTCATCATCGGGCTTTCCGCCGCCGTGCTCTACATCTGTCACCGGCTCCAGATCCCGGTCATCGTGGGCTTTCTTCTGACGGGCCTGCTCACGGGCCCCTACGGCTTTCGCCTGGTCGGCGACATCAAGGCGGTCACGGAGCTTGCCGAGATCGGCATCATCGCCCTGCTGTTCACCATCGGCCTGGAATTCTCCTTCCAGAATCTCCTCGAGATCCGCCGGACGGCGCTCATCGGCGGAACCCTCCAGATGGCTCTCACGCTCGCGGCGGCGGCGGGGGTGGCCTACGCCCTCGGCCAGCCCTGGCGTCAGTCCGTCTTCATCGGATTCCTCACGGCCCTGAGCAGCACCGCCATTGTCATGAAACTCCTGCAGGACCGGGCGGAAGTCGAATCCCCGCAGGGTGTGAATGCCCTGGGCATCCTGATCTATCAGGACCTCATCGTGGTCCCCATGATGATCCTCCTGCCCTTCCTGGGCGGGACGGCCCAGGTGTCGCAGGAAAACCTCCTGCTCCTTCTGGCCAAGTCCGCCGGGGTTGTTTTGTTCACGATTGCCGCCACCCGCTGGGTCGTGCCGTGGATTCTCCACAGGGTCGCCCGGACCCAGAGCCGGGAACTCTTCCTGCTCACCACGGTTTTCATCTGTCTCGCCGTGGCGTCACTGACCTATGCTGCAGGGCTTTCCCTGGCGCTGGGCGCCTTCCTGGCCGGCCTCGTCATCTCCGATGAATACAGCCATCAGGCCATGGGGGACATCCTGCCGTTCCGGGATATCTTCGCGAGCTTTTTCTTCGTCTCCGTGGGCATGCTCCTCGATCTGGGGTTTCTGGTCCAGCACCCCGCCTACATCCTGGCCATCGCCGGGGGGATCATGCTCCTCAAGTCCCTCGTGGCCACGGGGTCCTCCATGGTTGTCGGGCTTCCGCTGCGAGCCTCCGTCCTTGTGGGGCTTGCGATCTGCCAGATCGGCGAGTTTTCCTTCATTCTTGCCGAAACGGGGAAAAGCCAGGGGCTTCTCTCAGGCAATCTCTACCAGGAATTCCTGGCCCTCTCGGTCGTCACCATGATGGCGACGCCCTTTCTTTTCCGGTTTTCACCGCGCATCGCCGAAGCCCTGATCCGCCTGCCTCTCCCCCGCCGCTGGAAGCGGGGGACGTCGCACGTCCACGGCGCCAAGCGCTTCCACGAAAAGGATCATCTTGTCGTCATCGGGTTCGGCATGACGGGGAGAAACATCGCAAAGGCAGCCCGGGAAACGAAAATCCCCTATGCCGTCCTCGACATGAACCCCGACCGGGTCCGTGACGAGAGGGAAAAGGGCGAGCCTATCTATTATGGCGATGCCACCCACGAGCCCGTGCTCGCCCACGTGAACATCCGCCAGGCCCGAACGCTGGCCATCGTGATCAACGATGCCGCAGCCGCCAGGAGGATCACCGCGATCGCCCGGCATCTCAACCGCAGGCTTCACATCATCGTCCGGACCCGGTTTCGCGAAGAGATCACGCCCCTCATGGACCTCGGCGCCAACGAGGTCATCCCCGAGGAATTCGAAGCCTCCGTGGAGATCTTCAGCCGGATTCTCTCGCGATACCTTCTTCCGGAGGATGAGATCCACCGCTTCGTGGACGAGATCCGGTCGGATGGGTACGCCATGTTCCGGAATCTATCGAAGCACGCCACATCGTGCCCGAACATCGGGGCCTGCATGCCGGACATGGACCTGCGCTCGCTTCGCGTCCACGAGTCCTCCCCTCTGTCCGGGAAAACGATCGGCGAGGCAAAACTGGGAAGTCAATACGGGGTCACGGTTCTCGCCGTGAGGCGTGATGCGGAGATCTTTTCCATCCCGCAGGCGGACCTCGATCTTCGACCGGAGGACATCCTCTTCATCGTCGGCCCGCCCGAGAAGATCACGGACCTCGAGACGGTTCTGAGGGGGGAGGGATAAGAAACAGTTCTATTGGTTCTATTGGTTCATTCGTTCAGTTGGTTCGGGAAAAAGAAAAGACGAGACATCGTGCAAATCCAGGCGGATAATTGCCACGGGACTCACACTTCATTCCATGATGCATTTTTGACGGATCTACTTTTCGAAGCGTAAGATTAGGGCGGTGCGGGTGGGCAGATAGACGAGAATCTGGTGACGCTGGCCGGGACCCTTCCCTTCCGGTTGCGTGAAGTAGACCTGGTCCGACATCAGACGCCCGTGGCCGCCATAGATTTCGGCATCGCTGTCCAGAACAAGGCGGTATTGCCCTGGGCGGGTGTCGATCCGGTAGCCGTCATAGGAACGGGACGGGTGGAAGTTGAAGAGGAAAAGGTTCCCTGCCCGCTCGAAGGCGAGGACCTTGGTTTCGTTGTGCTCGTGAATCAGGCGGGGATTCCCTGACGCCAGAAGATTGACCCGCCGGGCCAGACCGATCATGTCGACGTCGAATCGAGCGAGTTTCTGATAGCGCAGGGTCCCGTCGTCCACGAGGCTCCACTGGCGCCTTGCGTACCGGTAGGACCAGCCGTTGCCCTCCCGGGGGAAGTCGATCCACTCCGGGTGGCCGAACTCGTTCCCCATGAAATTCAGATAGCCGTCTCCCGCCGTGGCCAGGGTCACGAGGCGGATCATCTTGTGCAGCGCCACCCCCCGGTCCACGCGGATGTTGTCGCGGAAGATGCTCATGTCCGTGTACATGTCGGCGTCGATCATCCGGAAGATGAGGGTCTTGTCTCCCACGAGGGCCTGGTCATGGGATTCGGCGTAGCTGATGGTCTTCTCATCGTGCCGCCGGTTGTTGAGTTCGTGCCACAGAAACCCCAGCGGCCAGTCCTCGTCGGCCGTTTCCTTTGTGAGCCGGATCCAGTAGTCGGGGACACCCATGGCGAAACGGTAGTCGAATCCGGTCCCGCCCCTCGCTTCGGGTACGGCCAGCCCGGGCATTCCGCTCACGTCCTCTGCGATCGTGACGGCATCGGGCCGCACATCGTGGATCACGCGGTTCGCCAGGGTCAGGCAGGCCAGGGCGTCCTCGTCGACACTGGCGTCGAAATAATCCTCGTAGGACAGGAAGGCCTTTCCCAGACCGTGGTGCAGGTAGAGCATGCTCGTCACGCCGTCGAAACGGAAACCGTCGAAACGGTATTCGTCGAGCCAGAAACGGCAGTTTGAGAGCAGGAAGTGCAGCACCTGGGGCTTCCCGTAGTCGAAGCATCGCGAATCCCAGGCTTCGTGGCAGCCGCGCGGGCCCTTGTGAAAATACTGGTGGAGGGTGCCGTCGAAACGCCCGAGCCCCTCCACCTCGTTCGAGGCTGCATGAGAGTGGATGAGGTCCATGATCACGCAGAGCCCCTCGGCGTGGGCCGCATCGATCAGTTCCTTGAGATCCTCGGGAGAGCCAAAACGCGATGAGGCAGCGAAGTAGTTCGTCACCTGATAGCCGAAGGACCCGTAGTAGGGGTGCTCCTGGATCGCCATGAGCTGGATGACGTTGTAGCCGGCACGGACGATCCTCGGAAGGACCTTTGCCGTAAATTCCCTGTAGGTACCGACACCCTCCCTCTCCTGGGCCATGCCCACGTGGGCCTCGTAGATGAAGGGCGGCTGCGTCGGGCAGCGGAATCCATCCAGCCGCCAGCGATAGGGGACGGGCGGGTCCCAGACCTGGGCATTGAAGATAAGGGTTTGGGGATCCTGCACGACACGCCGCACCCAGGCGGGGATGCGATCCCCCTGCCCCCCGGGCCAGTGAACCCGGAGCCGGTAGAGATCCCCGTGTGCCATGGCATCCGGGGGGAGGCGGATTTCCCAGACACCGTCGGCCCCTTCGGGCCGCTCCAGCGCGTAGTCCTTCTTCTCCATCCAGTCCGTCATCTGCCCGACCAGGAACATGCCTGTCGCATTCGGGGCCCACTCGCGCAGGACCCACTGGCCGTCCCGCCGATGCAGGCCGAAATATTCGTGCCCGCTGGCGAAGTCGGCAAGGTTGACGCGCCCTCCCGTCAGCCGCTTCTCCAGCTCCAGAACTCGCAGCAGCCTCCGTTGCAGCACCCTGCGATACGGTTTCAGAAGAGGGTCCCTCCCTACCAGATCGTCCGTGATCGCCAGCAGTCTTCTCGCTGTCGCCTCTCCCGTTTCCGTTTCCCTGCTCATCGGACCCTCATAGTTTCTGCACCCTCAACCCCTTCGTGATGCCCTGATTGCATCATACAGAATTTGCTTTTTTGTGCAAGGCTTCGGACAAAACGCCGCGCGGCGGGTTGACAATTCCCGTGATTATTTGTATACGAATCTTGCGATCCTGCATGTCTGAAAAGGAGACCTTATGACAGCGGACAAGAACCTCATCGGAGAGATCAACAACAACCTCAGACACCTCATCCAGCTCCTGCAGACCCGCTCCAAGAAGATCCGCAAGGAGACGGGGATCACGGGTCCCCAGATTCTGGCTATGAAAACCCTTTCCGAGTTCCCCGACATCAGCATTTCGGAACTCGCCCGCCGTATTTTCCTGCACCCGGCAACGGTTGTCGGGATTGTGGACCGGCTCGAGGCGAGAAGCTTTGTCAAACGCATGCGCTCGAAAAAAGACCTCCGGCAGGTCAATGTCAGGCTCACTGCGAAAGGCAAGAGCGCCCTGCGAAAAGCCCCCGGGGCGGCACAGGCCCCCGTGCTGGACGGTCTGGAAACACTTCCGGACAAAAAGCTCAAGCGCCTGTCCGTCAGCCTCGCTCAACTAGTCCGGATTCTCGTTCTCTCGGCGAAAGGGCCCATCCCGAAACGCCGCAGGGGCAGACCGCGAAAAGAGGAGTCCTTGCCCGTCAAGCGACAAGGCAGGAAATCCTCATAGCCCGGGGCATACTTCGGCCATCGATCCTGTCAACCTCCGGAACATGTCCCTCGCGATTCACATATCATGGGGAAAACAAACCGGGGAGGTCGGCCGTGGAAAGTAGACTGTCGCTGGGCGCCTGCTTTCGGGAAAAGGGGTTATGCTCCTTTCTTGTCTGGGCTCCCGATGTCGCAAAGGTCGAATTGAGAATCCTCGCTCCCCGCAGCCGCCTGGTCAGGCTGCACAGAGGGGCAACCGGTTATCACTACGGGGTCTTCGATGGCATTGAGCCAGGCACCCTCTATCTCTACCGCCTTGATGGCCTGATCGAGCGGCCCGACCCTGCCTCGCAGTACCAGCCCCGAGGCCCCCGGGGGCCTTCCTGCCTCGTCGATACGCGCTTTGTCTGGAAAGACCGCCAGTGGCGTGGCTTTCCTCTTCCCGATACCATTCTCCATGAGGGCAGCAACCGCACCGTCGCCTTTGATGATCTCATCCCGGGCCTCAGTCAACTCCGGGACCTCGGTGCCACCGCCCTCTCGGTCAAGCTGAATGCCCCACCCCCGGAGAGCCCGTCAGGCCTGCCCTGCTCCGTCCCTGCGTCCCGGGGAGGACCTGCGGGGCTGAAGCGCCTCGTCAATGCCTGCCACCGGGAAGGCCTCGCCGTCCTGCTGCGGATTGCGCTCTTCGAGTCGGGAATCGAGGGGGATCCCTTTGTGTCCTTCGGACCTTACTTCACAGGCCCGGACCGGCACATCAACATCGACGGGCCCCACAGCGACGAGGTGCGGCGTTTTTTCGTCGAAGGCGTGCTGCGGTGGTTCAGGGAGTTTCACGTCGACACCCTGGATGTCGGCAACATCGACGCTCTTACCGACCTGTCCCCGACACCTCTGCTCGAGGAGATTTCCCGTGCCGTTCGCCGCGAAGCCGAGAGAATCGCACGGCCCCTTCATCTCGTCGCCCTCAGCGACCGCAACGACCCCCGCCTGATTCGCCGCTGGGAGGACGGGGGGATCGGCCTCGATGCGCAGTGGAATCACGACTTCGGCCTCGCCCTCCAGGGGGTGCTCTCGCGGGAGCGGTCGCCCCGGCCTTCCGAATACGGGAAAATCGAACATCTCAAGAAGGCCTTCCTGGAAGGTTTTGTGAGTTCGGGAGAGTTCTCGGCTGCACGACAGAGGCGCCACGGACGGTCATCACGGAATCTTCCCGGGGATCGGTTTCTCGTCAGCCTCCCTTTACCGGCCTCTCCGAGGCAGAGAACCGGCGAAGCGCCGGAAGAGCTCAAACTTGCCGTTGCGGCGCTCATTTTTTCTCCCTTTGTTCCGTCGCTTTGTCTTGGAAGTCCCGAGACCGCTCGTTCCGAAGGTGCGCGCGAAGTAGACCGGTTTCACCGCGAGCTGGTTCGGCTTCGAAAGGAGTTCCGCTCCGCAGGTCTTCTGTACAAGCAATGCATGGGGGTCCTGGGGTACGAGAAGGAAAAGGTTCTGCTCGTGCGGCACTGGAGAGACGATGAAGACCTCATCGTTCTCTTTCACTTCGGCAGAAGACCGGCAACGCTGTCGCTGCCGGTTCCGTCCGGCACATGGTCCCTGCGATTCGACTCGGCGGAACAGAGATGGAACGGGCCTGGGAGTTTGATCCCCCCGCTGATACAGGGCGAGGGAGGGGATCTCCCTTTCTCCCTTGCCGCCCTCTCCTGCGCCGTGTACCGGCGCCAGCACGGGGCGTAAGGCTCGGGTATAGGGGATCGGGTATAGGGGATCGGGTATAGGGTAAAGATCAAAGACCAGCAAAACAGAAAAGGATCGGGGACGTGCATCCCAGATCCTTTTTATCATGCCTAAGTCCCGCGTCCTTCTTCCCGAAACCCGAGACCCTAGACCCTATACCCTGTTACACTTGGCCCTTGATCAGTTTGTAGAACAAGATCACCGCCCCCACCGAGACGGCCGAATCGGCCACGTTGAACGCAGGCCAGTGGTAGGTTGAGATGTAGACGTCGAGGAAATCGATCACCTCGCCGAGGCGGATGCGGTCGATCAGGTTTCCCACGGCCCCGCCCAGGATGAGCGACATGCCGTAGGTCAGCAGGATGTCTTCCGTCTTCATCTTGATGATGTAGTAGACGATGAGCCCCGAGGCGAAGATTGACACGCCGATGAGGAAGAGCGCCCGCAGAAACGGCGAGGCATCAGCAAGGAATCCGAAGGCCGCCCCAGGGTTTCTCACGTAGGTGATGTTGAAAAATCCGTTGACGACGGGAATGGTCTCATGCAGCGTCATGTGTGTGTCGATGTAGATCTTGGTGATCTGGTCGAGCACGACGATGACGAGCACGGTGAGTACGAACAGCAGGTAGTTTCGCTTCAAAGGTATCTCCTCATCAGAAAAATCCCCCTCAATCCCCCCTATCAAAGTCAACTACCTTAATCTTCCTCTCCCTTGGCGGGAGAGGATTAGAGGTGAGGGGGAATTGTCACCCTCACCCTGGCCCTCTCCCCTCAAGGGAGAGGGAAATCAAGGTAATGGTCCTTCATAGGAGGGACGCCAGGGGGATGTTTTTTCTTCCCTGTACCCTGTCCCCTGTACCCGAATTTGGGCTTCAGACCAAATTCTTGAGGCACCTCGGGCAGATCTTTGGGTGATCGGCGTCGCGCCCCAGATCTTCGCTGAAGACCCAGCAGCGCTGGCACTTCTCGCCGCCCGCCTTCGCCACGGCGACCTTGAGGCCGGGCAGCTCCGTGCTCTCGAAGGCTTCTTTCAACTCACCGCCCTTCTGCACACGGAACCCGGAGATGATGCAGAATGCCCTCATATCCTCTTCGTACCTGGCGAGAAGCTCCGCGAGTTTCTCCGGACCGGACACGGTCACGGCCGCATCCAGCGGGTGGCCGATGACCTTGTTCTTCCGGGCCGTCTCCATGGCCTTGGAGATTTCGCCGCGCACCGCGATCAGGGTCTTCCAGGTCTCACCCAGCTTCTCGTCGGCCCAGGCCGGGTTCACGGCGGGAAACTGCGTCAGGTGCACGCTGGCCGCTTTCCCCTCGTAAGCGGGCAGGCTCTGCCAAACCTCCTCGGCCGTGAAGGTGAGGATCGGGGCGAGCATGCGCGTCATCGCATCGAGGATGATGAACATGGCGCTCTGTGCGGAGCGCCGGCTCTTCGATGTCTTGCCCGACGTGTAGAGTCGGTCCTTGAGCACGTCGAGATAAAGGGAACTCAGGTCCACCGTGCAGAAGTTGTAGAGCGTGTAGTAGACGATGTGGAACTGGAAATTCTCGTAGGCCTTCCGCGTCCGCTCGATGACGGCCTGCAGGCGGTACAGGGCCCACCGGTCGATCTCCTCCATTTCGGCGTAGGGGACCAGGTCCTTCTTCGCATCGAAGTCGTTGAGGTTGCCGAGGATGTAGCGGCTCGTGTTCCGAATGCGGCGGTAGGCCTCGACGAGGCGCTCCAGGATCTCGTCGGAGATCCGGATGTCGACGGTGTAGTCCTCGGCGGCGACCCACAGGCGCAGGATCTCGGCGCCGAACTTGTCGATAATCGTCTGGGGGTCGATGACATTGCCCACGGACTTGGACATCTTCTTCCCCTCGCCGTCGACGACGAAGCCGTGGGTAAGCACCGTCGTGTAAGGGGCCCGCCCGCGGGTCCCCACCGACTCCAGCAGCGACGAGTGGAACCAGCCACGGTGCTGGTCGCTCCCCTCGAGGTACATGTCGCAGGGGGAGCGCAGGTAGCTTCGCGTCTCGAGGACGGCAGCGTGGCTTACCCCCGAGTCGAACCAGACATCTAGGATGTTCGTCTCTTTGCGGAACGTGGCGCCCTTGCAGTTCGGGCAGGCAGTGCCCACGGGCATGAGTTCCTTCGCTTCGAGTTCGAACCAGACGTCAGCGCCGTGTTCGCGCATGAGTTTGACCACATGATCGAAAATCTCTTTCGAGTACACGACGGTGTCGCAATCCTTGCAGTAGAAGAGAATGATGGGAACACCCCAGAGTCTCTGGCGCGAGATGCACCAGTCGGGCCGGTTCTCCACCATGCCGTAGATCCGGTCACGGCCCCAGTTGGGGACCCACTGGACGTTGTTGATGCTCTCGAGGGCCTTCTTGCGCAGCCCGTTCTTCTCCATGGAGATGAACCACTGCTCGGTGGAACGGAAAATGATGGGCTTCTTGCAGCGCCAGCAGTGCGGGTAGGAGTGCTCGATGTCGCCTACGCCCAGCAGCGCCCCCACTTCCCTGAGCTTGTCATTCACGGCGCCGTTGGCGTCAAAGACGAACTGCCCTGCGAAAAACTCCACGTCCTTCGTGAAATTGCCGTCCTCGTCGACGGGAGCGTAGTTGTCGAGACCGTACTCCATGCCGATCTCGTAGTCCTCGGCGCCGTGGCCCGGGGCGATGTGGACCATGCCCGTGCCGGCATCGAGGGTGACGAAGGGTGCCAGGATGAAAACGCTCTCCCGGTCGATGAGGGGGTGCTTCGCCTTGAGGCCTTCCACCACCTCGCCGGGGAACTCATCGACGATCTCGTACTGTTTGAAACCGAAGGCGTCCATGCAGTAGTCCACGAGGTCCCTGGCCATGATGAGGACCTCGCCCGTCTGCTTCACCTTCACGGCGGCATAGATGAATTCCTTGTGGAACGCGATGGCCAGGTTGGCCGGGATCGTCCAGGGCGTTGTCGTCCAGATGACGGCGAAGACCTTCTCGCCCTTGAGCTTCGGTCGCACGGCCGAGATGTCCGAGATCATGGGGAACTTGACGTAGATGGCCGGCGTCACATGATCGCCGTACTCCACCTCCGCCTCGGCAAGCGCCGTCTTGCAGGTGGCGCACCAGTAGACGGGCTTCTTGCCCTTGTAGACGTCGCCGCTGAGCATGAGTTTGGCGAACTCCGCTGCCGTGATCGCCTCGTACTCGTAGTGCATGGTGAGGTAGGGGTTGTCCCACTCGCCGAAGACCCCGAGACGTTTGAACTCGTCGCGCTGGATGCCCACGTATTTCTCGGCGTACCTGCGGCAATAACGGCGCTTCTCGGCCTGCGAGAGCGTGCCCTTTTTGTCGCCCAGCTCCTTGTCCACCTGATGCTCGATGGGTAGGCCGTGGCAGTCCCAGCCGGGCACGTAGATGCTGTCGAAGCCGGCCATGTTCTTCGACTTGATGACGAGATCCTTGATGATCTTGTTCAGGGCCGTGCCGAGGTGGATGTCGCCGTTGGCGTAGGGGGGACCGTCGTGCAGGATATAGGTCGGGAGGCCCTTGGAGACCTCGCGGATCCGGTCGTAGATCCGGAGCTGCTCCCACCAGGCAAGGGTCTCAGGCTCTTTTTTGGCGAGACTGGCCTTCATGGGGAAATCGGTCTTGGGCAGATTCAGGGTTGCCTTGTAATCCATCGAAAAGTCCTCCAGACATCAGGGCGAAGGGCGAAAGCCAAGAGAGAATAGACCCAGGAGAAGGGGCAAGAGCCTTTGGCCGTCGTTTCGCATTTTAATTCTGTGCACTTACCACATTGCTCGATGAGTTTCAAGGATGGATGAGGAAATAAAAAAAGGCCTCCCGCCAAAACGGGAGGCCTTTTTCAGTCCGATAGAGGACGCGAAACGTCCTGGTTTACATATCCATTCCGCCCATTCCGCCGTAACCGCCACCGGGCATGGCCGGCATGGCGCTCTCCTTCTTAGGCTTTTCGGCCACCATGCACTGAGTGGTCAGCATGAGCCCTGCCACGGAGGAGGCGTTCTGGAGAGCGGAGCGGGTGACCTTCGTCGGGTCGATGACGCCCGCCTTCACGAGGTCCTCGTACTCCTCGGTCGCCGCGTTGAACCCGAAGGGTCCCTTCTTCTCCTTGACCTTCTCCACCACGATGGAACCCTCGCAGCCCGCATTGGCTGCGATCATGCGAAGGGGCTCCTCGAGGGCCTTCTTCACGATGTTGACGCCCACCTGCTGGTCGCCTTCGAGAACGAGCTTCTCCAGGGCGGGAAGGGTGCGGATGTAGGCCACACCGCCGCCGGGCACAATGCCTTCCTCGACGGCCGCGCGGGTCGCGTTGAGGGCGTCCTCGACGCGGGCCTTCTTTTCCTTCATCTCCGTCTCGGTCGCCGCACCTACGCGGATCAGGGCAACACCGCCGACCAGCTTCGCGAGGCGCTCCTGGAGCTTCTCACGGTCATAGTCGGAGGTCGTCTCCTCGATCTGGGCGCGAATTTGTTTCACACGACCCTCGAGGTCGGCCCGCGAGCCGGCGCCGTCGATGATGGTCGTGTTGTCCTTGTCGATGGAGAGCTTCCGGGACCGCCCAAGGTCCTGCAGCGTTGCGTTCTCGAGCTTCATCCCCATGTCCTCGGAGATGACCTTTCCCCCCGTGAGGACCGCGATGTCCTCGAGCATGGCCTTGCGGCGATCGCCGAAGCCGGGGGCCTTCACAGCGGCCACCTGCAGGGTGCCGCGGATCTTGTTCACCACCAGCGTGGCCAGGGCCTCGCCCTCGATCTCCTCGGCAATGATGACCAGCGGCTTGCCGCTGCGGGCTGCCGATTCGAGCACGGGAAGGAGGTCCTTCATGCCGCTGATCTTCTTGTCGTAGATCAGGATGTAGGCATCGTCGAAGTTGACTTCCATCTTCTCGGGGTTGGTCACAAAGTAGGGGGAGACATAGCCGCGGTCGAACTGCATGCCTTCGACCACTTCCAGTTCCGTCTGGAGACCCTTGGCCTCCTCCACGGTGATGACGCCCTCTTTGCCGACCTTGCCCATGGCCTCGGCGATGATGTTGCCTATCGACTCGTCGTTGTTAGCCGAAATCGTTCCGACCTGGGCGATCTCCTTCTGGTCTTTCGTGGGCTTGGAGATCTTCCTGAGCTCACTGATGACCGCCTCGACGGCCTTGTCGATGCCGCGTTTGATGTCCATGGGGTTGCTGCCTGCCGCAACGGTCTTGGCCCCTTCGCGGTAGATGGCCTGGGCCAGGATGGTGGCCGTCGTCGTGCCGTCGCCTGCCACATCGCTCGTGCGGCTCGCCACTTCGCGCACCATCTGGGCGCCCATGTTTTCGAACTTGTCCTCGAGCTCGATCTCCTTGGCCACCGTAACGCCGTCCTTGGTCACGACGGGGGAGCCGTAGCTCTTCTCGATGATTACGTTACGGCCCTTGGGGCCCAGAGTTACCTTGACTGCATCCGCCAGTGCATTGACGCCGTCGAGAATCGATTTTCTCGCCACCTCGTCATACTGCAGAATCTTCGCACCCATCTATTCTATCCTCCTTATTTCTCGATTACTTTTTCTCGATGATTCCCAGCACGTCTTCTTCCCTCATGATGAGGTACTCGGTGCCGTCGATCTTGACTTCGTTGCCGGCGTACTTGCTGAAAAGAATCCGGTCGCCCTTCTTGACGTCCATGGGGATGACCTTCCCGTCCTCGGTCAGTCTGCCCTTGCCCGCTGCCACGACTTCGCCTTCGGTGGGCTTGTCCTTTGCGGTGTCAGGGATGATGATCCCCCCCTTGGTCTTCTCCTCTTCCGCAACGCGCCTCACGATAAGTCTGTCGTACAATGGCCTGATTTTCATCCTCAAACCTCCCTTTTTATTGTTGATATCTTTCAGGATTATTTGCTGACCCTGTGGGTAGCGGATTTTTAATGCGGGAAATCAGAGGTATATATATGCATGGATTGGGGAGTGTCAAGGGAAGAGTTTAAAAAAAATTTCGCTCTGCTCTTAGAGGAAGGGAAGTAAACGCTTCGATGGCCGTTCAAAAAGGCCCGGATGCAAGGCACTTTTTTCGATAGAGGGTAAGAAGGTCTGAAGGTGAGAAGGTTGGAGAAGCAGAAAGCATGAGTTCGGCTGCCGATGCATCCAACATTCTTACCCTCTCGCCCTCTTACCTTCTCATAATCACAGGGTGTGCCCCCGGTCAATAGCCTGCACTCAATCGGTAACTGGTTTGATCTCCACGGCAACCTTGCAATATTCCTTGAATTTCTTCGCATCCGCCAGCGACCCCACAATATCGCCGTAGTGGATGGGAACCGCCACGACGGGCTTCATCCGGTTGACGGCATCGGCCGCCTCTGCTGCCGTCATCGTGTATGTGCCGCCGACGGGGATCAGGATGATGTCGGCCCGGATCGTGTCCATCTCGGGGATGACGTCCGTATCCCCCGGGTAGTAGATCCGCCTGCCCTCCGCCGTGATCACAAATCCCACCCAGCCGCTTGCCCGGGGGTGGAAGGTCTTGTTCGTGTTGTACGACGGCACGGCCTCCACGACGATGCCCGGCAGCTCCACGCAGTCTCCCGGCTTGATCGCCTTCGCGCCTGCCGGGAGATCCCCCAGGCAGTCTTCGGGGGCCAGGATGACCGTGTCCGGTCCCGCAACCTTTTTCACGTCCTCCGGCGAGAGGTGGTCGTAGTGGCAGTGGCTGACGAGGACAAGGCCCGCCCGTTTCGGTTTTTTCAGTTTCCAGGGATCGATGTAGATGACCGGATCCGTGTCGATCCGGACGGTCGAGTGGCCCAGCCAGAAGATCTTCTTCAGCATTGCTTTTCTCCTTTCCAGGCATTTATGTTTCTTTGCGGGGTTTCAGTCGATGATCATATGGAGGGCCGCCGAGATGAGCGCGCTGATGGGTATCGTCAGTACCCAGGCCCAGAGGATGTTTCCCGCGATTCCCCAGCGCACTGCCGTGACCCGGCGGGTTGCGCCCACCCCCATGATGGCGCCCGTGATGGTGTGGGTGGTGCTCACGGGGATCCCGAACAGGGTTGCGCCGATGAGGGAACTGGCCGCCGCCGTCTCGGCGCAGAAGCCCCCCATGGGGTGGAGCTTCGTGATCTTCGTCCCCATGGTCTTCACGATCCGCCAGCCGCCGGCCATGGTCCCCATGGCAATCGTGATGTAGCAGGCAAAGACGACCCACAGGGGCACGTGGAAATCCCCCTGCAGATACCCCGCGCTGAAGAGGAGCATCGTGATGATGCCCATGGTCTTCTGGGCGTCGTTCATGCCGTGCCCCATGCTGTGGATGGCCGACGAGACGAGCTGAAGCCTTCGGAAGACGCTGTTGCCCTGGGTGACGGTGAATCGTTTTGTGAGATTGAGAACGGTCATCATGTACAGCAGCCCCAGGACAAATCCGATGGCGGGCGACAGGATGATGAAGCTTGCCGTCTTGATGATCCCCTGCCAGACGAGGACCCACATCCCGCCTTTGGCGATCCCCGCGCCGATCAGCCCGCCGATCAGCGCGTGCGAAGAACTGCTCGGCAGCCCCAGCCACCAGGTGATGAGGTTCCAGCTGATCGCGGCGATGAGGGCACACAGGAGCACTTCATAATCGATGATGACGGGGTCGATGATCCCCACGCCGATCGTTTTGGCCACGGGCGTGCCGACGATGAAGGCGGCCAGGAAATTAAAACACGCAGCCCAGTAGACGGCGTGTTTCGGGGACAGGACCCGCGTGGAGACGATGCAGGAAATCGAGTTGGCCGCGTCGTGAAAGCCGTTGATGAAGTCGAAGGCCAGCGCGATGACGATCAGGAATATAACGGAGGCAAGCACCGGATCAAGCATGTTTCAGGACGATTCCTTCGATGATGTTGGAGACATCCTCGCAAACGTCGATGGATTCCTCGATCCGCTCGAAAATCTCCTTCCACTTGATCAGCTCGATGGGGTCCTTCTCGCGCTCGAAGAGGCGGGCCATGGCCGTGCGAAGCACGTAATCCCCCTCGTTTTCCAGCGTGTTGATCTCCACGCAGGCCTCGAGGATCATCTTGGAGTTTTTCTTGTCCCGCAGCGCGTGAACGACCACCTTCACTTTTGAGATGGCCTCTGTCAGGATCCGCATCAGGACGAAAAGCTCCTCGGCAGGCGTTTTCACCTTGTAGAGGTACATCCTCACTGCCGAGGCCTCGATCATGTCGAGAATACTGTCCATCTTGTTGACGAGGGCATAGATGTCCTCGCGGTCCAGCGGTGTGAGGAAGGTCTTGTGCATCCGCTCGTAGGCCCGGTGGGTGATCTCATCGGCCTCGTGCTCGATCTCCTTGAGTTTGGTCAGCTTGGGCTCGCCGTACTGGTAGTTGTTCAGGATGTCCATGAAGAGCTTTCCGCCCTCTTCGATCTTGCAGGCGAGCTCCTCGAAAAGATCGTAAAACTTCTCATCCTTCGGGACAAACTTCATGGCTGGGGACCCTCCTTGGGACTTGGTGCAGGTAATAGCACACTTTCACGGCCCGTTCAATGCCCTATCCGAAAAAGGGATCCGCCGCAATGTTTTCCTAACTCATTGATACTGCGCATGATTTGTTTTCTCGGCCCAGGGCGTTCGTTCGGCAAAACGGCCCTGCCCGAAAGCGTCAAGGAATCGTGTCCCCGGTCATGACCACGAGTTTGGGAGAAGGGTCTCATGCGATCGGGAAATAGAGGGATACGGTGGTTCCCCGGCCCAGCTGGCTTTCGATCTCCATGCGGCCTTTGTGGGCCGTCATGAGGTGCTTGACGATGGAAAGCCCCAGCCCCGTGCCGCCCAGCTCGCGGGAGCGGGTCTTGTCGACGCGGTAGAAACGCTCGCCGAGCCGGGGGATTTCATCCCGGGGGATACCGATGCCGGTATCCGCGATCTTCACAACCACTTCGTTTCCAGACGCCGGGGCGGCTGACAGGCTTACGGTGCCTCCTTCGGGGGTAAACTTGACGGCGTTGTCCAGGACATTGATGAGGATCTGGCTCAGACGGTCCCGGTCCGCCCGGATAAGAGGGAGATCCTCGGGGATCGCCGAGGCGATCCTGATTTTTTTCTCGCCGGTCTTCTGCTGGATCATGTGCAGGACACTCTGGGCAATCCCGGAGAGGGCCACGCTCTCGAAGGAAAAATGAAGCTCCCCCAGCTCGGTGTTCGAGATCGTGAGCAGGTCCTCCACGAGGCGGTTGAGCCTCTCGGCGTGCCGCGCGATCGCGGAGAGGAATTTCTTTGCCGTCTCGCGGTCCTCGATGGCCCCCTCCTGCAGGGTCTCGACGTATCCCAGGATGGCCGTCAGCGGCGTCTTGATCTCGTGGGTGACGTTCGCGACGAAATCGACCCTCATCCGCTCCAGTTTCTTCAGGCGCGTCATGTCGTGGAAGACGAGCATGGTCTTGCCTTCGGCCTCATCGACGCCCCGCACGGGGGTAATGCTCACGTCGAGCATGACGGGTTCCTCCTCGCCCAGTTCGACCTCCTGTGAGACTGGCACGCCGCCGCTGCGGTACTGGTCGAGGGCCTTCTGCAGGCCGAGGTTCCGGAATGCCTCCAGGGGGGTTTTCCCGACAAGGTCGCGGTAGCGCTCCCCGATCATGGTCCACATGCCCCGGTTTACCGTTTCGATCCGCCCCTGGTGATCGAGGATCAGGACCCCGTCGAGGGCGCTGGAGAAGGCAGCCTCGACCTTGGCCTTTTCCTCCTGCAGGGCCGCGATCCTCTTCTGGAGCTCGTCGACCATGTAGTTGATGTTTTCTGCAAGCTGGCCGATTTCGTCTGAGGAGCGGATCATGAGCGTGCCCGGCGTCTCCCCGCTGCGCAGCCGCTCCGTGAAATGCTCCATGTCCCGGATCGGCGTGGTGAGCTTCCGGGAAAAGAGAAATGCCACGAACACCGACGAGACGAGGATGATCAGGAAGGATTGCAGCAGGATCGCCGTAAATTCCTCGATCGTCTTTCTCACATCGCTGAGCGGGCGGGCCAGGCGGATGTAGCCGATGATGTCAGGGCCCTTCCGGATCGGCAGGGCAACGTAGATCATCTCCTCTTTCATCGTGCGGCTGTAGCGGGTTGCCGATCCCCTGCCTCGGATGCGTGCCTCCTGGATCTCCGGGCGCTCCAGGTGGCTCCCCAGGGCGGCCGCTTCCGGGTCCGTTTCGGCAATGACCTTCCCCTCCCCGTCGAGGATGGTTACACGCGCCCTGGCAATGTCCGCGATCTCGCCGACGTGGGCCTGGATCTCCTTCATCGGGTAGAGATCGACGATCCGGGCGTGGGCCATCAGTTCGCTGCCGATCTGCTGCTCCAGCTTGGCCCGGATCTGGCTGCCCGCCAGAAACCCGACGATCCCGATGGCAAGCACCGCGATGGCCAGGTAGGTTGCGAAGATCTTGATAAACAGCCGGCCTTTCATCAGCTTTCTTCCCTCTTGGTTTGACAGATGTCATCGGTTGTGTCGCCCGGCCACTGGTGCCGCACGTTGATCCCCGTGACCATGAAGACCACCATGTCGGCCATGCCCTTCGCGTGGTCGGCGATGCGCTCGAGGTTCTTGGATACCTGCATGATGAGCAGGGCCCTGTGAATCGTCCGTGCATCCTCGAGCATGAAGGTGAGCAGCTCCCGGAAGATCTGCTCGTTGAGCGTGTCGATCTCCGCGTCCATCCGGCGGATCCGGTTGGCCAGTTCGCATTCCTCCCGGACGAAGGCGTCGAGGCTCCCGCGGATCATCTCGCGGGCGATCTCGGCCATACGCGGCAAATCGATGTAGGGCTTGAGCTGCGGCACCTCATTGAGCTGGAGAACTTTTTCGGCGATGTTCACGGCCATGTCGCCGATCCGCTCAAGGTGCCCGTTCATCTTGATGGCTGTTGTGATGAAACGAAGGTCCCGGGCGATGGGCTGCCGCAGGGCCATGAGCCTTATGCACTGCTCCTCGATCACCGTGTCGAGCTTGTCGATCTCGGCATCCCCCTCGATGACCTGCCGGGCCAGTTCCGAATTGCGTTCCAGAAGCGAGGCGGTCACGTTCGCGATGGCCTTTTCCGCCAAAGCCCCCAGGTACAGCAGGTTCTGCTTGATTTCCTGGAGCTCCCGCTCGTAGTGGGTGATGGTCCTGCGCGTCTCTTCCATGCCTGTCCCCCCTGATCGTCGAATTACCCGAATCGGCCCGTGATGTAGTCTTCCGTCTGCTTGATGTCCGGCCGGGTGAATATTTTTTCCGTGGCGCTGTACTCGATGAGCTTGCCGATGTAGAAAAAGCCTGTTTTGTCGGAGATGCGGGCCGCCTGCTGCATGTTGTGGGTCACGATGATGATCGTGTACTGCCTCTTCAGGTCCTGGATCAGTTCCTCGATCTTGGCCGTCGAGATGGGGTCCAGGGCCGACGTGGGCTCGTCCATGAGGAGCACGTCGGGTTTCATGGCCAGCGCCCTCGCGATGCAGAGCCGCTGCTGCTGCCCGCCCGAGAGCATCATGGCCGACTGGCCCAGGATGTCCTTCACCTCATCCCAAAGGACGGCCTGCTTCAGACTCTGTTCTGCCAGCGCCTCGAGCTCGACCCGGTCGCTGAGGCCGGCAAGCCTGGGACCGTAGGTGATGTTGTTGAAGATCGATTTCGGGAACGGGTTCGGCTTCTGGAAGACCATCCCGATGCGCCTGCGGATCTCGACGGGATCCACCTCGGGGTCGTAGATGTTCTGCCCTTCGAAGAGGACCTCCCCCTCCACCCGGGTTCCGTCGATGAGGTCGTTCATCCGGTTGAGGAGCCGCAGCAGCGTCGACTTGCCGCATCCCGAGGGACCGATCAGGGCTGTCACCCTGTTTTTCTCGAAGTCCATGGAGATGTCGGTGAGCGCCCGGAATTTCCCGTAGTAGAAATTGACATCCTTTGTTTTTATTACATGATTGTCTTCCACCGTTACCACCTTTTTCTCTTGCGGATGGTGCTGCGGATGATGATGGCGATCAGGTCCACCACCAGGACGAGCCCCACGAGGACGAGAACGGTGCCGAACTGGATGGGCCGCGTCGCCTCGATATGAGTCCCCGCCGTGGCGAGGACGTAGATGTGAAACGGCAGGGCCATCACTTCGTCGAAGATCGACGAGGGCAGCTTCGCCGTGAAAAAAGCCGCCGCCGTGAACATGATGGGCGCCGTCTCGCCGGCGGCGCGCCCGATGCCCAGGATCGATCCCGTGAGGATACCCGGCAGGGCGCTGGGCAGCACGATCCGGTAGATTGTCTGCCACTTGGACACGCCCAGCGCGAGGGATGCTTCACGAAAGGTTTGAGGCACCCCCTTGAGCGCCTCTTCGGAGGCCCCGATGATGGTCGGGAGAATCAGGATCCCCAGGGTGAGCGCCCCCGAGAGGATGCAGGAGCCGAATTGCAGAAATACGACGAAGAGCCCGAGCCCGAAGAGCCCGAAGACGATGGAGGGCACCCCGGCAAGACAGTTCACCCCGATCCGGATGACCCGGACGAGGGGGCCCTGCTTCGCGTATTCCGTGAGGTAGATCGCCGACACGATCCCAAGGGGAAGGGCGATGAGGATCGCGCCCAGCGTCAGGTAGACGGTCCCCAGAATGGCGGGCATGATGCCGCCCTTCGTCATGGAGTCCGTGGGGGCAAGCGTCAGGAAATCCCAGCTGATGGCGCCGAGACCGTTGAAAAAGATATAGAAGAGAAGCCCGCCCAGGGCCGCCGTGATGACGAAGGCCGAGAGCCGCACGAGGCCGAAGAAGACCCCTTCCTTGAAGTAGCGCCAACGCATGGAGGATTGAAGAGCCATAAATACCAGTTCAAATTAGTTCAATTGGTGCTGTTGGTTCAGCGCGCCCGCTGGGCGCGGGTTTTAAGTTTTAAGATTTATGTTTTAAGTAAGAAATACAGTCCCATTGTTTCGACGCCGCACAGCGGCGTAATAAAATGATGGTCATTGCGAGGAGGGAAACGACGAAGCAATCTTCCGAATATATCTTATCGGTGTATTTGAGAATGCCTGTGCGTTTTCCATTTTCTTCTCCATCCCAGAACGAATAGAACTAATGGAACGAATTGAACTCTTTCTATAACGTGCCCGATCCCACTTCCTTGAACTTGTGGGACACATAGTCGGCGATGAGGTTGAATGCCAGGGTCAGCAAAAAGAGTACGATGCCCGTAGCGAAAAGCGCATGATAGTGCTCGCTTCGGAAGGGCGCCTCGCCCATCTCGGCGGCGATCGAGGCCGGCATGGGCCGGACGGAATCAAAAAGGCTCTCGGGGATTGCCGCCGCGCCCCCGGCCACCATGAGGACGACCATCGTCTCTCCGATGGCCCGGGCCATTCCGAGGATGACGGCTGTGGAGATGCCCGAGAGCGCCGAGGGGATGATGACTTTGAGGACCGTTTCCGACTTCGTCGCGCCCAGCGCGTAGGAGGCCTCCTTGAACTCCCGCGGCACGGTGTAGAGGGCATCCTCGGCGATGCTCGAGATCGTCGGAATCGCCATCAGCGCCAGCATCAGCGAGGCGTTCACGATGTTGAGGCCCGTGGGCAGATCGAAGGTGTCCTGAAGCCAGGGCGCGAGGACCACCATGCCGAAAAATCCCAGCACGACGGAGGGGATCCCGGCCAAAAGCTCTATCAACGGCTTCAGGATCTCCTTCACCGGTCTGGGCGCGACCTCGGAGATGTAGACGGCCGACAGCACCCCCAGGGGCACGGCGATGAGTGTGGAGAAGAAGGTCACGATAAAGGACCCCACGATCAGCGGCCAGATGCCGAATGCCGGGGGGTCGAAGGTGGGGTACCACTCGCCTCCCAGGAGGAAGTCCCGGACGGAGACGATGCGGAAGATCGGAAGACCTTCGCGGAACAGGAAGGCGACGATCAGGCCCAGGATCAGGATCGACACGCAGGCAAAGAGAAAGAAGATGCGCTTGATGAGGACCTCTTTCAGTTTACGGGTCATGTGCGGGCCCCGGATGCGAATGAAAGACAGGAGGGAAAAAGAGTCTCTTGCTGCATCTCACCCCTGTGATGGTTCATACGGATATCCCAAAACAAAAGCGGGATCATCGGTGAATTCGAGAGCCGATTTTTCTCGAAAAGACAAATGCAAGAATGAGTGAAGGAACAGCGATAATATACATGGTCAAATAAATCGCCTGATAGAGATGATCGAGCGACTCCCTGACTTTCCCCAGCGGGTGAGCCAGGCGCAGGTAGCCGACGACTTCGTTTTTCTCCTTCACGGGCACGGCAACATAAAGCATGTTCACCTTCAGGGTCGTGCTGAAGTGCGTCGACCTGCCCTGCCCCTCTGTTCTGGCCTGCTCGATTTCCGGACGGTTCAGGTGATTCTCCATTTTCTTTGCATCGGCCTCGGAATCCGCCAGAACCGTGCCTGATTGATCGATGAGCGTCACCCGCATATCCAGCTGTCTGGCAAACTCCGTAACCTTGTTTTCTATTTCTTTTCCGGGCATCAGGGCAATGGTTTTTGCGATACCGACCATTTGATCCTCGATGCTTTTCGTGACGATGTCCCGGATTCTCGGCGTGAGAAAGAAATCCATGACCGCAATGGTCAACAGGACCAGGATCAAGTACGAAACGAACACTTTCAAAAAACGCAGGTCTTTCATCCTGTGTCTCCCTTTACGTCGGCCGAGGGATTCTTCGCATCATGGACCGCCACGGTTAGTCTCGAGTTTGCCTATCGGATCGGGACGAAACCTTCCTTTTTGACGATCTTCTGGCCCTCGGGGCCGGTTACGAACTTGACGTACTCGGCAACAACGCCCTTCGGCTGGCCGTTGGTGTAATAATAAAGAGGCCGGGCGATGGGATAGGTTCCCTTGAGGGCGTTTGTGTCGTTGGCGATGACGCCGTTCACCGTGAGGGCCTTGACGCTCTTGTTCAGATAGCCGATCCCGATGTAGCCGATGGCATAGCGGTTCTTCGAGACGGCCTGGACAACGGCGCCGCTCGAGGCCTGGAGCTGGGCCCTCGGCGTCACCTTCTCCCTGTGGAGAATTTTTTCCTGCCAGCTCTCGTAGGTTCCGGAGCTGGTGTCACGGGATATCACGACGATCTGTAAGTCCTTGCCGCCCACTTCCTTCCAGTTGCGGATCTTGCCCTGGTAGATGAGGGAGAGCTGCTCGATGGTGAGGTTTGCAACAGGGTTTGTCGGGTGCACGACGGGGGTCAGGGCATCAATGGCGACCTTGTGTTCCACGGGGGTGACCCCCTTGGACTTTGCCAGCTCGATCTCTTCCTTTTTCATCTCGCGCGAGGACATGGCGACCTGCGTCGTCTTGTCGACGAGTGCCTTGATGCCGTTGCCGGAACCGCCGCCGGAGATGGAGATGTTCACATTGGGGTTCTTCTTCATGAACGATTCTGCCGTTGCCTGTCCGATGGGCAGCACCGTCGTTGAGCCGTTTACGACAAGGTTCTCTGCCGCAAAAACCGATGTGGCCCCGATCAGGCTCAGAACCGCGAGAGCTGCCGCGAGAATTTTCAACATCCGGGTCATCCTTATTTCCTCCCTGGAATTTTGTTTGCCCTTTTGCCGCTAATGTAGATGGGAATTGTTACAGCTCGATGACAGGTTGGTTAAGAAGTCGTTACATTTCATTATCTGCCTGATCCCAGCGGATTGCAAGATCACAGTCGGCGAAAGAGGGATGGGAGGGGAAGGAGAGAAGAAGTGACCGGTGGCCAGTGAACCGTGACCGGTGGAGGAAAAGGAGGAGGAGCGGCCTCAGGATGCTCTGCGCGCAGCCGGCTTCGGGCCTGTCGAGTCCATCCATGCCTGAAGGTGCTTCGCCATGACGGGGTTCAATTTCTTCAGGACCGCCAGCTCCCGCAGGGCCTCGCTGCTCCTGCCCGTGACCCAGTAGGCCCTGGCAAGGTTATCGAGAGCCTCCACGGAGTCGGGTTTCAGCGCGACGGCCTTCTCGAGCTGCCCGATCGCTTCCCGGATATTCCCCTGCCGTCCCAGGGTCACTCCCAGGTTCGTCCGGGCGCCTGCGTGGTTGGAATTGGCCTGCACTGCCTCGGCCAGATGCCTGCGGGCGTCCTCGAGCTTCCCTTCCCGGAGGTAGAGGTTCCCCAGACTGAAGTGGGCCTCCGCAAGGTTGGGGGCAATCCGCAGCGCCTTGAGGTATTCCTTCCGTGCCTCCTCGATCATGCCTTTCTTTACGAGCAGGATGCCCAGGTTCACCTGTGCATCTACGAGTTCCGGACGCATCTCCAGGGCGCGGTGAAAATGGAAGATGGCCTCTTCCGTCTTTCCTTCCGAGGCGAGCGTGTAGCCCAGTCTGACGTGGACCTCCGGATACTCTTCGATCTGCAGGGACTCCAGGTAGCTGCGGATCGCCTCGCTCGGCTTTTCCTGCTTTCTCAGGATGTCGGCAAGCATGGCGCGGCCGGCGCCGAACTGGGGCCAGTTCACGATCACGTGCTGCAAGAAGGCGATGGCGATGTCGGAACGGCCCTCCCGGTCCATGGCGAGGGCAAGGTTCACATAGGCCCTGAGGAAGTTGGGTTGGATGCGGATCGATTCGTGGTACTGGGCGATGGCCTCCTTCATGCGCCCCTCGTCCTGGTAGGCGGAGCCGAGGTTGTTGTGGGCCAGCGCGTTTCCGGGACTCGCCTTGACGACATGCTCGAAGAGCCGGACGCTGTCCCTCCAGTGCCCTGCCTGGACCCACGTCAGAATCATCAACGCGCCCATGACGGCGCCTGTCGCAGCGGCCAGGGCCGCCTTGCCCCAATGCCTTTCCCCGACGAGATCGCGAATCCCCCAGGCCGCCATGATGAAAATGCCGATGAGGGGGATGTAGGTGTAGCGGTCGGCCATGGCATGCCAGCCGACCTGGAGGATCCCGATAACGGGAAGAATCGTGATGAGATACCAGAGAAGCCCCACCAGCAGGTATGGGTTGCTCCCGCGCCTGTGCCAGGCGAAGACCCCCGCCGCCGAAAGCACTGCAAGCGACAGGCCCGCCTTCCACAGGGAAACCTGCTCTCCCAGATGAGGATAGAAGGGGACGAGCCCCGAGGGCCAGGCGGTCAGGCCAAGATAGGCGCCATAGGAAACAAGCGCGTTGACGATGCGGACCCACAGAGGGTACCCTCCTGCAAAGGGTGTTGCCTGGCCGCTCTTGATCTGCGCGACGATGGCCACGATGCCGAAGAGAAAACCGATCACGAGCAGGGGGACTTTCTCTTCGAGCAGATGCAAGGCCTCCCGGCTTTTCAGTGCGTGAAGGTCCAATCGCTTCAGCGGCCAGATGTCCAGGAGCATCAGGACGAGGGGAACGGTGACAAGCATCGGCTTCGACATCAGGCCCAGCACGAAGAACAGCACGACGACCCCATAGTGCTCCCACCGTCCCGTCCGGCTGTATCTTACATAGGCAAGCAGCGTGAGCATGAAAAAGAGCGTGCTCAGTACATCCTTGCGCTCCGCCACCCAGGCCACGGATTCCACGTGAAGCGGGTGAAGGGCAAAGAGGGCCGCCACGGCGGCGCTCGGGGCGTTGGCCCCCGTCATCGCAGCCAGCACAAGAAAGAGAAGTACCGTGTTGGCCAGGTGCAGCAGCAGGCTCGTGAGGTGATGCCCGCCGGCCCAGAGGCCGTAGAGCTCCACATCGATCATGTGGGAAAGCCACGTGAGAGGGTGCCAGAAATCGGCGTAAAATGTCGTGAAGGCCCAGAGAATTCCCTGCAGGGTGAGCCCCTCGAGCACGGCGGGGTTTTCCGTAATGTAGTGGTTGTCATCGAGGTTGACGAACCGAAAGCCGATCACCTGCCCGTAAACGGCCAGCGTGGCTGCGACGAGCAGGATGGAGATCAGCACTTTCTGTCGATCGAATGTGAAAGTCATGGGCCTGTTCAATGCGTTCGTTAGTTCTTTAGTTCGTTGGTTCGTTAGTTCGAGAAGGAACGGAATTCACCTTACGCCGCATCAGCGGCGTGAACTAACGAACTAATGAACTAATGAACGTTTTCTTTTGTCTCCATCCAGCGCGTGATCTCACCGGCCAGTTTGCCATCCACTCCCCGGATGAAATCGTTGTGCCCCAGGGCCCGGTCCCGCAGGCCCATCAACCAGTAGGTCTGGACGACCTTCGTCCGGAGCAGGAGAGAATCCGGCGCGAGCCTCACGGCCTCCTCGAGGCGGGCGGCGGCCTCTTTCGTCCGGCCCGTTCTGGCGAGTGCCACGGCCAGGTTGAGCCTCGTCAGGGAGCAGCCGGGGTTGAGCGCCTGGGCTGCCTCCAGCTGTCGGATCGCCTCGTCGTACTTCTGCTGGCGGACGAGCAGTGCGCCCAGGTTGGTGTATGCCCGGGCGAAGCGGGGATTCATCCCGATGGTCTTCTCGAACCAGGCCTTTGCCTCGTCGTCGCGGCGCAAGCCTGCCAATGCATTCCCCACGTTGAAAACGACCTCTTCGTCCGTCGGCCGCAGTTCAACGGCCCGCAGGATGTGGGGGAGCGCCTCCTCATAAGCACCCCTCGAAATGAGGGCCGTCGCCAGGTTGTTCTCGGCGATGCCGCTCGGGCCCGTCACGGCCAGCGCACGCCTGAACAGGGTATCACTGCTTTTCCAGAATTGGAGATGATACATCGTCGCAACCGCCACGACGAGCAGGAGCACCCCCGACGTGAAAGCGATGATCCTCCGCCCGCCCCTCACATGCGATAACAGTTCAGGGATCCCCCAGGCAGCGATGATGAAGATGCCGATGAGCGGGATGTAGGTGTAGCGATCCGCCATGGAGTGGCAGCCGACCTGGACGAGCCCGCTCACGGGGGCAAGCGTCAACAGGTACCAGAGCCACCCGACGGTGACATAGGGATAGCGCCGGGTTGCGAAAAGCGCAAGAGCCGTCAGCAGGACGAGGATCATGGCCGCACCGATGGCAATCCCCGCATGTACGGGCCCGAGGGGGTAGTGGACGGCAAGCTCTACGGGCCAGATCGTTTTCCAGAGATAGGTGACGGCGCCGACGGCCGCGCTGGAGAGCCGCATGTCGAGGGGCACGAGTTCCAGGCTGGCCAGGGCTGTCCCCCTGTCCTGGGCGAAAACGGCCATCAGCCCTGCCGGCAAGGCAAGGAGCACAAAGGGAATCTTTTCAAGCAGGAGGGGCTTCGCTGCCGCCCATTGCAGGCCCGTCTCCCCGAAGCGCCGCAGCGGCCAGACATCCAGGAGCAGAAGGACAAATGGCACCGTCACGAGCATCGGCTTTGCCATGAGGCCAAGGGCGTATGGGGTGATGACCAGCAGGGCACGGCCCGCGCTGCGGTTTTCCACGTACCTCGGGTAAGCAAGCAGTGTGAGCATGAAGAAGAACGTGCTCAACACGTCCTTGCGCTCCGACACCCAGGCCACCGATTCCACGTGCAGCGGGTGAAGGGCGAAGAGGGCCGCCACGGCGGCGCTCTCCCAGAGGCGGGCCGTCATTCGCGAAAGAGCCATGAACAGCAACAGGGTGCACGCAACGTGAAGCAGAAGGCCCGTGGCATGGTGTCCGCCGGCATTGGGCCCGAAGAGCTGCCAGTCGAGCATGTGGGAGAGCCAAGTGAGCGGATGCCAGAAATTGGCGCCGAGGCTTGTGAAAGCCCACCGGATGCCCTGCAGCGTGATCCCGGCCCGCACATGGGGATTCTCGTAGACGTAGAGCTGGTCATCGAGATTGACGAAATTGAATCCCAACACGGGGTGATAGACTGCCAGCGTCGCAGCGGCAAGCACCAGGCAGGCATAGAATCTCCTGCGTCCCGCCGGTATCCTCATCGAGTCACCCTCCCGGCATGCATCCGGTGTCTTCTCCACGGCGCAGGTGGTTCTGCGGCGCCGCAGAAGAACGCCGGCCAAGCCCAGCCAGGCGGCAGCACCGATCAGAGAGAGCCAGGCGCCGATCACGAAGGAGGCGGGGCGGTACTCCATCCGGAAATGATGGTGCCCCGGCGCGAGGGGTACCCCCCGGAGGGTGTAGTTTGCGGGGATGATCTCGTAGGCATCCGATGAGCTTCCCTCGAGGGGCACAATCCGCCACCCGTCCATGTAGTTGTCCGTCACGACGAGGACAGCGGCGCTGTTTACATCGGCCTCGATCGTGAGTTGGTCCGACGAGGTATCCGTAACCCTGACCGTCCCGGGGTTTGCGGCGCCCGTGGCGGCGGGAAGGTTCGGGGCCCTCTCCAGGACCACGAGTCTCCGGGGGTTGAAGCCCGGCTGCCCCAGGATGGCGAACGCCCGGTCCCGCTCCGGCTCTACGGCCCACTGGCCGACCAGGGCCGCGCGGGGCATGGCGTCCCCGGTGAGCTCCGCAAGCGCGACACGGCCCTCGACGGGCGTCAGCATATAGCGGCAACCCAGCATCCTGAGCAGGGGATGATAGCGGAACGGCAGATCATTTCTTACGATCTGCACCAGGTCCACCTGCTGCATCCAGGCCATGAACTCTCCGTAGCGGCGGGGAATCAACGGGTCGTAGCCCCATACGTCCCGCCATCCCATGGACATGGCCAGATTCGGGTTGGCCGGGTTCAGGATCCGGTGATCGCCGGTCCTCTGCGTGAACATCGCCACCACGTCCCGGGGGTACGCCTCGTCGAGCCGGAAGGCGTGATGAGCGATACGCCCCGCCGAAAAGAGTTCGATGACGGCCAGACCCACGAGAAGCGAGCACTTCCAGAGATTGGAGATCCGCAGGAACAGGACGGCTGCGATGAGGGCGCACGTGGCGGACAGGATCACAAGGCCCAGGGCGGCAAACTCGCCCGCTTTGAGGATGGCCAGGCCTTTTGCGAAGAACTCCGGCGGGAGATAGACTTCTTGCGTGCCTCCGATTGTACGCATGATGTCTGCCCACAGCCCCGGCACCGCGCCGGCGGACTGCCGGATCGACAGGCCGATGATCAGCGATACGATTGCCGCCGCCCCAAGGGCCGCAAGGACCTGCCAGCGCTTCCGAAGCCCGTCACGAAGGAGGCTGTCAAGCCCCATGGCCGAAAGCAGGATCACGAAAAGCGTGGCCTGGAAGACGAACTTGGAGACACCCCTGAACTTGTCGAAGCCGGGGAGATACGCGTGAAGCAACCCAAACCATGGAAGATACGACCCCATGGCCAGAAGCAGGAGGATCCCTGCCATGGCCGTAGGGATGAAACGCTCCCTGCCCTGCCGGAGCACGACGGCGTAGACGGCCAGCAGAAAACCGGTGGCGCTGATAAACAGGGACATCTCCCACAGGTACCAGCGTCCCCAGTATGGAAAATGGACCGTGTCGCCGAAAAAGGCGGGAACGAGCCAGGTAACGAGGTTCTCCGGCGGGAAGGAGAACATGGCGGCAAACTCGTACGGCACACCCATCCCCCGCAGGGTGTCCCTGCCGGCCTCGATGCCTGGCAGGATCTGGGCCGCCGCGAGGATGACGGCGCCCACGTAGAACAGGGCAAAACAGCCAAGCGCCTTCAGACGTCCGGGCGCCCCGTAAAGCCTTACGGCCAGGTAGATGGAGGCCGCGATTCCCGTGTAATAGGTGTATTGAATGTGGCCGGCGAGGATCTGCATTGCCACGGCAAACGACCCCAGCAGGCACCACCCGGCGGCGGGCTTCTCGACGGCGCCGTCAATGGCCAGAAACAGCAGCGGGGCCCAGATCATGGTGCAGATATTGGGCAGGTGCCCCGCGTAGATGTGAAGGAAGTAGGGGGCGCAGGAGATGAACTCGGCGCCCGCCAGGAAACAGGCCAGCGGATGCAGGCCCCGCTTGAAGGCCCAGAGATAGAAGAACAGCCCGCCGAGAAAAGCGTGAAGCGCGATGCCCCAATTGACGGCCTTTGCCAGGGGAAGCACGAGGTAAAGGACGTTCAGGGGGTACAGCAGCGCCGACTGGAAACCGGCCAGAAAAGGAGCCCCGGAGTAGATGTGCGGGTTCCAGAGAGGGAGGTTTCCCCGGGCAATCTCCCCGAAGCCGAAGCCCCGCCAGTGCAGAAATTGCGTCGCCAGGTCGGAACTCAAGCCGGAAAGCACCGCGTCGTCGACGAGGAACAGCACGTCGAAAAACGCGGCGAGCGTCAGGACCAGGAGGCCCAAAGGGCCGATATAGAAGCTTTTGACACCGTCCTTACACACGTGAACCTCAGGCACTCCATCGAGCCGGGTGCACCCCGCACCGCATTTCGGTGAAACACTACAAGATTCATGCCTTTGTCGCCATTCCGTCCCGACTCTCGCGTCCGATTCTCCCGACCGCCCCCGGGCGGCGGTTTTCCCCGTGCAGGGGGGCTTTCGCGTTGACAGCCGCTCTACTTTCCCTTAGTGTTTGATGATGCGAAAACACCCGGTGAGGAACATGAGCGGAAAGAAAAAGACGGTCAATCTGGCCCTCCAGGGGGGCGGTACCCACGGCGCCTTTGCCTGGGGTATCCTGGATCGGCTCCTCGAGGACGGCCGGATCGAAATCGAGGGGTTGTCGGCTACGAGCGCAGGCTCCATGAATGCCGTTGCCTATGCCTGGGGCGCCATGAAGGGGGGTCCCGACGGGGCCCGGCAGGCCCTGAACGATCTCTGGCGGGAGGTCAACAAGGCCGGCGAGCTCTACAGTCCCGTCCGGCAGTCGCCACTGGAGAGCTTCTGGCCCAAGGTCTGGCCGGCGGCCTCGGGCTTCTCGGCTTGGCTGTTCGACGCCTGGACGAGGGTATTCTCTCCCTATCAGTTCAATCCGCTGGACATCAACCCGCTGAGGGACATACTCTGCAACTGCATCGACTTCGAAGAGCTCGTCCGATGCGATTGTGTCGAGCTCTTCATCAGCGCCACAAACGTCCGCACGGGCCAGGTCCGCGTGTTCCGCAACGAGGAGATCACGCCGGAGGTCGTCCTGGCGTCGACCAGCCTGCCCTTTTACTTCCGGGCCGTCGAGATCGAGGGGGAACACTACTGGGACGGCGGCTACTTGGGAAACCCCTCTCTCTTTCCCCTCTTCTACTACACGCAGTCCCGCGACATGATCATCGTGCATATCAACCCCATCGAGCGCGAAGAAATCCCCACGACGGCCATGGACATCGGCAACCGCCTCAATGAAATCACCTTCAACTCGTCGCTTCTGAAAGAACTCCGCGCCATCGCCTTTGTCTTGAAACTGCTCGACGAGAACTGGATCCGCGACGAGTACCGGCGAGAGCTCAAGCACGTGCTGGTGCACTCCATCCGGGCCGACGAGGCGCTGAAGGATCTGGGCGCGGCCACCAAATTCGTCACCAGCTGGGAATTTCTCACGGATTTGCGCGACCGGGGCCGTGAGACGGCGGAACGCTGGCTGGCGGAGAACTTCAAGCACATCGGCAAGCGCTCCAGCGTGGACATCAGGAAGAATTTCCTCCAGCCCAACGCGGTCCCGAAAAAAACAACCCGCCGAAAGAAATAAAAAATCCCCCTGCGTCTCTCCTGTACACAGGGGGATTCGAATTTTCTTTTGTCTTTTCTTACCCTATACCCTTGACCTCTTCCCCGATACCTCAGTTTATGGGCTGGTCAAAAATGGCCGGATGCAAGACCCCCTCAAGACAGAGGGTAAGAGGGTATGAAGGTGAGAAGGTTGGAGAATCGGAGATCAGGTGCTGGCTGCAAGCGTATCCAACGTTCTTACCCTCTCACCTTCTTACCTTCTCAAGCCGGGAGACGTGTCGGGTCACGCACCTGCTGGCTAGAGTAACCGTGCTCCCATCTCAGCGACCAGCGACCGTTCTCCCTTGAACAGCGTCACATGGCCGGCGATCTCCTCGTCCTTCAGGTTCTCCACAAGGTATGTGAGCCCGTTGCTGCTGGCATCGAGGTAGGGGTGATCGATCTGTTCGGGGTCGCCCGTGAAGACGATCTTCGTACCCTCGCCCACGCGGGTGATCAGCGTCTTGATCATGTGCGGCGTAAGGTTCTGCGCCTCGTCGCAAATGATGAACTGCTTGGGGATGCTGCGGCCCCGTATGTAGGCCAGGGCCTCCATCTCGAGAATGCCGCGATCCATGAGGTGCTCGATGATCCGGTGCGGCTCGGGGTTGCTGCTGAAGATGAACTCCAGGTTGTCGTAGATGGGCTGCATCCAGGGCCGCAGTTTCTCCTCCTTGGAGCCGGGAAGGAAACCCAGGTCGTTGCCCAGCGGGATGACGGGCCGCGTGATGAGCAGGCGCGAGTAAGCCTTCTGCTCCATGACTTTCTCGAGACCCACGGCGATGGCCAGCAGCGTCTTGCCTGTGCCCGCGCGGCCCACAAGGGTCGCCACGCGGATCTGGTCGTTGAGGAGCAACTCCAGGGCGAAGCGTTGCTCCTTGTTGCGCGCCTTGATCCCCTGGTTGGTGCTCTCCCCGTGGACCAGCGGCCTTAACTCCCCGCGGAAGTATCGGGCCAGCGCCGACTGAGAGGGGGAAATGTGGTTTTTCAGCACGAAGAACTGGTGGGGCCTGCCGGGGCCCCGGCCGTTCATCTCGAGGCGCCCCTCCTTGAAGAAGGCATCGAGCTCATCCGCCGTCACATCCACGCTCTCCGATCCCGTGTAGAGCTCGTGGTAGTTGACCTTGTCGTTGTAGAAATCCTGGGCGGGGATACCGAGAACATCGGACTTGACGCGCAGGTTCAGGTCCTTCGACACGAGGAAAACCCGACCGACAAGCTGCTTGCTCAAGCTGTAGGCCACGGCAAGAATTCGGTTGTCCGTCTTTCGCGGATCGAAGCCGGGCGGGAATTCCCCCACGGCGTCCTGATGGTTGAGTTCGATGCGCAGCCTCCCGCCCGAGGGAAGAGGCACCCCCGAAGACAGGCAGCCCGACTCGCGCATCTTGTCGAGTTCCTGGGACACGACACGGGCGTTGCGCCCGATTTCGTCCTGCCTCTTTTTCTGGTTGTCGATTTCCTCGATCACGGCCATGGGGATGACCACCTCGTTGTCCTCGAAGGCAAAGAGGGCCCCCGGATTGTGAAGCAGCACGTTTGTGTCCAGTATGAACGTTTTCACCATGGGGTCAGGTTCCTCCGTTTCCGCGGCTGTCTAATGCCCTCCCCCGCGCACCTTTCCCGTCAGGGGAACATTCCAGGCAGGTCGGGGCAATAGTTATCCTCTGGATTGATACGAAAGTCGGCCAAGGTCGGGCCGGTAGGCAGGGTTCGTAGGGTTGATCCGATTGCAGGATGTGGCCTCCTGTCTTCAACGCCGTTTAAACCGGCGCTCGGATGATGCAACTCAAAATGCCGCTGAAACCTTCATGTATTTCATAACTCCGGCTCCCCGGTTTGTCAAGGATTTCCTCCGGGAAGACGGCTCGTTCGTGCTGAAGGAGTCTGCGGGCATTGCGCGCACTCATAATGATTGCAAAAACGGTGCCGCAAAACAGCCCTTTTCCCCATGTGAATGACCATGACCTTGATTTCCCTGTCCCTTGACGGGAGACGAGAATGATGACTCGAGACTTTATCGGTTGGAAAACGGGGGATTTGATTTATTGAAGCGACGGCGTGGGCTCAGCGATCCACGAATTTGTAACCCGCGCCGCGCACCGTGACGATGTAATTCGGGCTGTTCAAGTCCTTTTCGATCTGCGCCCTCAGGCGCCGCACGTGCACGTCGACCGTGCGAGGCTCCACGAAGGCGTCATCGCCCCAGACCCTGTCCAGGATCTGCTCCCGGCTGTAGACCCGTCCGGGGTTGCGGGACAGGAACTTGAGCAGCCTGAATTCCGTCGGGCTCAGGCTGATCTTCCTGCCATCCACCGTCACCTCGTAGGATTTGAAGTCGATGCGCAGCCCCTTGAACTCGAAGATCTCCGTCTGATCGGCCGCTCTGCGGGCTTCCGAGCGGCGCAGCACGGCTTTGACTCTGGCGAGAAGCTCCTTCACGCTGAAGGGCTTCGTGATGTAGTCGTCGGCCCCGACCTCGAGACCGAGGACCTTGTCGATCTCCTCGCCCTTGGCCGTGAGCATAATGATCGGGATGGCTGCCGTTTCCGGGACCTTCCGGATCCGCTTGCAGACCTCGAGCCCCTGGATGCCGGGCAGCATGAGATCGAGGATGACGAGGTCGGGGATTCTTGTCCGGACCATCTGCAGCGCCTTCTCGCCGTCGAGCGCCTTCAGGGTCTCATACCCTTCCTTCTCGAGGTTGTAGGCGACGAGATCCACGATGTCCTTCTCGTCATCGACGATGAGTATCTTCAAGTACTTGCTGCCTCCCGCGTTTCCCATGACGGCATCAAACGATCAAAAAATCTCTCCCAGCAACTCCTTCAGGTGACCCACGCGAATGAGCTCGATTGCGCCGGCCTTGTCCAGCCCCCGGAGCTGCGTGCGCGGCAGGACACAGCGCTTGAATCCCATGCGGGACGCCTCGCGGATCCGGACTTCCATCTGGTTGATCCCGCGGACCTCGCCCGTCAGCCCCACCTCGCCGAAGACGACCGTTTTCGGGTCGATGGGCCGGTCGAGGAAGCTCGAGGCGATGGCTGCCACGACCCCCAGGTCCGTGGCCGGCTCGGATAGCCTCACGCCCCCCGCCACATTGAGAAAGATGTCGTGGTTTCCCAGGTGCAGGCCGCCGATCTTGTCCAGGACCGCCACCAGGAGCGACACGCGGTTCACGTCGACACCGATGGCGGTGCGCCGGGGCATGCCGAAGCTCGTGCTCACCACCAGGGCCTGGATTTCGACCAGGATGGGCCGGGTGCCCTCGATGCTCGCGACCACCACGGAGCCGGCCATTCCCTCGGGGCGCTCCGTGAGGAAGTACTCCGAGGGGTTCGACACCTCCACGAGCCCCCGGTCGCGCATCTCGAAGACGCCGATCTCGTTTGTGGGGCCGAAGCGGTTCTTGATTCCGCGGATGATGCGGTAGGAGTGCCCCGAGTCGCCCTCGAAGTAGAGGACCGTGTCGACCATGTGCTCGAGGACCTTGGGGCCCGCGATGGAGCCGTCCTTCGTGACGTGGCCCACGAGAAAGACGGGGATCCCCGTCTTCTTGGAAAGGATGATGAGTCGCTCCGAGGCCTCCCTCACCTGCCCCACGCTCCCCGGGGCCGAGGTGAGAAGGGAGCAGTAGACGGTCTGAATGGAATCGATCACCACGACGGCAGGCCCGACTTCTTTTATATACTTGAGGATGTTCTCCAGGGCGACCTCTACGAGGACGTAGAGATCCTTCGAGGAGGCCCCGATGCGGTCGGCCCGCAGCTTGATCTGGCTGGCCGACTCCTCACCCGTGACGTAGAGGACCTTTCGCCCCCCCGAAGCCAGGCGGTGAAGGACTTGCAGCAGCAGGGTCGACTTGCCGATGCCCGGGTCGCCTCCCACAAGGATGGCCGAGCCGGCCACAATGCCCCCGCCGAGGACCCGGTCCATCTCGGCAAGGCCCGTTTTCAACCGGGCCTTCTCATCGGCCTCGACAGTGTCGATGGCACGGGGTTTCTCGTTCAACTGGTACTCCGGCGGCACGCGGGAGTCCGTCGTCTTCGTCGGCTCCTCGGCAAAACGGTTCCACTCGCCGCAACCGGGGCACTTTCCTACCCATTTGGGCGACTCATACCCGCAGTTCTGACAGAAAAAGGCCGTTTTGGTTTTTTTCATGGAAAAAACCGTTCTGTTGGTTCGATTGGTTCGTTGGTTCGATTGGTTCGAACAAATGGAACGAATTGAACCAATGGAACTAACTGGACTGCTTTACTGTTTTGTCCTGTTTCCGTCAACCAAAAAGGGGGCACGTCACCTCCGGAGAGCCTCGGAAATTGCTTGTCTATTACCTCGATTTCTGATAAGAGGACTTTTTCGGATTTTTGATAAAAAGGTGACCCCTATGCCGCATAATCCAAACTTCAGCTCCGGCCCCTGCAGCAAGAGACCCGGGTGGAACCTCGACGGGTTGAAAGGCGCCGCCCTGGGACGCTCCCACCGCTCGGCGCTTGGCAAGGCCAAACTGGGCGAGGCAATCGCCCGCAGCAAGAAACTTCTCGGCGTTCCCGACGATTACCTGCTGGGAATCCTGCCCGGCTCCGACACGGGCGCCTTCGAGGCAGCCATGTGGACCCTGCTGGGCCCCCGGCCGGTCACCGCGCTGGTGTGGGAGAGTTTCAGCGGCGAGTGGGCCAAGGACATCCAAAAGGAACTCAAACTGAAGCCGACGGTCCTCGAAGCCCCCTACGGGAAACTCCCCGACCTGAAGGCCGTGGACTGGAAAAGCGATGTCATCTTCGTTGCCAACGGCACGACGAGCGGCGTGAAAATCCCGAACTGGGACTGGATCCCGGACAACCGCGAGGGCCTGTCGATGTGCGACGCCACGAGCGCCGTTTTCGCCATGCCCGTGGACTGGTCGAAGGTGGATGTTCTGACCTACTCGTGGCAGAAATGCCTGGGCGGAGAGGCGGCACACGGGGTCCTCGTGCTCGGCCCCCGCGCCATGGAGAGGATCGCAAGCTACGATCCGCCCTGGCCCCTGCCGAAGGTCTTCCGACTGAAAAAGAAAGGCGCCGTGGACAAGGCCATCTTCGACGGCGACACGATCAACACGCCCTCGATGCTCTGCGTCGAGGACTACCTGGACGCCCTGAACTGGGCCGAGGCGATCGGCCTTGCGGGCCTCTTCAAGCGCAGCGAGGCGAACCTGAGAGTGATCGAGGACTGGGTCGCCAAGCGCGACTGGGTCGCTTTCCTCGCGGAAGACAAGGCGACCCGCTCCAACACGTCGGTCTGCCTGAAGGTCGTCAGCGACAAGTTCAAGGCCATGGCGGAAAAAGAACGGGGCGACTTCATCAAGGCCGTCGCGAGCCAGTTGAGCAAGGAAGGCGCGGCCCACGACGTGAGCGCCTATCGGGACGCCCCCCCGGGCTTCCGTTTCTGGTGCGGGCCCACGATCGAGCCCGACGATGTGAAGCAGGCCCTCGACGCCCTGGAGAAGGTCTACCTGCAAAAGATGAAATGATTCTTCGGGCCTGTGACAACAGCCATGAGGACGATGCGATGACAGCTCAACGGAAAGGGAAGAAGAACATGAAGAGAGTGCTGATCAGCGACACGCTGTCCACGGAGGGGATTGAGATACTGAAGAACACCCCCGGTCTCGAGGTGGACGTGATGACCAACCTCACGCCCGACGAGCTCAAGGGGGTCATCAAGGACTATGACGGCTTGGCGATCCGCAGTGCCACGAAGGTCACGAAGGAGATCATCGAAAAGGCCGACAACCTCAAGGTCGTCGGGCGGGCCGGCATCGGGGTCGACAACGTGGACGTCAACGCCGCCAGCAAGCGCGGCATCGTCGTCATGAACACCCCCGGCGGCAACACGATCACCACGGGCGAGCACACGATCGCCATGATGTTCGCCCTGGCGAGGCAGATCCCGCAGGCCACGGCCTCGATGAAGGACGGCAAGTGGGACAAGAAGACGTTCATGGGCGCCGAGGTCTACAACAAGACCCTCGGCATCATCGGTATCGGCCGGGTGGGCACCATCGTGGCCGACCGCGCCCAGGGCCTCAAGATGAACGTCATCGCCTACGACCCCTTTCTCGCCCCCGAGACGGCCGACAAGATGGGACTGACGCTGGTCTCCCTCGATGAGTTGCTGAAGCGCTCGCACTTCATTTCCGTCCACACGCCGCTCACGAAGGACACGAGGAATATCCTGAACGCCGCCGCCATCGCGAAGATGCGCAAAGGCGTCTTCATCGTCAACTGCGCCCGCGGCGGGATCGTCAACGAGAAGGACCTGCTCGATGCGCTCAACTCCGGCAAGGTGGCCGGCGCGGCCCTCGACGTCTTCGAGGAGGAGCCCACGAAGAACAAGGAGTTGGTGAACCACCCCAACATCATCTGCACGCCCCACCTGGGGGCGGCAACGGACGAGGCCCAGCGCAACGTGGCCATCGCCATCGCCGAGCAGATCGCCGACTTCCTGACGAAGGGCGAGATCCGCAATGCCATCAACTTCCCGTCGGTGAGCGCGGAGCTGCTCACGCACATCCAGCCCTACCTCGCGCTGGCCGAGAAGCTGGGCACCTTCGAGGCCCAGATTGTCAAGGGCGGCATCGAGGAGGTGGCCGTCGAGTACGCGGGCGACATCGTCAACTACAACGTGGCGCCGCTGACCATCGCGCTGCTCAAGGGGCTTCTCACGCCGATCCTGAATGCCAACATCAATTTCATCAACGCCCCCTTCATCGCCAAGGAGCGCAACATCAAGGTCGTCGAGTCCAAGACCAGCGAGGTGAAGGACTTCACGAGCATGATCTCCGTGACGATCAAGACGACGGAGGAAAAGAGCTACGCCGCCGGGGCCATCTTCGGCAAGCAGGACGCCCGCATCGTGCGGATCGAGAAGTTCTCGATGGAGGTGATCCCCGAGGGTCATATGATCGTGCTCTACAACAACGACAAGCCCGGCGTCATCGGCAACCTCGGACACACGCTTGGCAACAACGGCATCAACATTGCGCGTTTCCAGCTGAGCCGCGAGCACGTGGACGGCAAGGCCCTCGTCGTGCTCTCGACGGATACCGTGGTCCCCGAAGACATCCTGAAGAAACTCAGGGACCTCCCCAACGTCATATCCCTCACCCAGCTGGAGATGTAATCCAGCACGGAGACAGCCTATGTCAAGCGTGATCGTCGTAGGGACCCAGTGGGGCGATGAAGGAAAGGGCAAGATCGTTGACCTCTATGCAGAGGACGCCGACGCGATCGTGCGCTTCCAGGGCGGAAACAATGCGGGGCACACGATCGTCGTCAAGGGGAAGCAGACCATCCTGCACCTGATCCCTTCGGGGATCCTCCATGACTACAAGACATGCATGCTGGGCAACGGCATGGTCATCGACCCCAAGGTGCTGATCGAGGAGATCCACTACCTGAAGAACGAAAAGGCCTTCCCGCCCAACACGAAACTCGTCATCAGCGACAAGGCGCACGTGATCATGCCCTACCACCGCCGGGTGGATGCGGCCCGCGAGGCGGCCAAGGGGGCCGGCAAGATCGGGACGACCCAGCGGGGGATCGGGCCTGCCTACGAAGACAAGGTGTCCCGCGTGGGCGTCCGTATCTGCGATCTGCTGGACAGCGAGGTGTTGACCGAGAAAATCAAGCGCAATGTCGAGGAGAAGAATTTCTACCTCACGAAGCTCTTCGGCGAACAGCCCATCGACGAGAAGCCCATCCTGGAGGAATACCTGGGTTACGCCGAGGTCCTGAGGCCTCACGTGGCGGACATCTCGCTGCTGCTCGACGAGGCGATCCGGCAGAAAAAGAAGATCCTCTTTGAAGGGGCTCAGGGCTGCCACCTCGACGTCGACTACGGCACCTACCCCTTCGTTACCTCGTCGAACACGGTGGCCGGCAACGCCTGCTGCGGCGCAGGGGTAGGCCCCACGAAGATCGATTCGGTGGTGGGGATCGTCAAGGCTTACACGACCCGCGTGGGAAGCGGCCCCTTCGTCACGGAGCTCACCGACGAGATCGGCCAGCGTATACAGTCCGTGGGCCAGGAGTTCGGCGCCACGACAGGACGCAAGCGACGCTGCGGATGGCTCGACATGGTGCTGGTGCGCCAGTCCGTAAGGGTGTCCGGCATCACGGGCCTGGCCATCACCAAGCTCGACGTGCTCACGGGCATCGACAAGCTGAAGATCTGCGTGGGATACCGCACGGAAAAGGGCGAGGAGTTCACAAAGTCCGTCCCGGCCGATCTGAAGGTATTCGAGCGCTGCCAGCCCGTTTACATGGAAATCGACGGCTGGACGGAAGACATCAACACGGCCAAGAGGCTCGAGGATCTGCCGCGCAACACCCGGCGCTACGTGGACACCATCGAGAATCTATGCGGGGTCAAGGTGGTCCTCGTGTCCGTCGGTGCCGACCGCAACGAGACGATCGTCACGGAAAATCCCTTCCGACGATGAAAAACAGTGTCTGAGTGCTTGAGTGTCTAAGTGTTAAAGTGAACAGGGAGAATGTTTTCCTTCTTCACTGAGACACCCAGACACTATGACACTTTGTCACTTTATCTTCCGGGGCCGTTAGCTCAGTTTGGTAGAGCAGCGGACTTTTAATCCGTTGGTCGGGGGTTCAAATCCCCCACGGCCCACCAATAATAACAAGGGGTTAGTCATTAATGGCTAGCCCCTTCTCTTTACACTTTTATGCGTCTGATATCATAAGTATTTTATTCCATTTTTCGCGTATCCTGAAGCATACAAGGAAGCAGGGGTAGGGTATCAGATATGGTGAGCATCGAAGCCGCCCTCAATCAGCAAGGGGAGGAACATCAAATGCTTCATTTGCCGGACCGACAAGATCGTATATTCATACAGGCGACAAGGGAAAAACCGAGTTTCGCCATCGGAATAACAAGAAAAAGAGGGACCGCCGATCGGAAATGGAAAAGGGCGCCAGTATGCGCCCTTTTCTTCGCAGGGAGGCGAAATCGGCCGACCTGCCTTCCGTCAGATGTATCTCCGTCATCACCTCTTGATTGACTCCGGGCTTGCACCCTCTTCGAGGATGACTACCTCGACTCGCCGGTTCTGCTGGCGCTTCTTGAACGAATTCATTGGTGGGTTTAGTATTTTCGCTTGCCAGTGGGCCTTTTCGATCTGTCCCCATTTTCTTTTTAAAGCAGATTCGACGGCGAATATTGATCCGTAAGAATCCTTGCGTCTCTTCGCCAGTCGCGGTCTGTTGAAAACAGGGGCAATAAAAAATCGGATCCTACACCGAAAGGTCTCAACCCTGCTTCGAGCGCTCTCGCATTTTCTATTAGTGCAGGCTTTGATGGCAACCCATCATTCTTCACGAGAATCACTCTATTGCCAAGTCGTAAGTTAAAAAACCTGCCGAATACGGATTCATACGTTGCAGATTCGTGGTCATAAAGTCGGCTTGACGAATATGTATTAGCCGCCAACACTCCTCCCGACGTCATAACTTCTTTTATTTCTCTCAGAAACTCTTGTGTTAAGAGATGTTCCGGTATGTAATTATGGTCGAAAGCATCCAGTATAACCAGATCATACTTCATGCCTTTTTGTATTGCGCGCTTCACAAATACCCGCCCGTCTTCTTCCGACACAGTTACATTGGGAGTTATACGGAAATTGAAATACTTCTTCGCGACGCGAACTACGGCGGGATCTATTTCAACCGTATCGATTTTCGCTTTCGGCAGTATCCGGGAAATGGTTGATGCTAATGTGCCACCGCCTAAACCGACAATCAGAATCTTTTCGGGTTCCTGTTGAAGATACAATGCACCAAGTATCATTTTGGTATAGTTAAACACCAGATAATCCGGATTCTTAATTGAGATACACGTCTGTCGTGAGGTTTTCTGTTTTGTAAATCGCATGCAGCGTTCATCGCCGCTTTCATATACGATGATGTTCCTGTACAAGGAACGTTCTGTATGCAGCACGGTTTCGTCTGCCGCGCCATAATAACATGCTGTCATAATTCCAAAAGTTAAAAAAATGGCTGCTACGTTAGTTGTTTTCGACATGTGTTCGCCCGGCAAGAGATGAAAATAAACTGATAAGGAAAGAGATACCGATCATTGTCCAGACAATATGGTTTATCTCAAAATAAAGCACAAGGTAGAAGGAGGTCAGGATAGTCCCCGCTGCGCTGCCGAACGTGGACACAAAGTAAAGAAGACCTGCAACATGGCCGCTCCGGTTGGAGTCCGTGACGAGAAGGCGAACGGCATAGGGCGATATCGTTCCGGATATCATTGTCGGTAAAAAGAAAAGTATTGTTGCAGAGATGAGAGAACCGTATCTGGGGTCTTGAATCAGCGTGAATATTCCGTCCAGTACGGCATCGCTCATTAATACAATCGGTGTGGTTGACACGGCTGCAACCATCAAAATGATCGAGAGTCTCTTCAAGGATGGCTCCCGAATGGAAAGACGCCCACCGATAAGGTACCCGATGGATAGGGCTAGCATGAAAATTGTGATGATACCACCCCACACGTAAATGCTGTTGCCGAAATTGGGGGCAAGGATTCTTCCACTTAACAGCTCAACGGCCATAACAAAAAAACCGGACCACCCGGCTATGAGAAAAACCAAAGATTTATTCAAGATATTAATTCCCCTGTGTAGGTTGCGTTATGACGATATCCTTGATTACGATCAGCCCTTGAAGTTTTGCGAGTACGCTTGCCGCCAATTACAGTATAAATGATA
>Ga0209079_10000012_pt1 | contig 100556 bp, 265 predicted proteins | sample PPLLaktember2015_2_FD_187259 | JGI IMG/M metagenome (GOLD analysis project Ga0209079, IMG submission 187259) | Freshwater sediment microbial communities from Prairie Pothole Lake near Jamestown, North Dakota, USA - PPLs Lake P7 Core (6) Depth... | ecosystem: Environmental > Aquatic >... | reverse complement strand
AATATAGGAAAAACCTAAATCTACCATTAATATAGGAAAAACCTAAATCTACCATTAATATAGGAAAAACCTAAATCTACCATTAATATAGGAAAAACCTAAATTTACCATTAATATAGGAAAAACCTAAATCTACCATTAATATAGGAAAAATCTAAATCTACCATTAATATAGGAAAAACCTAAATCTACCATTAATATAGGAAAAACCTAAATCTACCATTAATATAGGAAAGTTATCCTATATCATTAATGGTAATAAAACGCTCCTATATTCATTAATGTAGGATATTTTCCTATATTTGCATTAATATAGGTTTAACGCCTGAAAAACCCAATGCAAAGGTTTAAATACTTGAAGGTTCAACTATTGCTCACCAAGCGGTGTGGCATGGTCATATACCATACTACATCACTTGAGTAACACATAGGAGAGTAGACCACAATGGCTAAGACCACTAAACAACCTTCTCCCAAGAAGGCAGCAGCATCGCCAAAGAACAAAGTATCTGGCACTTCAAAGAAGCAGCCAGCGAAAAGCAAGATGATTACGACAATGGAAGAGGTCCAGTCAATGACACTTCACGAATTTGGACAGTCGTTAAATCGGATTGACTGGGCAGCGGATGACTTCACATATGAATGTGAAGAGTACACTCCGAAATATGATCCGAAGAATGTCCACGAAGCTTTCCTCATCAATCGGAATGGAAAGGACATCTTTGTTGGCGACACCAAAGCCCTTCCAATGGCTGAGAAGGCAGAGAACAACCCTGCTCAGTTCATTATGCAACTCATTGCATATAAGAGGCTGAACTCTAATCTGTCAGCCCTCAAATCCAAGTAATTTTTTTGTTAATCCTATATTATTAATGTATAGGATATACGCGCACGCGTATATACGCGTATTCCCCATTAATGATATAGGATTTACCCGTTCTGGTCTGTGAATGTGTGAAAGATAATCCTATATCATTAATGTAAGATTTAGGTACGTGAATTTTGAATGTAAACGTCTATAAGAACCCTATATTTGCATTAATATAGGAAAACAGGCATCGAAAGGTTTATATACTTGGACAACAAACAATCTGGTATCTTCTCTGAACAGGGAAGGTATAGTATATATGACTACTCTTATACACTCTATATACTATGACCTGTCTTAACAGTACCCACTGTCAGGGAAGGCTATGTACCCAATAAGGGGTTTTTGTATATGGCTATTCGTATTGTTTGTGGCGGGAATTCCGTCATGGAAATTATGCCTTCATTTGATGAACGCGTAATAGAATCGGTTGAGAATTCTGAACAAGTTTCTTTCATAATGGATGTGAAAGACGGGAAACCTGTGTATAAACGCCTGCGAAATGATGCAGATGTTTCGGATTACATAGCCGAATTGAACAACAATGAGGAAATTTCCCGTATTGAAATGGACGAGAAAAATCGTGATATCATCATATACCTGCGGGAATTGGGAGAAGAGCCGATTGAAATCGGAGAAATTCCAACCAGTTGCCCTGAGGTAATTGAGATATGAAGTGGATTGTTTCGGGGAAAACATCTACGCGTGAATCTGGAGAATCCCGTAATGTGCCAAGTGTGCCGACAGATTCTCCCAAAATATTTTCGCTGGACACTCCCATGTTTGTAAATAACCGTAGAGAAATCGGTCATGCCACTGGATTCAGATGCAGGGAATGTAATCTGAAAAGTAAGCATAATGCAAATACGGGATATTGTTTCATCCATAAACGAATTGTGGATATGAATTATGACACTTGCCCTCGAAACACGAAAAATTCATATAATAACATAAATATTTGATTGGTGATCCTTATGCAAAAAGAAGCCTTCTCATTTGACGAATCCATGTTTTTGGATATTGATGTATTGGAAACGATTTCTGAAATTGCCGCTGACCTCTTTGAAATTGAGGAAAGTGCCATAATGGATATTGGAATTCTTCCTGTGAAAAATCCAGATCAGATGCTCACTGAATTTCATATGCCAATTGTATCTGACATTATGGCGTTTTCAGAGGTATGAGATGCAGCGAAGAAGTTTTGTAATTCATATGGTGAGTTCATCAAATGATGATCCAGTATCACCAGATGAACTTTTTGATGTGGCATTTCACGCATTTCCAGATGTATATCTCGATGTGCGGGAATTTACCAATAATGAATACCTCAGAATTAGTGAACCTGATAAGGTGGAATAATGGACGAATTTGAAATACGTATGAAATCTGCTGAAATTGCTATGAATTATTCAGCTCGTGTTACGGCAGCATTTCTTGAAAGTGGAATGACCAATTTGACTGAACTTGCGCCAATGGCGTATGTGAAAGAAATTGAGGAGTATATCAGGATTGGAAAAATTCCAAAACCAATTCCTGTTACAAAATTTGAAATTCGGTGAATCTAATGGCAATATTACATGAAGCAAAGGTTTTGCAATATTTTCCGTATGAAACGGTGAAAATTGTTGGTGATGACAGAAGGCAATTCCCAATAGATTATATGGACAGCTTCCGTGAAGAACTTGCCAAACTTGCTGGCATCAAACGTCCGGATAATAAAGAATGTTACTACGTGGATCTTTGTGATGGAAAGCCACCAGTATATTTCATGTTCAAAGATTTCTGGATGTACATGGGTTCTGAAATTGAACCATATTGGGAGTGAATAAATGAAATCTGTAATTTTTGAGCAGGATCGCAGGATTATGAATGCAATAAATGATCCTGCGAATATCTCACTGGATTCAATATTTGACGAAATTGAAATCACTGGCAGACCAAAAATATTTGGAACTCACCGTGAATACTTGAAAATACATTTGAAAATTGAAAAAATTGAAGTCGGGATGATTATCCTTCCACAAGTCCCTGTGGATGAACGTGATCGAAATGGGTTTTGTAAAGCTGATGGAAAATGTGAATATCGTACATCTGATGGATGTTGCACATCCTTTGAAGGGGATTGTCCATATCGTTATTCCGAGTAATGCCATATGACAAGCATTGGCGTGTATCTGGATGATGAAACGAGCTACCATTTTCTTCAGGAAAATTATCATATTTCTTTTGAGGGGATGACGGTAATGTTTCATTTAAAAAAAGAATGTTCAAATTATAACCGTCCTGATAAAATGGTTATCAATTACGCAACAAAAGAATTTTATCGGTATTGGAAAGATGGGTACGAAGATGTTGAAAAATTCAGAGGGTTGATATAATATGCAGCATAAACAATTTTATACAAGTTGCAGCTACCCAACAAACAGATATGCAAAGATTTCTGAATGTATCAAATGCAGACATTGCACATATGCAAATCTGATAACTAATGAGGTAATTTGTCATCAGGATGATGAACTTGATTGCGGGTGATTATATGCAGGAACTTGAACCATTACTTGAAACATCATTCGTGAATTTTCCCGGACTGAATTGCAGATGCCCGAATCTGAGTTGCCAGTGGAAACGATGTGTGCCAGATTGTGTACCGTCAGTTTATGACAGGTATGAAATCGACTTCTCACAATCATATGATGATGGAGATGATAACTGATGGAGTTTTCGCATACGTATATAATGCACGAAATTTTTGATGAAGATTCAGAACAATTTTCTATCTGGACTTTATCATCAAGTGAATACACAATGCGTCCTGCCACCGGGTTTATTGATTATGATGCTCTGGATGGGACGCATACATGGAGAGTGTATACTGAGAAAAATCGGTTTGGAAACTATATGGCTGAAATCAGGCGTGGAGATTCACAACTGTTTGATACAGGATTTCAGGTGGCATGATGTTCGGGTATTATCTGGTAATTATTCATGGTGATGTTGAACCAGAGTTGGTGTGGCACGCTGATGAAGAATCACGTGATGCTGCGGCAATACGACATAAACGTGAAAATGGAGATAAGGATGGACTTTTTAAACTGGATTTTGAATTTGATGGTGAAGTGGATCATCCGGTAATGACTTCATATTCCAACGGGTTCTTTTGGGATGATTGAAATGATTATTTTAAGGTATCGTGTTGGGAGAAGTGCAGATGAAAAAAGATTCTTTCATAACATGGAAGAATATGAAACATATGCGCGTGTTCTTGATGATGAATATGGTGAAGATGGTTGGACATTGATAGAACTTGTTGATGAAAAAATGAATGAAGGAGCTGATTGAAATGGGGCGCGATAAACTATTACCCGTAACAGTTGTTGCGGCAACAAAGTACACAAGTGGTGGGCGTGGAGAACTTCCGTGGAGATATGTAGTTTTGAAATGGGACAAAGGATCATCATTTGCACACGAATATTCCCGTCATATGCAGGTGAAGGATGTGGAAAACAAATGGGATGACCAGATTTTCTACTCAGGGCATTATTATTTCTCATATGAGAGTGCCGAAAAGGATATGATTGAAAGTATGGAATCCAATAACCGTGATTTTGGTCCAACGAATATCAGCCATATTCCCGGACTGGATTTTATAGGTGGTTTTAAGAGTGAAACGTCTACCAAGTGTTGAAACCGATATTGTAGTATTAGAAATTGGAGAATGTGATTGCGGGTTTCATTTTGGTATTGATGCGACATTTATGGAACAGGTGAAAGATTTTATTTTTATCTGTCCGTCATGTGGAAAAGAGATTGATACCGCAATCTTATTTGATGAGGATACATTATGAAACTGAAGAAGGGAGATAACCTTAAAATTATCGGGTTCATAACAGATTCCCAGAAAAACCTGAATAAAATTATATTTGAATCACCAGCAGGGAACAAAATCGAAATGACAGCCGATGGTGAAAAACACCAGTACCATTACATCAGTATGGAAGTGGTGAATGAGAAAAAGCCAGAAGAAGAATTGGAGATTTCATAATGTCATCGTTGCTTCAGTTTAATGGAACAGTTGACAGGCGTGGCGTTGGTCTGGAATTTATCAAATCCACTATTGTCAAGCAGCATTTTTATGGAATTGATAAACAAACTCTGGAAACATGGACTACTGATCGCATAGATTACGATGAGAAACATCTTTGTACCGTTTGTGGTCAGTTACATCCGCGGATGTATGTGGCTTTCAGAAAACCAGTTGGGATGTTTGGATGTTGGGTAACATTCAGGTATAATGGTGAAGTTCAAGTTCCCGATCTTTCAATTCCAATTACGGTGAAAGAATACCCGAAAGGTGCAATACGCATGAGTGATGTAGAATCATCCCGTATGTGGCATAATGACTATGGCATGGAGAAAATTCTCGAAATGGAGATGAACCGTGTTAGAAATTTAATGAGGTAATATGCAAAATTTTGAATATGACAAATGGTCTGAATTAAAAAAATATTTATTATCATGTAAAGGTAATAATATTTTTATTCACGAGGTTTTAAAAATAATGGATGATATTGAATCTAAAGAAAAAGAATGGGAAATAAAGAATGAAATAAACTGTGTCAGAAATTTAATGAGGTGAAAAAACATGGCAGAATCAATTTTTGAAATATCAAGACGTATGAGAGAACAGGAAAAAGAACATATGACAGCGTGTGACTTCATCGAGGGGTTTGTCAAAGGAACACTTGGAAGAAAGACCAAGCATGACAGGTGGAGTGTTATCTGGTGGGGAAATATGGATGTGCTTCAGTACACCCACCCGGATGATCCTGAAAATCCCGAACGGTTTGCATATAAAATGCAGGACGGATCTGTTATTTCAAATGCAAATCAGCTAACTTATATTGGAAGAAGGTATGCTTGGGGGCATGAAGTGAATAGGTATGACAGGACGCGGGTGGAAGAACAGGAATGGATTGAGGAAGCAGGGGCTATTCCAATACCGTTTACATTGTTCAGGGAAGCGGATATGGATGTCCGTGATTTCTCATGGGTTGTCAAACCTGTTGCCGAAAATGTGTCTGTTCGTTTACCTCCACAATGGAATGAAAAAGTTGGAAAGTTTGAAACGCGTCATTTCTCTGGTGCATGTATTTTCGCTATTGACAAAAATATGTACCTGTTTGATATTGATCGTCAGGAGATCGCTGAACATAATATATTCAATCCATTTGTTACAAAACTTCCAAGAAGTGTAAGTAGCATAAAAGAAGCGTATGATATTCTGATGCCAGATGAAGTACGTAAAGCAATTGAAAATGGGATTGATGTAAAACGTCAGGGAGAGTTTTTCTTTATCAGGGTGTCAGATGAATGTCCAGTAAAATCCACACTCACTGAAGATGAAGTACGCACTTTAAGAAATCCGCCATCGAGAATTGGATATGGGCTTTCTCCAGTCAATGGAAGATTTTCATTATTATCTGATGATCGCGCACCATTTGAAAAAGACTTCCCTCTTGATACACCTGAACGAAAAGCATATCAGGAAGCAGCATTGGAATACAAACGTGTGTTTGAAAAATATTCTAATGTGTCTGCAAAAGCAGGTACTCTTGGAAAATCTGCATCGGGTTCTCATTCTGTTGAACAATATGTTGAAAAGAATAAGATACCATATGTATCCGGGAAAATATCACAGAACAGGCGGCAGCATGGAGATTTGACTCTTATCGGGTGGTATAAAGTTGTTGCCAATACAGGCACGATTTCTTGGACAATTACAGGAGATATTGATTAAATATGGACGTTATAATTCCTGTTCAGCTTAAGACAACATTGTATCACAGGTTGTATTGCAGATTCATGAACAAGCGGCATCATATAAAAGATTGCCGCGATTGTGCATGTTCGACTGCACCAATACGTGAACTTATGGATCACGAATTTGTGGTGGCGTGTCCGTATTAGAGTGAGAGTATGAACAAGTCTGACAGGAAAACCAAACTTCTTAAAGATATTGCGGAGTTAATTATACAATATGAGAATCCAACTGGATGTAACTGTTCTAACGATGTTGGAGCTGAGATCACTCTTGATGCCGGGCGGTTGACAGAACAAACATTTTCTTTTAATGGAGAGTCATTTGTTGAATGTGATGAAGTGATAATATGAAGGCTGATATCTGGTATGGCACAAGTACGGAATTTAAAACCAATGGTCATGAATATGTTATGCTGGTTATGACTGTTCCACCATTGGAACAGAACATGCGTAATGCACTTGCATATCTTCAGAATGTTGAAGAATTATATGTTGGTATCAAAACATCAGATTTTAAAATTTTTGATGTTCATTCGTCATGTGATGGTGAAGATGCCACAATATCGGTTATTGTCCCGATTGTAAGTGCAAATTTAGCTCCTGTGATTCGGGTATTAAATATGATTGAAAAGAGGTTGGAAGAAGAAGATTTTGCCGATATGAAAAAGAGGGCATCAAATAAATAATAAAATTTGTTGGTGATGTATGTTATATACAGGAATGGCTGAAAAAATTCAGCGTGAAATTACAAATCCGGGTGAATACAATGCATATCTTGTCAAGTGTGCAAAGGAATGGATACCCGGAAGTATTGAAGATATAAATCGTAATAAGCATATGAATAACTGTGATGGTGCTATTGAATCTACAAAAGAAAATATGGATTTGGTTGATGCGGCAGTAACCGCTTTCATTAACCATGTTGGTGCATCATGGTGCATGGATTATGGATTATATGCTAACGATTTGAGGTACGAGCGAAAACCGTTGGGATCATATAAGTTCGGTGAAGATCCTTGGATACGTGAGAAACCATGACAACAAAAGTCCAGATGACAATGACGGTGGAACAGGCGCGCGTAATGATGCGTGCTATGGATCTCTACATGCGATTACTGATGGGACAGTTTGATGAACTGGAACACCTGTTTTTTGCAGAAGAAAATGATCCGATATTTGAGCGAACAACAGATTTTCGTGCAAGAGAGGAGTTCAAATATTATCTGAAGCGTGTAAAGAAGCATGTGTACCCAACGCTTGAATATAATGCTTCATGGGGAATTACTGGTAGACCATGCCCGGAAAGGGCTACAATGGCATATGATATGTACAAAACGATGGACAATGCAATTTCATGGTATCAGAATCCCAGTGGTGGCTGGACGGTGAACTATGACAAGCCGATGCATTGGTATAAGAAAATGCCTTTGCCTGAAGTAAAAGTATTTAATGGGGAATGAGTATGGACAGGCATATGTCTGCGGCATTAGACCGTTATATAACCGGAAATTGGGGAGAGGACCAATTTCGTGGAGAAGATGATTACGATGAATTTGTTGATAAGACATGTTCTGAATGTATTTGTCAGAAGTGGTGTCCAACGTGGAAAGAATTATGTGAACAGGGCAACTATACCGAATGTCTGGTAGCAAAAGGCATTATGGATAAACGTGAAGCGCAGGAAGCCGAATATGAGCGTGATGCGGATGAGCATTATGCGTTGATGGAAAAAGAATTGCTTGCTGAAGATGCGGGTACTTGGGTTTCTGATGATTCAAATACCAATTGGGAGAATAATTATCTCCAGTTTGCCCGTCTGATCGCTGAATGTGAAGCGGTTGGTGCTATACAGATCACTGATGAATTGTGTGAAACGATGAACCTGAGTGTCAATCAGGTTAAATTGATTATAAACCGCGCACAATATTCATGGGATAAAATTAAAGAGCAATTGCCGGATTATAATGCATCCAAAGTAAATTTTGATGAGGATAAGTTGAATCTGGAAATTGAAAAAGCAATAATGGAAGATGCACGAAGAAACGGGAGATGAATTATGACGGTGAATGTAACGTACAGGTTTAATACCTCTGAAGTAAAGGCATCATATGATATGCCTTTGTCAGAATATATCCGTGATGCACCTGAATGGGATGTTGATTTCGATACTATCGTAAAAATTGAAGTGATTTAGATGAATACACGGGGAATGAAAATTCAGGATGTTTTGAAACAACTTGATGATTTTGGGTTTAAACAAGTATTGAATATTTCATTTGTTGACAGTGATGGGAGAACACAGAATCATTATTACATATACTTCTACGAGAGGTATGGAATCCTTTTGACGTTTGATACCTATGGTGGGGATCGGGTGAATGGTGGATTATATCATTATCAGTGGTCTCCTAATTTATATCATCCGTGTTTTTCAAGTGGTGGATGGATAAATGTTGATGTTATCCCAACGTGGATTGGAAATGGTGATTGCCGCGAAGGAATGTTTGAAAGTATTGCTGAATTGGCGCGTGATGGGACATTTGTAACTCCGTGGGTACAGGCAAGTTTTTGTTATCCATCGTTTGTTCATTACATGGACTATCATTCTGATAAATCTTGGGATACGGGATATGAGTTGTATAAAAAAGCAGCAATTGAAAAAACATTGGAACGGTTTAAACTTTTACCAGAGAATGTACAGAAAGCGATTGTGAATGGGATGAAATTTGACAGGAGTGAGTGATTATGGAAGCATATAATGAAGAATTTGCAAGAAAGCATTTTGAGAATGGTATTCAAAAGATAGCATATGACCTTTGTGATAAGACATGCAATGTTGATCCACTTGATTGTGGATCTCGTTATGGGAATATGCGAAGGTGCAGGCTGCTTTGTGAAAAACTGGATAAACTTTTTGAAGATCCAAATCCAACGGAATAATTTTATGTCTGAAAGGGAAGAGTCTGTCATTGAAAGAATCCGTGTTCTGTTTGGGCATTATTACTGCCCTGATTGTTATCGGGAGAAATGTACCGATAAATGTGGAAGGCGACACCAGAAAGAATTGTCAGAAATCGGTGAGATTATCGGGCGGGAAGAGTTTGACAATGCTCGAAAACTTATTGCTGATCTTGAACGTGATATTGGGGACGATCCTGAAATAACAAGACTTCATACTCTTATGGTGTTTCTTGAAGGAGATGATTGATAATGGATGACAGATTGGAATGTGATTGCATTTATTGTAAAGATATGCAGGAGATTCAAGAATTCCACGATAATGGTGGTTATATGAATGAAGAAATCGTGGTCAAAGGATAATAAGAATCGTGTATCTGGTCAGGTTTGTCGCAGGGAACAGTACAGGTTGAGGAAGCTTGTAGAAAAAGATAAACGTGCTTCTTGGTGGAAACGGGAGAGAACATTGGAAGAAATTGAACGAATGAATTTATAATGGTGTATCATGGGATGTTTTGGATTATGTGTGTTTGGTGAAAATAAACTGGACATGAACAAAGTTGAGAGATGTGCCGATGGTGAATTACATGAATGGACAGGTTTTCATCGTAGTAATGATGGATATGTCGCATCATGTAAAAAATGCAACCGCGTCAAGCACATACTGGTGGTTGGTTAAATATGATAAGTGAATTACGTATTCAAAATCTCAGGGAAGAATTATGGAAGTATCACGAACTTATTGAAAAGTTTGATGAAAAATTCAGGGAAGATTGTAATTTTCCTGAAAGAAAAAAGGATGAAGCCATTATAAATGAAGAATGTGAGAAGATGGCTCAGCGTGTTGCTGACATGACAAAAGAATTTTTCATTGATATGAGGCGCGCTGGAATTTATATACGTGATGTAACGTATAATTCTGACAGGCGGGAGAACAGTGTGTGTTTTGAAACCATGACGATGTGCGCTGCAAAAATATTTAAGGTGGATGAATAATATGTCCGTAGTTGCGGCTGATTTAAAATCCATGTTTCCGAACATGGACGTGGATACAGGAATTCATTATGGATGTATCTCTCAACATAGCGTTGATTTGAGCGCGATGGATGATTGGTACGATAATGATGCGTATTATGATGAAGCCAAGCAGGAGATTACTGATGGCATAGAGAGCGCATTATCTGATTATCTTGATAAAGAATATATTGAAGAAGTTATTGAAGCTGCGCTTGACAGATTTAATGAATCATACCAGAATGATGAACCAGCGTATTATATTGAGGATACCGAATATGTGGCAACATACTCCAATAGTTTATGTTGTTGGATAATTGAAAAATCCCCTTACTATACGTATTGTAAAGTGTGCAGTCCATGTGTGCCAAATGCAGGTGATCTGGATTCTCCTGTAATACCAGATGATTACAAAGATGATAATGGGGTTGGATTTTTTTATCCGAAGTTTGTGAAAGCATATTGCTTGCCCGATGAATTCTTTGATGATGATAAAGCACCTTACAAATATTTTTTTGTGGAATAATAATGATGTTTAAAGTAAATGTAACATTTAACGTGCATGTAAAGGCAAATAATGCGGATGAAGCATACGAAAAGGTATTGCAAGCTAACAGATTACATATTTTGAGCATTGCAAGAGATATGAAAATTAAAGTTGATGAACCGGGGTATGAGACATTAAATAATGAGGAATAATGACAACTGCAATTTGTAGAGTTGATGGGATACGCCTTGAACGTGATGATAAGCGATGGGAGAATTGTAGTGCTTGTGATAGTGATGGCGATCCAAATGGAATTCCGAATACCTGTTCTGTTTGTTCAGGATATAAATTACTGGATGTGAAATAATGGGAAATGAAAGATTGAAAGCGGCTTTAAATCCTGCACGATTTCCGGGTATGTCCGGGAAGATGATGGCGATTGTCGGGTATATTCTTGAAACCAAATGGACGCAGCCAACCATTGAAGAGATGGTTGTAACATCTGATGGTTTTATTCTGGCGCGTGTATCAGGAGATATCGGGTGCAATGATATGCTTGGATCAATATCAGATTTCAAAAATAACTGGGATAAATTGATTCATCTACCTCAACTTGGACTTAATGAAGATGAAGTCAAATATCTTGAAGTACTACCAAGTGTGAGGATAAGGAATTATGGAGAATAAGTATGATGCTTGAACAATGGATGATTGACTTATTGGACGAAGCTGGACAACATGCTTTTGAAACAATGGTCGAACAGATGAAAATAAATCCAGATGCGATTGAGGCATTATATGGGTGAATGATGGTAAGCGTGGAGCAAGCTGAAAAAAATATTTCAAATACTAATGTATATAAATTGTTACGTTCTTTGCATAATGGTGAAGATTCTGAAAGAAAAATTCAAGAGGATTGCTCAAATTTGATTCAGAAGGAAGAGGAACGTATTAAGACAAATACGGTAATATGTAAATCTGGTGTAAAGAAACATATCACGTATTTAAAGAACCAGATTAAAATACATTATCAGCGTGAAGTATTGTTTCATGTGTTGCAACAGGCAATACAAAATGGAGCTTATGTTGATGAGTGAAAATGTTTAATAATACAGAGGTAGTATATTTATTGTGATTTTATGATACGTGATAAAGAACTTGAACGAGCAATGAAACATGATGAAGATGCAATGAGTGATTATCTGGATAATACTCCAAAGAAAAAGAAATCCAAGAAAGTTGTAATTACGATTACTGAAGAATGAATTTTTAAAGGCGGGAATTATGGAACAGAATGTTATAGAGGAACCAACGTTTGGAATCTGTCGTGGATGTGATGATTACCTGATATGCTTGGGTGGACACCATGAAGATTGCGAAATTGGATATGAAGATTATTTAAAGAGTGGCGACGCGTTTGAATTGATAGATGAGAATTCCGATGTAAAAGTCTTTCACATTGTGAGTCGGTCAGACGATCTTAATGTATTGCAGGGTATTGCGAAATTGTTGAAAGAAGAACATGGGCAGGAGAATATGATTATGCGAAAGAGTGAGCAGTACGAATTGTTTACCTATCCGATCATTGGGGATGGGGAAATGGCAAGGTTTAAGGAGTGAGATTGCGATGGTTAAGAGATATGTAAACCGGAATGAGAGGAAATTGTCAAAAGAGTTTAAAGGGAATGTTGTTGAAACTTTGCCTGAATCTCATGCAATAATTAAAGTTAATGGAACTGATTATTTAAAAATGAGTAAAGAAGATTTGATTAAAATTATTGAGTATTTAAAATCTCATACAAAATTTGGATTGGTGTGGGATTGGGAAAAAACTAAAGAACAATTTGAGATTGATATAACAAAATATATACCAATATTACAAGAATGTTTACAATATGATATTATTACGAATGTTAATAAAATAATTAACATTTTAATTGAGGGTGATAATTATCACGCATTGTCAAGTTTACTTTATAGTCATTCTGGAAAAATTGATGTAATATATATAGATCCTCCTTATAATAGAGGGGTTACAGGTAAAGGATCATCTGATTTTAAATATAATGATAATTATGTAGATAGTGAAGATACTTATCGTCATAGTAAGTGGTTATCTTTTATGAGTAAAAGATTAAAACTTGCTAAAGAATTACTTTCAGACGATGGAGTGATGTTTATAAGTATTGATGATAATGAATATGCTCAATTAAAAATGTTATCTACATCAATTTTTGGTGAGAGAAATGTAGATACAATGATATGGAGAAAAAGTGGGGAGGGGCGAGATGGAAAAATGAAAAATACTACAACGTTTAGAAAGGATCATGAATATATAATTGTAATATATAAAAATAATCTTTCTCTTAATAAATTACTTGAAAAACCAATTTTTAAAAGTAAAGTTTCAAATCCTGACAATGATATACGTGGAAATTGGTTTTCTGGATCTATATCAAGAACTGAGAAAGATTCTAATCAATTACATGAGAATTTTTATTCTGTAAAATCTCCAAATGGTATTATAATAACACGTCAATTTGACGTATCGAAAAAAGAGTTCTTAGAATTGGATAAAGATAATAAAATATATTGGGGCAAAGATGGTAAATCTATACCAAGAGTTAAGATATTTCCAGATCAACCAAAATATGTTACTCCGTATTCTTTATTACTGAATAAAGGAACAACAAGTGATGGGAAAAATGAATTAAAAAAGATGTTTGGAAAAGAAGTATTTGATACCCCAAAACCAATTTACTTATTGAAAACTTTAATTCAGATAGCTAGTAATAAAAATTCTATAATACTTGATTTTTTTGCGGGATCTGGAAGTACTGGACATGCAGTATTAGAATTAAATGAAGAAGATGGTGGAAAAAGACAATTTATACTTTGTACAAATAATGAAAATAATATTTGTAAAGATGTTACATATCAAAGAATTAAAAAAGTAATTATGGGATATAAAGACTCCGATGGTAGTGATATTGGAGGGGTTGGGGGAAATCTTAAATATTATAAAACAGATTTTGTTGAAAAATCTTTGAGTAAAGATATTTCAAAAGATAATCTTATTAATAAATGTAATGAGATGATTTGTATTAAGGAGAATGTTTTTAATAAAATAAAATCTGGAAAGAATTGCAATATATATAAGAATGGAGATAAACATTTAATTATTTATCATGGTTATGGATTAGATGATGAAAGTTTAACCCCATTAAAGAAAGAATTGAATAAATTAAATGGTGAGAAAATTTTATATTGTTTTACATTAGATCCTAATGGAATAGATATAAATAATATTAAAGATTTTGGCAATGTGAGAATTGAATCTGTTCCACAAAAAATATTGGATATTTATGAAAGTGTTTATAGAGGTGTATAAGTAATGATTATATTAAAAGATTATCAGGATAAAGCAGTAAATGAACTTGTTGAATATACAAAAAAGATTTTTGGAAGAAGAGAATTTGGAGATATTATAGTATTACAATCTCCAACTGGAAGTGGAAAAACTGTAATTGCTGCAAAATTTATTGAGACTATTATTAAAGAGTTATTAAATGAACAATTATGTTTTATTTGGTTAAGTATAGGTAAAGGTGAACTTCATATTCAAAGTAAGAATAAATTGGATAAGGTATTTGGTGGATTTCCAAAAGTATCATTTGTTGAGGGAGAGTTTATTGGTAGTAAAGATTCTATAGAACGTAATGAGGTTGTAGTTGTAAATTGGGAGAAATTGAGAAATAAGAATCAAGAGGGGGAATGGAAAAATAAATTAATGAGAGATGGGGAAAGAATAAATTTTAGAGAGGTTTTGATAAACACTTCTAAAAAATTAAAAATTATAGTATTGATCGATGAAAGTCATGTTAGTGTTGAAACAGATCGTGCAAGAGAGTTGTTAGATTATATAAATGCAGATACTGTACTTGAGATGAGTGCAACTCCAAATTTAAAAAAGGAGTCGTCTTTTAAATGGGATGTTGATCCTAAGGATGTTATTGAGTCTGGAATGATTAAAAAATCTTTGATTATAAATAAGGATTTTGATTTAATAAAAGATAGTAAACTCGATTCTCAAACATTAGTATTAAATGAAGCATATAAAAAACGATTATATTTAAAGTCATTGTATGAAATAGAAGGATCGAATGTAAATCCATTATGTTTGATTCAAATTCCAATGTCAGAAGTTGGAGAGGAAAAAATAAAAATAATTCAGGAGTTTTTATACAGTAAAGAGATAACTGAAACTAATGGTAAATTGGCAATATGGTTATCAGATCGGAAATCTGAAGATTTGGATCAAATATCAAAACCTGATAATAAAATTGAATTTTTAATTTTCAAACAAGCAGTAAATACCGGATGGGATTGCCCGCGTGCTCAAATATTAACTAAATTGAGGGAGCCTACGAATGGTGCATTTGAAATCCAAACTGTTGGAAGAATTTTAAGGATGCCAGAACAACATCATTATGATAATGAGGATATGAATATTGGATATATTTATACAGATAGTGATAGGATAATTATTAATCCTTATAAATATTATCCCGAAATGATTAAAGATAAAAGTTCTACCCGAATTCCGGAATATATAAATATTGATTTAATTGCATATCATAAAAAAAGAGAGGTTCGCGGTGAACTTGGGTATGATTATAGACAGATATTATTTAAAGTAATCTGTGATTATTATGAGATTACATCATATAATTTTGATCAAAATAAAAAATTATTGGAATTGAAAGGAATTGTTTTTAATATAGATAATATTGATAATAAAATTCTTACGAATCATAAGATTGAAAGTACGACTATTGATTCACCTGATGCTAAATACGATGCTACTTATTTAGATTCGTTTATAAATGATGGTATGTTACAGGGCATGGTTGAAACTGAAATAAGAAAAAATATTGGCGAAATTTCGTTATTTAAACGATCTGTTCCTATTATTAAACAATCTCTAATTGAATTTTTTAAATTGTATCTTGGAATAGATTCATTATTAGATATTTATAAAATATTTATTCATAATAAAGTTAGATTTGATAGGATGCTAATAGAATCTGCTAAAGCTTACAATGTATATAAAAAATCTGATTTAGCAAAAGAGTTGTTAGACATTGATGAATATTATAGATACAATATTTCTGTAAAAACTCATTATTGTGGTGTAAGTGTAAGAGAGCAACCATTTATTATAAAATGTGTTTATAAACCTTATTATAGGGCTATTCTTCCACCACCACATGGAAATTCTATATCTGAAAATGAACTTGAAGAATATGTTGATAAAATAGATTCTGTAAAATGGTGGTGGAAGAATGGTAAAACTGGAAAAGAGAGCTTTGGAATAAAGTATGAATATAATGATGAAGTTCATACATTTTATCCAGATTATTTAATGCAATTATCTAATGGAATTGTTGGGTTGTTTGAAGTTAAAGATTCTCATGATAGAGATGGTTTGACTTATACAAAAATGAAGGCTGAATGTTTACAAAAATATATTTATCATCAAAATAAAAATGATGGTAAAAATTTAATTGGGGGAATTGTGATAAATGTAAATGGGTTATGGATGATACATAACGGTGAGATTTATGATTGGACAAAATGTGAAAAAGATGATTGGAGTGAGTGGAAAGAGTTTGAATCGGTGATTAAATGCAAAAATTCTCCATTGAAGTAAATATTCCGATTGAACTTACATTAACTGACAATAAACGTGGGAATGAGAGTAAAGCAGTTCTTGAAATTGTGCCTACTAAAAATGGCAATGGGTTTGTAATTTTTATTAAAAATATGACGGATCATGTTTCATATATGGATGAGCGCGAGTCGAATTGGAGAGATCCCTTTATCTTTGATAAGGAAGCATTTGAAAAAAGAATGATGGACAAATTTGGTGAAATATCATGCAGGAAGAAACTTTAGCGGATCTTAAAAAACAACAGACTAAATTACACATAATGCAGATTGCTCTTGGAGATTACCCAAAACCTAAAGAGGTAAAAGATAAAATTGCATCTTCATTGAAGGATCAGCTTGATGAAGTGAATGTAAAAATTAAGAAGTTTGAACAGGAACAGGTGACACAAAATGCAGGAAGTTTTTGAAGGTCAGGTTGGAGAATTTAAAAATATGTATGAAGATGCGCTCCAGCATACAAATGTTGTGGCATTGTTAAGGGATATAAAACTTCAGAGAGCGTTGGCTGAAAACCATCGCTTAGGCGTAGAGAGAAATATCCGTGAACATAAAGAAGGTGATCCAAGCGATGAACACACTCTGGATTGTTTAATAAGAGAGGCATCAGATTTTGCCCGTATTGTTGAGACGTTTGATTACGTTATTGATGTGATTGAATCCGGGAAGTATGCGAAGGAATAATATGAAAAAGAACACGCTTAAGATTGTACGCAATATGATAAAGCTGATTAAGCAGCATGAAGCATATTTTTTCAAAGATGAAAAAGGCAAAACATTTTATACATACACACGCGGGGGGTGGATTAAACCTGCCGAAATTGATGGAGAGCCATTGGAGTATGTTGGCAAGCATGATGATACAGATGTTAGTTTAATACCACCAGTACCAGACTGGAGGGGAGTTAAGTCAAGTATGCCGATATTGGCAAAAGTTGGTGAACTATGATTGACATGAGCGAAGATTCAGAGCATGTATTTAATCTTGATCTGCTTGATCAGGAAAAAATATACTGTCAGAATGAAATATTGAATATGTATAATAAGGGGTTGCTTACCGAGGAACAGGTTGCCAAGAGACTTGTAGAACTTAAAAAGACGGTAAAAAATGCACATGATGTAATATCAGAATTTCATAATCTTACGGTTCCTGAACTCTATTGGAGTGGGAAGGATTTTGGATGATTGATATTATTGTTAAAAAGCGTAAGGATGACTTTCATGCTCATGTGAAAGATCATCCTGAATTATGGTCGGCTGGAAGAGATTATAATTCTGCGGTTGGAAATTTGATTATTACCCATCAAGATTGTCTTGGGTTGAATCTTATTTATGAGGGTCTCAAATGGCATTAATTGACATTCATTGTAATACATGTGGTGAAGATTTTAAAGCAGATATTGGTGATATGACAAAAGAAGAAGTAATCGCTACGCTTAAAAAGAAAGACAGCTTTCATTGTAATGCAGGTAATCACATGGAATTGGGTTCTCCATTACATCATTGGGTGCTTGGAGACATTCATGAAGGTTCCGCGCCAACTGAAGATGAATGGTTTAAGACAATGATTGAACGGTATGGTCAGTTATATAATTCAGATCAGTTGCAGGAAAAATTTGAAGTAACAGGATTTGCTTTTGGTGCATGTATGGCAAAGTATAAACAGACAGGTCAGGAAGTTTGTCTTGAGTTTATTCATTCACCAAATGGCACACGGTATTATCATGGGTACAATGAGCATAAGGAGGGTTAATTATGGAAGTAAAAGCAGAAGTTGTAAAAATTCCGCATGTTATAAGTGTTGAGCTGGTAGAAGAGGACAGGGCAAAGTGTCAGAGTATGATTATATCCCAGTATGATAATCATAAGATTGATGAGAAAAAGCTGGCAGAGAAGCTTAAGGATCTTCGTAAGTATTCTGATACTGCCAAAGATGTCATTAGCAGGATGCGCGAACTTGCGGATGTAATTTAATACTTTTTTAAATTTTGGTGGTGGGGTTATGATTGATCTTAAGGCAGCATTTGAAGTAAGATGTTTTCTTGATCTATTAAAAAAACAGATGTTTGATGATGAGTATAAAATAGTTTCAGACAGGGTAGAGGAATATCAGGGATCTGAGAAACTGATAACCGCAACAGAATTCCAGTATTATGTGGACGGTCTTACCGATGGTATTCGGGCAGCGAATATGAAAGTTGACAAAGGACTTGTTGCCGCGGGGTATAAGAAAGCATGACAATGACTATTCAGGAACTTGCGAAATTCGTATGTAATAATATGGAGTATGACGAGGAGAGGAAAATTTATCACCAGAAAAAACCGGGTGATCCTCAGTGGATTCAGGATATGATTTATGAGTGCCATTATAATGGCATGTTGCCTGATGATTATGTGTTTGAATGGGTATATGAAATTTGTAATGAAATTTCAGAACTCTCGGATGATGATGATCCAACAGAGATTGAAGTGTTTGCAGATACTTATACTCATGATCTCCTGAAATGGTTATCTTCAAATCTGGCTCGTCTGGATTTTGTTGAGGATGCGATTGATGAGGGATATGAAGGTAAATGTGATCTTGCCCTTATGATCGGAATCGGTCAGGAGAAAGAGAAGCGTGAAGTTCTCTGGACGATAGTTGAGCATTTGCAGAACCGTCTTGAGGACATGGCAGATGAAGAGATCGAACTGTATCACGAAGTATGTAAAGATGAAATAACGTGAGGATATTATGGAACTTAATGTTGCGTCAATGCAGGATATTCAGAATGAACTTAAACGGCGTGAAATGATAGCAAAGGATACAAAGATTAAAGAGTTGATTCAGGAAATAACAATTGCATACAATACAGGAAAAATTACATCTATTAACAAAGATATTGAAAATCATGGAACAAGTGCATCGGTTACGAAATACCATGTGTTCACAAAATAGAGGAACACAAATGCACTATTATAGCGTTGCAGAAGTGCGTGCTGCTGGTTACACTCTCGAACCTATGAAATGTATTCACTGTGGTTCAACAGAGGTAACTTTTAACCAATATATTAACGATGCTTATTGTGCTGATTGTGGAACATGGCAGGATGGGGATGTTGATGATTAAATCGTACAAGTGGAAATGTTTTTATCCCGGTGACTTCTATGCGCGGGATTATGAATACACAGAACCTGTTGATGAGAAATATGTCAGGGAAGATGTCCGTGAGCGTGAGGGTGTTAAGAGGTTGCCAGCAGGGACATTTTTTGAACCGGGTTCTACCTGCGATTGGTATAATGCGTTAAGTCCGGAAGCAAAACGTGAACAGGATGAAATGTTTGGGACACTTTAAAAGTAAAGTATTTGGTAATAATATGAAATATTTTCGTAGATTACAATTTGGACAACCTGAGGAAATAACATGGGAGAGTTTTGTTGCGGGTGTTCAGGGTGAATTTATGTATGGTAAAAATTATTATGAACATATGTTTGTTTTATTTGGCATGGGTCAAAAGTTGATTGGATCACGGTACATGTACTGGATTGATAAAGAATGAGGCAGATTCTTGTAGAGAGTTGTGGAAAGTGTCCATTTTTTAATGAAGGTGAAATATCATATGAAACCGGAGAACGGTGGACAGACGATTCTTGTTTAAAAGGGTATGGTAAGATATTTGATAGGGATCAGATTCTTACTACTTGTGAACTGGATGTAGCATTGTATGAGTTGATGTAATTATGACAAATAAATGTGCATATATTTATGGACGGGATTGTAATAGTGATTGCAATGCATATAATCCTTGGTGCAGGAAACAATGCAGTCGGTTGGACGATGAAGGGAAAATTGCCGATGCACTTGAAATGATTAAGGAATTACTTAAAGAAAGGGTGGATGATGCCAACAGAAATTGAACGTTTGGCAAATAAAACACTTGAACTTTTATGTATGAAATATCCATATAAAGATCAGAGTGCGATGAGGGCGTGTTTTGAAATTTTCAGGAATGAAATTGTATTTATTGAAACAAATGAAATACGGATAAGGGTTGAACAGGAAGCAAAGAATAATTGGGCTAAAATTGCATACAGGTGGCAATGATGACAGAGAAATCGGTAACATATGAGTATAGACTGGATATTAAACATTATGGTGGGGATCAGACAACGGATGAAATCCATAAACCATGTGACGCGTGTTTGTTCAGAAAAAATGAACGGTGTCTTGTTTTTACTGCACCAATAAACCAAAGTATTCGTTCTTGTGTAAGTAATTACAGGATTGATATTGAAACGCTTTTGTCAGCAATGCAAGAGAAACGTAAAGTTGATAGTGATATGTGGTTTAATTGGGCAAAATCGGTTATGATAAAGAAACCCGATGATGTAATTGATATAATCGGTGTACATAAAGAATTGAAAAAAGCACTTGGTGAGTGATATGTCGGTATATGAAATGACAAAATGTGATAATCCGGGGTGTAAGAATACAGCATCTCCTGATAAGCTTGATGGGTGGATTAGTATAGAAATGGAAACATCTGGGTATTGTGAAGATTCAAATGATGTTCAACGTCAGATAGTAAAACATGGTAAAAAGGGTGGGGTTTTTTCACTACCAGATTCTGCGGATTTTTGTTGTCTTGAATGTTTCCTTAAAGCAACAGGGTTGAAGGAATAATATGGCTGATGAATTTTTAATTCCCGGAATGTTTATATCCAGATTGGATATACAAAATATTTTTGAAGAACAAATGAAACTGAGTACTGATGAAGCAAATAAACGGGCATCTGCTTTAACAGATAGTCAGATGGAGGATCTTGCATCTTCGTTTGCATCGGAATTTTTTGATGTAAGGGATAATTTATTTCATGAGATTTTAATTGATGCAATAGATTCTTTGTGCATGTTTGAGAGATAGGTATGTTTGATATTGAAAAGATACGTGCAGAATGGAAAATGCGGCACGCAAAAAAGATTGAACATATCAGGAAATTAAAAGAACAGGCTGGATATAAATTTTACGTGTATCAGGTTGGTGACAGAGAAAACTATAAAGTTTATTTTCGTCACATCGAATCTGCGCGTGCATGGATTAAAAAACATGGTAAATTTATGCCATCTGAACATATTTATGATCTTAATGAAAATGTGGTGGAAAATGGGAACGAGATTAAAAAAGTATAAGGCTATATTATGGGTGCATAGCAATATGCCAGAAACCGACATTGAAAAAAAGATTTATGACGGTGTTACCGGGATAAATTCTAATGATGGGAAGTTTAAAATATCCCGTATTACAAAAGTCGCGAGAGTTGATTGAGATGGTAAAACTAAAATATAAACAATCTGACAAACTTATAAATCGTATTGATTGGAAAAACATTATGAAGATGCCAAGATGTGCTGGTGGGCATGATGAGCAGATGAGAGGTTTGTTGAAAAATGTTACCGTTCTTGGGCATTGGAATGAGGGGGATTATCAGGGATACGTTGCAACATGCGTACAGTTGAATGATACCGGGGAAATTGTTATTTATAACGATTCGTATGGTTCATGCTCAGGTTGTGATCAATGGGAAGATGCAACAGATGATGATGTAAGGCAGATGTGCAGGCAACTTGTATGTGGCGCATACGTCTTTAAAAATCTGGATGACTGTAAAGAATTTCTTGGAGATCCTGACAGGGAGAGGTCATTTGATTGGGCGTATGATGATGTTGGGTTATATCTTCTTAATGCTATCAATAACCATGAGGTTTAATGTATGATTGATCATAAAACAATTCAGGATGATAAATTTTATCAATGTATGGGTTGTTATGGAATATCTTATGGGTATCTATTAGATTGGTTTTGGGACGAGCCTGAATTGATTATTTGTCCGATATGTGGAAATAAGTGTGATTTTATTGACATTGATGATGATATAAAATTTGCATTTGAACAGCGTGTCCCAACCAGCGATGAAATTGATGAATACATGGAAATGGATGCGATGAACGAATGACAGAAATGTTTACCACACCGAGAGAGAATGAATCAAAGGTGGTTAAGAAAATTTTGAGAGAGAATGGTATAAAATTTTGTTATAAGATGGAGGAACGTGAATTTGGTTGGAGACATTGTATTTATGTCCATGAAGAGGATGTTGACAAGGCGTATGGATTGATTGATGAAGGTTTATCGGAACTTGGGATGTGATTGATATGGAAGACGAAATATATTGTCAGTGGGTAGGTTGTGCTGTTGAAATTGCAAAGCTTCCGAAATCGTGCAGACAGTTTTTCCAGAATGGTAGTTGTTTAAATTGTAAAACCTCAGACCAGCTTGGAAGTATGACCGTGAAGGATCTTTTACAAAATCTCAAAGGGTTATGATGTATGAAAGTAATGTACGATGGTTTTAGGAATACATTTCATGTGTATATGAATACGGACAGGCAAAGGTTACATAAAGGTGGAATTGAAGCGCGTTTATGTGCATTAAAATCCAAAGGTACTGGTGTCAGGATTGTTTCATGTGAGTATGGAGTTGGAGATAAAAAAGACAGGGTTTTTACTCATGTAACATTCATCCCTATCACTGAATCCTATGATACCATGAAAGAGTTGTGCATGATTGATGCTGATGGAAAAGGTCTATGGAGAGAGATGAGTGGTGATAGTTGATGTCGCGTAAGACTGAAGTAAATCTGACATTTTATAATAACCATAGTAATGAACATCTGGAAACATATCGTGATTTTTCAGGTATAATTCCAAGAAAAGGTGATATTGTATCAATTGGTCAGCAATATACTAATAAAGAAATATATGGTGTTGTTTTTAAAATAGATCATGATATAAGATTTAACGAATATGGAAATGATCGTGATTCTATAACTGTGATACAGCACATTGGAGTATATATTGATGTAGCAGGTGGTAAGAATTCATGAGTTTATTGTATGGTTGGGAATGGCAGTTGATGCGATTGATGCGAGGGATGCGGCTGAGCAGGTACAGTTTAACATTCAGGAACCGGGTTCAAACTGGTTGTATGAAGTAACAAATGTTAAGACTGGTGAAGTTACCAAAGTGGATCTTGAATTTGACGAGAGTGGAGAGAATGATTGATAGAGATTGGGTTAAACAGTTGGCAAGTGATATAATCAGTATCAACTGTCTTAATTGTAAGGAATTTGTGAAACCTCTTAATGAATCGTGTTGCTGGTGTGAAGGGGTCGCGGAGATTATAGATTTTGAGATTTACCGTGAGTATAATAAAATTGAACAGGAATTTGAAGATCAGGTAGCACAGGCATGGGAAGAAGAACGAGATGGAATATTGGGAGATGATGAATAATGGCATATGACTGGGTAAAAAGATTAGGACAGTGGCATTTATCAGAGAAAGGATCGAGTAATACCATTTGTGGAATGGCAATGCTTGGAAACAATTATGCGCGTGAAATACCTGAATGTGATCGGGAGAAATGCCCGAAGTGTCATGGGCTTGGAGAGGAGAGGATATAAATGAATCTTGATGAGATAAGGACTGAAGCAGCAAAGATGTCAATTGCAATAGTGATGAATGGTAATACGGATACTGAATTGCTGAAGTACGCGAGACCGCTTGAAGAATATATCAGGAATGGCAATATTTCAAAAACACTGGTCATTCAAAGATGAAGATGAAACATCCTTATATTAAGAGGGTTTGTAAGTATCTTAATATAAGTATCAGGAGCAAGTATGAGATTGTCGAGGCTTCTGAATGGTTCATAGTGTTGATGTGTTTTGCTTTACTGAATTTTATAATTCTCATGGAGATACGGACATTGTTCAGGATGACTTATACTCTTGGGAATTATAATTTTTCTTTAATTCCAGTAGAAGCTGGTTTGAATATACTTGAAATCGGGATCGTATTTTTGGAATGTTGTGCTGTCGGGCATCTTGTTGATGGAGTAATCAAATATCACAATGTGGACTTGTAATTATGAAATTTGCTGACATGGTATTTGTAGACAGATATGGTTGTAATACTGAATCGTATTATAGAACTGATGGAATATGTGAACTTACAAAGCGTGAGTGTGACTACGAAGGGATTGGTGGAAAAGGATATTGTGACGGTTGTTGCAGGTGCGGATAATTATGTGCGGAGATATTCTTGAAAATATGTTTGAAAATCTTGTAGTGTATGTGTGGCAGAACCCTCTGAACGATGATGATTGTGGTGCGATTCTTATTGCCGCAAAAGATTTTGCGTATGTTCAGAGTTTGAGTGAGAATATTCATGATCCGGATGAACCGGATGCAAAATCATTTGATGATCTTTGTGGTATTTTGTGGGATAATGAAATCTCATATTATAACATAAGTGACAGTATGCATTATTATTTGTACACGGAGTGATTGAAATGAGACTTATATTTTATAAGAAGCAGGCGGCTGATGGTACTGATAGTACTGTATATATAAATCTGGACATGGTGGATGGCATTATAATTCACCATAAGGATACTGTAACGGAGTTATATTTCCTCAAAGGTTCTGAAATGAATCTTGTTTATGACAAAGAGAAAATTATATCTCCGGATGTTGTGATAGGTAAGTTACTTGCTATCAGTGACAGGTCATTCATAAATATTGAATTGTTTATTACCGATTGTAATAAGATTGCAAAGACGAGGAGGTAGATTGTATGGAATTTATGGAAGTGCGCGAAATCTCAGCTATTATTCCGGTAACTCGTTCTGAGTTCCGTGATGATAAAGAGGTAACAGAGTTATTTACGTATGTGTTTGACAAGAGTACAATTAACAGGACGCTACATCCGCAAATGCGGTTTAAATCTGAATATATGAATTCAGAGAAGGTGTTTACATTCACTCTTGTCATACGGGCTGATGATAAAAATTATGAATGTCATAAGGCTAATCTTGAACTGCTGGTCGAATCATACACAATGTATGAGCGTGAGTATATAAGGTTTAAGAAGTTTGGATCAATTGAAAGCGGTGCTTTGATAAGGTCGAGATCATGATTAAAACTTTTTGTGATTGTTGTGGTGCAGAAATGAAACCACTGAACAAATGTCTTTTTACAATAGATTTTCCTGCAAAGCGGGTGAGGATTGAACCACACTCAAACGTATGTGGTGTTATTGATGAGTTTTTGGTTGCACTCACGGTAACTGCTGAAATATATAAACCAAAAGATTTAATGGACAAAATTGAAGAGAGTGAACTTATTGGGAATTGTCTTTGTCCAGATTGTATTGTTGAGAGAATTATCCAGAGGGGATGATTATGTATTACTATGAAATGAATATCATAAGTCAGGGAAGTCCAGATGGTGAAGATTTTTCAATTTTTGATGAGAGAACAAAAATTTTTGGATCTTCGGAAGAAGCAAAGAGATGGTTGCAGGAAAAATATGGTAATTGCAGGATATCTGTAAAACGCAGTCAAATGTATCATGGTGATGGAATACCATGCGGGTATATTTACGAGTATGAAAATGCAGACTGGTCTCATTCTCCTGTAGAGAGGTGGCTACAGCAGGATTGGATAACTGTTGAAAAATGTCATGCGGAATATGCGTTTGAGGAGATAAAGTATGAGATATCTACAGATTAAACGATGTGATGGGATATATGATTATATCCCACTGGAGATTGTGTCATTCCATTTTATTGAGACCGATGATCATGAGTATCGTGTGGAGATTACACATGACAGATCAAGTGAGACGTTGTTTGAGAAACATTATTTCGGAACACCAACAATGCATGCATGTATGAAAAAACTTGCTACAATACCCGATGGACGAATAATAACTACTGGAGAATTATTTAGTGATTGGTGAAACATAATGGAACCTGTTGAAACTATTGTAAAAGGAAATAAGCGTGCAGAAATATATTATGATGAACTTGCCCAAAGTCCAAGAGATGGAATGTATAATGATTGTCATCTTGGTCACATGGTATGCATGCACAGAAATTATTGTCTTGGAGATGAACAACTTAGTTCAAAGGATTTTGATTGTTGGGAGCAGGTTGGAAATTATCTTGTAGAGGAACGGGATGCAAAAGTAATACTTCCGTTATACCTGTATGATCATTCTGGTTTGTCTATCAACACCAGATCATTTAACGATCAGTGGGATTCCGGGATGGTTGGGTTCATTTATGCAGATCGTAAAAGTTGCGTAAAGGAGTTCGGAGAGAATTTTGATCCTGCTAAAATTGAGGACATCCTTCGCACAGAGGTTGAGGTATATGATTATTACCTGAGTGGGCAGGTATATGGGTTTAAAATTTTTGAGAGGAAGCATAATATTGATCGATGCCCGCATTGTAACGAAATTTTGGATGAACGTGATGAAGATGAAGAGATTGATGCCTGTTGGGGATTTTACGGGCTTGACGATGTACGTGAGGTGGTAGATGATGTGTTGCAATGATATTACCGGGGTAAAATTTGTTCAGGTTGAAATCAGTAATGATGGAAAAGTTCTTTGGGTGAATACAGAGGACGGTTGTGTGTGCAGGATTTGCAGAATTGAACATCTTGAAGTTGTTGATAACAGGAAACACTAAATTTATAAAGATGAATGATGATGTGATAATTATGATGAAATCAAAAGATGCAGCAATTAAAGAGCTGAAAAAGGAATGTAATAATTGTCATAATGATGGCGATTGTTCAGATTGTTGTATTCTGGAAGAGATAAATGAAATACGGGCATCATATCTGCATGAAATGATGGACGAGGATCTTGAATTCGATTGTGAGAATTGTGATGCAAAATTTTGTAAAGATTGTGCGGTGACAAAAGAGATTGATTGGAGAAGGCGGGTTCGTACAGGCAGGGATGTATATCACAATGGAAGTATTATCGAAGGTGGTGGGGTTTCTCGTCCCGAATGGATGGATGATGACCAGTGGGGAGAATATCGTATGAGTGCAGAATATGCATCTGAAGTAAGTTATCAGGGGTTTGATGAACCATTTGATGAGGATTATTATTATTGAGGTAATATGTCAGAATTTACTATTTTGCTGGATGAGTTTAAACAACTTAAAAATGAGATATTTGCACAGGGAGATTTTGTTGTAATAGAAGATCCTGATGATGTTAAGATGCAGAGGTATAACCAGTTGCTTGGATTTTTTTATCCACAATTCAGGACAAAAAATTGGATAAACCCTGTGCAACGGTGAGTTGATGGAAGTTATAAATAATGCAAATTGTAAGACATGTGAGAATAATGTTTCTGCGAGAGTGAGACAGCAGGATAAAATATGTGATGTATTTAATTTACCAATAGTGATGTATATTCATTCTACAAGAAAATATGGATGCAATTGTTATGTTAAGGATGTGAATAAGATGGATACGTTACCAGAAGAGACAAAAATCAAAGGAAAAGATTATGTATTATGGGAAACCCAGTACTCACAAAGCAATGCCGAATTTTCTGCCGAGATTGTTGGCATGAGAGTTCCAAAAAGTTTTCCTGAAATTCTTAAACTTGTTGAACAGGATCAGGAACCTGTATTTGGTGTATATGTGCGAAAGGTGATGAATGGTGATTGAACTTGAAAGGTGGCATCGGGAGAGTAATTATCTTGGTGAGGATCTCAGTGAATACTTCATGGTGGTAAGTAAACACAGGGATAGTGAATACATAGCACAAAGTAATTTTGAATGTGCATTAAAATTACTTGGTGGGGAAAATCCACCAAAAGTGATTGTTGCTCATTTTAGTCACTGGGCGGTTGGATGGATCGAAAGTATTATGGTGCATCAGGACGCGGAAGATGAACTTGGAATAGCACATAATATTGTGAATGATATTGAGAAGTATCCAGTTCTTGATGATGATCATTATTGTGAGATGAGACGCAAACCTGTTCAGAACATGATTGATGAGATCAAGAAGGATATTGCTAATGGAAATGTAAAGTACTGGGATTGTTATGGAATTACTGAAGATTCTACAGATGAGGAAATTGAGGAAATCGCAGAGGATGAGGTGTATTGATGGAAGAAGAATCAAAACTTACCGTTTTTCCCTCAATGTCAAAAAGTGAATTTATAGAATTTTTGGAAATGGCGCGGGAAGAATATAAAAAGAATAAAACCCTTTCTGAAGATTTTATAACGAAAGAATTTGGCAAGACTGGAACGATTGAAGATAGTGCGAAAAGAATTATAACAATTATGGAAAAACAGGGATGTGAATAATGGGAGACTTCGGGTTTGGTATAAGGGCGGGATCTACATCCTGTCCGGAAATGAAAATTGAGATGCAGCATTATGAGAGTCAGGAACCTGTCGAGTTTGTTGCAGGTAATAATTTTGGTACTCCGACAATCAGGTTTAATGATGGTACAGTGTTGACTATCAAGAAAAATGATGGAACATATGAATATACATTAACTGTCTCTAAAACCGCAATGGCGCGTGTTAAAAAGCAGTACGAGGATGTCAAATGAAGTACACTGTTAAATTTGAACAGATAAATTCTGTTAATATTGTGGTTGAGGCAAATTCAGAAGATGAGGCTTATGATGAGGCGTGGTGTACATGGGCAGCAAATATCGCACCTGATATGAAAATCGTGAAGGTGGAATAATGTGCGGTGAAAGTTCTGAAGATAAACTTACAAAGCATTATAAGGAATTTCCAGATGAAGCAAATGCCGATGCGTGGTTGTTGCAGGATGCGTGTAATCTTGCAGCAGTATCCCGCACGTTTATGTGCATGGCGAGGGCAGCGAATTTCAAGTATGATAATCCTGCGGTGCTTGTTACATTGGATAAGATGAACAGTCTCTGTAGAATGCAGGGTCATATATATGATACAGAGCGCGAGATGGAATTTGCAAAAGCATGTAATATTTGTATGATGGCATATAAGACAAGAGAGGCAAATAAAAATGTTGGATAGTGTAAAAGAAAAATTAATGTTAATTTTATCATTGCTTATGACAGGATTTATATTTATTATTGCATTGGCAATGGCACTTATTTTTTCATTGATAATTGTACTTAAATATCGATGTGAGATCAGGAGTTTATACAAGACTGGATCACTTGGCGAGGATTTTCATGGCATTTAAACAGGAAGATGTTATAAAATTTGAAAAGGATTGGGACTTTGCAATAAAGCGTCTGGAGTCTATGGCTGAAAATCCCATTGTGTCGAATGGGCTTTATGATGATTTCAAATCCCGTGTACGTTCACTTGAAAGTATTGTAATTGATATTAGTCTTATTGCGAGGAGTGATAAAGATTGAAATATATTATTGCTGAAGTTGATGGTGGATTAACAAAGGTTTTAAAAGAGGCGGATTCTTTACACGAATTGTCACGTATGGATATTGCTCCCGGAATATTTCCTGCTATATTTGTATCAAGGGATGATATTTACAGGGCATTGTATGATGAGATATATGAAGAAGAGGGAGATGAAGAGTGTGAAGAAGAGCGTTATTGTGATGTTTCTAAGATCACCGATCAGGAAATGATGGACATTTGTGCAAATTTGCAGGATTTATATGTTGAGTATGGTTCATATTGGGACGATTTGGAATCTGTCTGCGAAGATTTGCAGGAGTGAGGATGATGTGTGATTTTCAAAGCGCCCTGTTTATAATTAGAAATGCAATGGTTGGAAAATCATCAAGGCAATGTCCACAATGTAAAGCATATAGTATTGTGTCTGATAGTCATAGTGGTAGCAATGTAATCATGGAGTATTTTCATTGTGAAGTATGTAAATCAAAGTGGATTAACCAGTATGATCTTACTGGTCAGTTTATGCTTTTAATATCGGAGAATACTTCATGAGGGAAAAGACTGAGAAAAACATTATAGCGTATGCAATAGGCATGAGTGGTGTTTTTCTTGTATCGGTTGTTGCACGACCTGATGGTTTATTAGGTATTGTAGCATTTATTTGTGGATTATGTATGTTTGGATTTGGATCAATTCTTAAAGGTTCTATTGAGGGATGATTAAAATGGTAAATGAAGAAGTAATGGATAGCTTTGTAGATGGACTTATTGACGGGTTGAGTGATAATGGATTTTTTACAGGGGATGGGCTTGAGCGTGATGAGGGATCTGATGATGAGTCCGATGGAGAACATGTCCTGAGAGTGTTTTATCTGGATGAGGACGGGTTTGAGCACAAACTTAAATTAAGTACAATAATTGAGGTGGAAGATATAAGAGATACTAATGAGGATGATGATTGATTATGGGGTTACAACCAACAGTTCATTGCATATTACCCGGACTTACTTGTTGTAAGTACAGGATTCAGACAACTATACCTGCTGATAATGTGATGCGTGTAGAAGTATGGTGTACAGGGTTCAGGTATGATTTCGATAATATACTTGCACCTGCAATTCATAAATGTGAAGAGGATGAATAATGGCATTCAAATTTGATAAAGTGGAAACTATTGCAGAGTTAGAGAAGAAAATTGAGAGTATAAGAAATATGGGTAATCCAAGTGAGGAACAAGTACAACTTGGTCGTCTATATAAAACAATGCTTGTTGAACTGATTGATAATGGAGACGAATATGGAGAAATATTCAATTAGGGATTATTACGGAGAAGTAGCAACAATCAAGGAAGATGATAAAGTTAAGTTGCTACGTTCACGAGTGTATAATTATAATTTTAACAAACTGGATGGAAAGTTTGCGCGATATGGAATTACCGTAATGCATGATCCCGATTGGTCATCATTTGGACCAGAGATTGCGGATATTGAAATCAGTACGATTTGTGATCAGGGATGTGAATTCTGTTATAAGTCCAATACTGCAATTGGGAAGAACATGGACTTGTACACGTTTGCAAAGGTGTTTGACAATCTTCCAAAGACGGTTACTCAGATTGCATTCGGTATCGGTTCAATCGATGCGAATGTGGATCTGTTTGAGATATTCAGTTATTGTAAAGTACATGGAGTGATCCCGAATGTGACTATCAACGGGTTTTACATGAATGATTATTTCCGTGAAGGGCTTGCAGCATATTGCGGTGCAGTAGCTGTTTCACTCTATGATTACAATGTATGTTATAATGAGATTTTCAATCTTGGTGAACGTGGGATGAAACAGTTAAACATTCATGCCATGCTTTCAGAAGAGACGTATGACCGTTGTATGCAGGTATTGAAGGATGCAAAGACCGATGAACGGTTAAAGAAGTACCTGAATGCAGTTGTATTTTTATGGTTAAAACCAATGGGGCGTGGTGAAAAATTACATCAGGTGTCTCGTGAAAAGTACAATGCGCTGGTGCATTATGCTCTGGTGAACAATATCAGGATTGGATTTGATTCGTGCAGCGCATCAAATTTCCTGAGATGTGAGAATACTTCCCAGTTTAAGGACTATGTTGAACCATGTGAATCCACGTTATTCAGTATTTATATTAACGTGGACGGTATTGCGTACCCATGTTCATTTGCAGAAGATAAATGTAAAGGTGTAAGTGTTATTGAAAATGATTTTCTTAATGATGTGTGGATGAGTGAATCGTTCATGGATTTCCGTGATAGTGTTATTGGGAACAAGGATGAGAATGGGTGCAGAATGTGTCCATTGTATGATCTCAGGGTGTAAATATGATTTCCTGTGTAGAATATGAAGTGATGGGTAAAGATTTGCTTACCCTTACATTAGCATGTGAAACAATGACCGTTGAAATTATCTGTACTCCGGCAGAGTTTGCAGACTTGCGGGATAAAGTAGAAGTTTCAATGAGGGGATGAGTATGAAATCTCTTTGGGATAAAATTGTTGATGGGGAATGTCCGTATGATGAGGATCAACAATGCCCTCTCGAATGTCATAAAGGAGAGGATTATTGTGCTGAATTTCGCAGGATACGTGAAGTCGGTTACAGGAAAGATGAGTTTGATAAGAGAATAAAACTTGTTCAGGATGTGATTTTGAAAGGTGAATGCCCGATGTATGGGGGCAAGTGTCCTGAAGAATGTTATCGTGAGGATGAATTAAATCGTAAGCATATTTCAAAGGGGAATGAACGGTGTGATGAATATAAGTATGCACATGGAATTATTACAGAACCAAAACCTTGGGCGGATGTGGGAAGATGAAAAAACAGTGGTTGAAAGATACCTTAAAATTTAATCATAAGATTTTTCATTTATATGACTTTTCACATGAGGAATTTATAGCAGAAAAGATTAAACGCGAAGCATTGGATGAAGGAGCGACATCTGCAAAAATTGTTGTGAGAGAGAATGCATATTTTGAGAAATATCCTTCTGGTGAAGGTTATACTCAAAAGACCTATGCGGTGTATGTTTATACAAAGGTAGATGATAATGAGTGAGTATTTTATTATAGGGTTATCGAAACCCTAAGCATTGGGCGGATGTGAGAAGATGAATGAATGTCATACCCGTAAAGTTAAAAAATCTCAGGTGTCTATTGAGACGAGCAGGAAACTGGCGGCAGCATTGACGGGAAAGAAAAGATCCCCTGAGACGATAGAGAAGCTCAGGAGAGCTCCGCTTGCAAAGAAGTTTCACCCGCGATGTAATAAATGTAATAACCGTGAGGGTGATATGTGTGTTCGTTTTAATATGAAATCATCTGACACAAGAGATAAAGTATGTTTCAGATCATATATGAATAGAAAGGAACATCCCGATTATGTTAAAAGTGTTTTAACTGATACAGGTGAGTGATGTGGAAATAATTTGTAAAAGGGAAAAGTGTGTGCGTGATCTTCAGGACGATGAGGATCTTCAGTTTATAGATAACAGTCAGGATATTGAAGCGATTAAAGAACATCTTGGAAATCCTGAATGGTTTGATTATGGATGTCTGTTTGTAAAAAATATTGATGGTGAGCTTGTAGAGATATACGGGTGTGAATCAAATATACCATATTTACATTATTGGGTTGATACGATTGAGACCGTGTATTGAACGATGGTATTTTTTCGGAGAATATTATGAAATCTATTAAACTTGGAATTCTGATAGTCGGATTGCTATTGATATGTTCATGTCTGGTAAGTGCTGTAAATGATTATCCAGTATTAACTGGGTATGTGAATGATTATGCTGGTATCCTTTCTCCACAGGAACAAAAGTTACTGATATCACGCATTGATTCTATTGAGAGAAATACTACTGTTGAAATTGCGCTGGTATCAGTTAAGACAACGAATGGTGAAGCAACATCACAATATGCAACAAAGATCGGGGATAAAAATGGTGTTGGTAAAAAGGCTACTGATAATGGTATAGTAGTTCTCATATCATTCGATAATGAGCGTGGTGGTTTTATTGCCACAGGTAAAGGTATTGAGGGTACTCTTACCGATGTAAAATGTTCCCGCATTTGGGATAATTCAAAAACGTATTTTACCGACAAACGATATTATGATGGTTATGACAGTATCCTGAATGGAATAGAGAAAGAAATTGATTCTGGAAATACTACAGCATCACCATCTGACACCCCCGATCTTGGAGGCAAGGGGATTTTTTTAATTATTATTCTCATAGTGGTCTTTGTTGTATTTATGATAATTGTATCTGTTATTGGTGGTTCAGGAGGATCTGGTAGATATGGTGGTGGTGGATTTTCCGGTGGATCATTTGGCGGATCAAGTGGAGGGTCTGATAGTGGATCGTCTGGAGGATCGTTTGGAGGCGGCGGCTTCGGCGGGGGCGGTAGTGGAGGTAGTTTTTGATGTCAGCAAGTCTTTGTGATTATTGCACTTTTGGAAAATGTGATCTTGATGATGAACGATGTGAATATGATAACCGTGATTATGAAGATGAGTGTCATAAATTCCTAAAGAAGAAGAAGAGGCGTTATGACGATGATGACGATGATGACGATGATGATGGGTTTCTTGGATTAGGACTTGGGCTTGCAGGATTTGCGTTGGGAGGATCTTCTGGCGGTTTCGGAGGATTTGGTGGCGGCGGCTTCGGCGGTGGTGGCGCTGGAGGAAAATTTTAATTATTTAATCGCATAATTTATAATGTAGAACAGCAAAAGTATTACAAAATGGAGAGTTATTATGGAAAACGATACAGCAAGAGCTGAAATTATAGCAGTTATTGTAGCATTAGTTGTAGTGGTTGGACTTATCGGGCTGATGTATGTTGGAATGTATAACAGTCTTGTCAGTAAGGACGTATCTATTGAAAAGATGAAAGCCGATCTTGAATCTCAGTACCAGCGTCGTGCGGATTTAATACCAAACCTTGTTGCTACGGTTCAGGGTTCAGCGCAGTTTGAAAAATCAACACAGACTGAGATTGCAAGACTGAGGAGTGATGCAAATACAGCTAAGGAGAATATGGGTAAGGCAAAAACTCCAAGTGAGATTGATGCGGCAAATAACGAAATGACAAGTGTATGGTCACGTTTAATGGTTGTCGTTGAAGCATATCCTGTATTACAGAGTAACCAGAATTTCCGTGATCTCCAGAGCCAGTTAGAGGGTACTGAAAACCGTATCACTTATGCACGTACTGAATACAATGAGGCTGTTCAGGAATATAAGATGTCTGTTCGATCTTTCCCGACAAGTATTGTTGCAAATATGAATGGGTTTGATGTTGACAAGTGGGAGATGTTCAAAGCAAAATCTGGTGCTGATGTAGTACCAACAGTAATTTTTAACATTTAAATTTTTATGACGTGGTTACAATGAAAATTCGTAATGGGTTTGTAAGTAATTCCAGTAGTAGTTCATTTCTTGTTGGAATTCCAAGTGAGTGTGTAACATTTGAAGATTTTCTTAAACATGGAATTTATTTATGGGATGATGTGGCAAATGAAATTGATTTGCATAACCCAGTATCAAATTATGATACATATTCCGAAAAACCAGTTACATATATTGAATGTATAAGAGAGTTGTGGGATAATTTACTTATGCGTAATAATAAAGCCAAACTGGAGGATTGGATTGATCATATTCATGGTGGAGATATTCCAAGTGGAACTTTATTGATAGATTATACTTTTGTAGATACTATATGCTGTCCTCATAATATTTCTAATATTTATCGTAGAATTTATGGTGATAAGCTTGCGAAAAAAATTGAGGGGAATCTTATACGAATTGGACATGAATGGAATTCAGTTGTTGGAGAGGCTTTAATCAGGGATACATTTGATGCGTTTGATGGAAATGTTTATGAGATTGAGTATTCAGATGATTGTGGCAGGGGGATTATGGAACATGGATCATTCTGGAAGCTTATCCCGCATATAAGAATCAGTCATCATTGAGGTGGAGTGAATGAAACGATGGACAGTATGTTATAGTGAGAAGCGTCTCATGGAAGTTATTGTTGAAGCCGATACTCAGGAAGAAGCTGAAGATATTGTAATGGACGGTGGCGCTGATTATGATTCGGCTGTAGAACTGGATGCGCACGTATTAGATGTCAATCATTCAGAGTTTCTTGATGATTTAGATCCAAACGAGGAGGATGAATAATGCCAAATATGTCATATTGCAGGTTTCGGAATACTTGTGATGATTTAAATGATTGTAGAAATACTATGGAGGGATCTGATGAATATTATCAAAACCGGAAAGATTTGTCTCAGGATGAATGTAATGCATTTGAACGGCTTGTAAATATTTGTAGACATATTGTACGAATGTATGATGATGAAAATCATGTATTTGTTGAGGAAGAGGATGATTTGGGTGAGAAAAGTTGAGTGTTGATTATGAAGAAAATAACGATTAATGACCAAGACAGATCACAATGGATTGACAATGATGAGGGTTTATATAACTGGTGGAGATTATCACACCAGTCGAAAACACAATTTATTAAAGAAAACAGGGTTGAATTATCCGAATGTATTATGAGGGTTTTAAATCAGAAACCTTTAAGGTGATTTGGTATGCCAGAGTTTAATTTACACATTGAGCTTGGAAATGAAGCTATGCATACTGGTACAGATATCGGGGATGCGTTGAAGAAAGTGGCAGGCAGACTTTGGAATTATGGGGATGAGGATGAGATGATTGGTTGTCGCGGCGCTATCATGGATCTCAATGGGAATAAAGTTGGTGCTTGGGAAATAACAGGTGATAGTTATGGCGAGTGATATGACACCTTTGCTTTGGAGAGCATTAAACGAATCTGATGATAAATTATTCAGAGATTCTGCGCGAAAGAATTATGTTGTTGGAACACATGTGGATATGTTATGGCATCCCGTATATCTTCATGAATGTTATATGATGAACAGGGATGCGGGTATTTTAAAGAGTGAGTAATATGGATGTAAAGGTTGAGGATTTAAAGATTGGAGATCGTGTGGATTTAACCACATGTCCATATCTTAAGGATGATCCATCGGCAGAATTTGAATGGGCAGTTGTAGCAGGAGTGAAAAAAGAAACTAGTACGTGTATAATGGTTATGTATGAAGATATTGATTGGGTATGTTATCCTATTGGAACAATTTTAAGGATACGTGATTAAATGGTTAAAAAATTAGATGTTGTAATTATACCATATGATGCTCTTCCATGTGCTTGTGAAAAATTTACTATAAACGGGATTGATGCGGATGTATCCGATTTTGGATATACTGTTGATATGGATTCTGAAAATGCAGAAGAGTATGCATGTGGAGACCGTCAGTTTGTTCCGCAAATGCCAACAGATAAGGTTTTGGAGAAATATGGTATTAATCTGAAGGAATATGCAGAGATTTGTGAGAAGCTTGGAAGCGCGCTTGCTGTTGGAAGTTGTGGGTGGTGTATATGAAGATACGTAATGGTTTTGTCTCAAATTCAAGCAGTAGTTCGTTTATTGTGATTGGAAGAAGTGGAGTGTTTGGTAAAGCGTTTGCAATTGATGATACTATAGTTGTAGATGATGATTATGAATTCGGGTGGGATTTTATAACATATAATGATGTGGAAGATCGTATAGCATGGGCGTGGCTACAGGCTCAATATGCCGATAAACCAAAGTTATTTGAAATGATTGAACAAGCGGTGTTTGAAGTTACCGGGAAGAAACTTGACTGTCGTGCAGATATTAACAGGGAATCTTATATTGACCACCAGTCTGTTGATGAGGGAGATATATTTACATCGATGGACAATCTTAAATCATTCATCTTTGATAAAGAATCGTATATCAGGACGGGGAATGATAACGTATGAAGATCCGTAATGGTTTTGTCTCGAATTCAAGCAGCAGTTCGTTTGTAGTAAATGCAAAATCAACGATGGAAGTTTTTAAGAAAATGATCCCTGTGATAAAAAGGGAGTATTGTAGTTATCCTGAAGGAAGAGATGGGTGGAACAAATATCATAAGGAAAAAATCAGGATGTTTGAAAAATTTCATAAAGATGAGTTCAATGGTGGAATTATAATCCCGTTTACTTGTAATTTTGAAACATTTATTTACCCGGTTGTTGATGGAATGTGTTATATAGAAACATGTAACAACCATCCTTGGGAAGAAGCATTTGAGAATATGAAATATGTAGATGATGATGAGGGATACCGTCATTATACAGATACTACCACATTGTTTGTAAATTCATCAACGGGTGAATTAACAACTCCGAAAAATTTTGTTGACGATGAACATGAAAAATTTATGAAACGTATGCTTGAGGATGAAAATCAAAGAAAGAAAATGGATGTGTCATGTGGGTTTAAAATTGGTCTTTACATGACAAATGATGAATGCAGTAGTCTTAATGCTCGTCTTGAAGAAGAAGGATATGATCTGGAAGATTACAGGGCATGCACAAAATTCTTGCTCGAACAAGCGGGTATTGATGTTACACCAGATGAGAGAGTTGGGAAAAATAAATTAACCCATATGGATGTTGAGTAAAAATGAAAATTCGTACAGGGTTTGTAAGTAATTCCAGCAGCAGTTCATTTGTTATTGGAAAATATTTTATGACACCTAAACAGATTGAAAAATTCCATAATCTTATTGAAAAATTTGATGAGGCGGCTGATCTTAGTTACAATGATGACCCGATAGAATATGAAGATTGGATAATTGAACCAAATGGTGAAACTTATATTACAGAAGATGACAAGTATTTCTTTGGTGAAATATCCAATGAACATTATGATGTGATGTATGATTTCATGCAGAAAAACAATCTTGGAACAAAATATTCAGTTGGTGACTGATCATGGGAGATATAATTGAAATTCTGGATTCTTTAACGGTAAATTCTCAGATGCGCATAAAAAATGATGGAAAACGTTCATATGAAATTTGTGTAATTTATCCCGATTGTATGGATAAAGAGAATGTTACATTGAGTTATGATCATTATGAGAATGAGATGCAACTTGATTTTGAACGTATTGTTCAGGATATAAATGAAACGCTGGTGATTATATGAAGATTCGTACAGGGTTTGTAAGCAATAGTTCATCATCGAGCTTTTGTATTTATAAGAAACTGATGACGAAAGAACAGATTGAAGAATTTAAAGATGTTATTGAGAAAGCCAATCATTCTGGTGATAGTGAAACGTATATCGGAGAGGATGGAGAATATTTCATCGGGCATATGAGTGTGCATGATGAAAATATTATACCATATCTTCGTAAGACGTTTAAGACCAAAATTTGGGCGGATTATTGTTAGGTGGGTTATGAAAGTTCGTACTGGGTTTGTCAGTAATAGTTCTTCTTCATCTTTTGTCCTCAGAAAAGATTTTATGGGTGATGAAGAGATTAAGGATTTTCAGGAGATGCGAGCAAAAGCTGATATGTGGGACACTATTGGAGAGACAGAAAATTTCTTTTTTGGAGTGGTTGATCATAGTAATGAATTCTGTAAATGGGTTGAGAGTAAAAATTTTATCGGTATTCAGTGGGGTTGATTATGTCGCATTATGTTGTGATGGTTGTTGGTGAAGATATAGAGAGTATTCTTGAACCGTATGATGAGAATCTGGAAGTTGAACCATATATTGATCAAACAAAGGAAGAGCTTCATAAAGAGTTTATTCGATATCAGGGTAAATTGCGTGTTGAAAATAAACCAGTATCTCTTCTTGATAGTTTTGAGGATCTTACACTTTCACTTGATGGTGTAAATGCTAAATGGCTTGATGGGTGGAATGGTAAAAAACTTGATAAACATGGTAATTCTCTTACTACGTATAACCATGATTCAAAATGGGACTGGTATGAGGTTGGTGGGCGTTGGAGTGGAACACTTATCCTGAAACCCGGATGTGAAGGAAGCAATGGAAGCAGGTCATGGACGAATAAAGATGAGGAAATTCCAAAAAATCGGTGTGATGGTGCGTATAATAAAGACATAGATTGGGCAGCTATGGATGAACTTGCTAAACAACGTGCTGCAAAAGACTGGGATGAGTTATTTAACCCGAACCCTGATCATTGTATGTACAGACCAGCGTATGTTGAAAAACAGCGTAAAAAGCATATTGAAATGTATGGTACAAAAGAAGAATACCTGAAGCGCAGGGGATTCTGGACACCGTTTGCTCTTGTTGATGAGAATGACTGGCACGCTCCCGGTGATATGGGGTGGTGGGGAATGTCATCTGATGAAACAGAGGATCGGGATAATTTTGACCAGATGTTCAAAGAGTATGTGAAGAAATTAAAACCGAAAGATGTTGTAACCATTGTGGATTGTCACATTTAAATTTATGGTTGGAAGCAGGCTTGGTGGAATGGTTGGATTACATTATGAAACAGATATGGTCTTTTATTATAAAGACATCGGTGTAGTATTTTCATGGTGTGGTGATAACCGTCAGGAGTGGGATTGTGAAGGATGCGACTGTTCCGGTTATATAGATGAAAATTCTAATCTTATAATTGTGAATCATTGTGAAAAACATAAACATATTGATTATATTCCTTGGGACGAAGAACTTGAAAATGAACACGTATGAGGTGAATGATGTCAGAAAATGTTATAGTGGAAGTTCCTGTTGAAATTGATGACGAATTGCTTGGTGATATTATTTGTACTGCGTTTGAGGGTGGATCAAATTATTGGATTAACACTATTAAAGTTAATCATCCCGAAGGAGCAAAACCCAAAGGTTCTCCTGTATGTACATGGGCTTCTGATGCCATAAATAAAAATGGATCGGTTATGATTTTTCCAAGAGAGTGTGATGGTGATGTGCATACTTTAAACAAATTAAAATTGACAACTGGGTTGAAAATGTGGGTGGTAAATCATCCACAGTCTGTTACGTTAGTACATGAGTATGGAAAGAATTATATTGATGCGGGTAATATTGATGCGGATGATGCAGATTGTATTTTACAATATGCATTATTCAATGAAGTAGTATTTGGGTGATCTGATGAATTACGACAGAGAGATTGAAGAAGAAGCATATGATTTTATTTTTGATCACGATGAGATGATTGTTCAGGCATTGAAAGATGATGCTGATTGGGATTATAATGATATTGATGATTTGGATCAGGCATGGCACGAATGCATAGTTGATCGCGGATATACTATTGAAGATGCAGCGTATATTATCAGTGAATGCCATAATGAAGAGACTGACAGTGGTATCTGGGAGGGTTTGGATGCTGGTGAGGCGTTGTCTGCACAGGCTGCATATTCATATGCCAACGATGTATGGTTTAAATGTGAGGAACTGTACAATGAGTTAAAAGATAAGATGCAGGAACTTATTGATGAAAAAGATGATGATGATGAGAGGGACGATGAAGATTTTGCTCAGATAGCATTTGATGAATTTTATGAGGAGCGCAGAAAACCACAAATCACTCCTGTAGAGAAAGACAGTGATGAGGAGCTTAATCTTATTTGCAGGTGGCTCCGTGTAAATAAAGATGCCGCCGGGATACGTGGCGGATATCCTGTTGGTGGCTCATATATCGATTCTCGTTGTGGTACTGGTCATGGAATGCCAGAAGTAAAAGATTACGTGGATTTTGATCATGAATTTGGAGCAAAAGTACCATGGCTTTATGGTAAGTATAGAGAGGCTGTTCAGGAGAGGCATGATGAACTGGTTGAGAAGAGACGCACTACAAAAGTTATGGATTATGCGTTGTTAAATGGTATGGATAACAAGCAGTTAAGAGATAATTTGCCAACGTATATTTTGCAGGATAAACGCTTGTCTCTTGCAGAGATTCGTGAGATTATAAGGAGACTTCAGAACGGAGTGTACTAACATGGGAAGTTGTATGTATTATTTGAAAGTGCGTGACTGTAAACAGGATGTGGTTGAGAGTATACGCGAGTTTATTCTTGAAGGATGCGAAGCTGAGATTTGGTGGCAGGATCACCGTGATTATGAGCGTATAAAAGATGATCCTGAAAAAACAAGAGCGAAGTTTTGGGATCAGTTTACTATAAAATTCCCAATAATCTCAAAATATTTAAAATTTATTGGTAAATATGGCGGAGATTGTAATAATGCTCTTGCCGGGTGTATTGATTTTGGAACTGATGAGGATGTCGAAGATCATCTTGATTTCACAGAGGGCGATGAAGATAAAAATGGGGTTGTACACGGGGAATTAAGATATTCTGCCGAAGTCTGGCATTTTGCAGATTGGGGCGGGTTTGCGGAATTTTTAGAGAATGAATTTGGAGTGAGAGATGCAAGGTGGATAAGTGAAGAAGATATGAATCCATATGATCTTATTTGAGGTGGGTAAATGGCAACCGATGCTTATGATGTTTGGGACGAATTATATGGAATAATGTGCATTCCGTGTCCACATAGAAAATGGTGTCATGATGGTCTGGATGAAAGTGATGCGAATGATGCGCAGATGATAGAATGTATGTGCAGGGGTCAGATTGTACGTAATGTAAATCAGATTGTTACGAAGGATGAAATTTTTGATCCGCTTGGTGCAGAAGTTGAAAATGTCGATAGGGATGTAACAGGTGACAGGTAATGTCTATTTATGCATTTTGTGATGGGTGTGATTCAAAAGTTTATGAATATGATGAAAGTGGTAAGTTGATAAATCATACATGTCCGGCAAGATATAATCCGTTTGATGAAGATATAATTTTTGATGATGGGTCTGGAGAATTTAAAAAGATTTCAAAATGTACGCGGCATGAAAAATTTATGTCGCTGGAGAGACAGAAGATGGAAAGTAAGGTGAATAAATGACAGTAAATAATGATGATATAATTATTACTGTTGAGGAGGGAGGGTTTCTTACTATTGATGAAAAAAATGGAAAGGCATTATGCAGACAAATACTTGAGATCAATGTATCACAATCTAATGGTTTATGGATTGCCACAGCATATCCAATACATGATAAAAAAGGTAGAATACATTTTGAATTCTCTACTATGGAAAGGGCAAATGGTTTTCTTGATGTAATGTATCAGGCGTGTATTGATCTGGATAAAATGCAATCTGGACTTAAAACTGATACTATTGTGAAGAGAAGAGTGTATAAGTACGGGTGATATTATGAAGATTCGCATGGGGTTCGTAAGTAACAGTTCATCTTCATCTTTTGTAATATTTGGTAAAATATTTACCCGTGGTGCATTTGCAAAACGATGTAAATTTACCAAAGAAGAAATGAAAGATATTATGGAAAATGGTATAGCAGATTATGAAGATCGTTTTGGTGGGTTGGATTGTATTCAATTGGACGATGATGGAAGAGAATGGTTATTTGGAGAATCGTTAAAAGGAGATGAGAGCGAAATATCTGCTACAATGGCTCACATGAATAAATTATTTGGTGGGGAGTGTAAATTATATAAAGGTGTAGATAGTTGTGGCGTGATTTCACTGGATGAGGATTGTTATGAAATTTAGATCTGGGTTTGTAAGTAACAGTTCATCGAGTAGTTATATCTGTGAAGTGTGTGGAGATACTTTTGAGACATGGGATGAGGGTATATCACATTTTAATCTTGTAATGTGCCGAGATTATGAGCATTTATTTTGTGAAGATCACAGGATAAATCCAAATGATGATGGTAATTATACAATGTATGAGATTGAGAATGAAGAAAACAGGATTGATTCAAAGCATTGCCCAATTTGTCAGTTGGAGCATGTTACGGATTTTATGGCATTGATGTATGCTGCAAAAAGACTCAATGTTACTGTAGAATCACTTAAAAGAGATATAAGTGAAGATTTTGAAAATTATGAGCAGTTTGATGATTACATTTTTGGAGAAGAATCATCATTCGATGTTGAACTTACTGCGCACGTGCATGGTATAAAAGCAGGAAATAAAGAACTTGCGCACAAGGCGGCAAGAGAACTTGTGGTTAAAAATCCCATGATGCTTGATATAACATACTGTGAGTGATAGTATGACTGATGAAATAAAATTAAAACCAACATTTACCCAATGTTTATTACATGAAACAAAGTTTGCTTATATACCGTATTTTAAATGGCTGGCAGCATTTGTAATTGTATCATTGATTATAGCTGGTGTATATGTTATTATAACAGTATTCCCATATGAGCAATTTGAACAGTATATGAAATTATTACCATGGTACGTGTATGCTGTGCTTCTGGTCTTGTCACCACCATTTGTTTTTTCATGTATCGAGTGTACTCGGAGAAGAATATATCGTCAGTCTGCTCAGCTATCAGGTCTTATTTTAATAGTAATTGCATGTTTAATTATAGTATTTGGATTTGTATTTGGAGCGTTCTCTTTGATAGTGATGGGATTGGTTTGTGGAACTGTTGGTTTCTGGTTATTGTAAGTGGTGATTGAGATGGTAAAAAAGAAAGACAATCTTTCAGATGAAGTTGTGGCAGAAGTTACAAAAGCTTTATCTATGTATTTTGAGGATGATTTAATTTTAAAAGAATGTGATAGTGGAAGCAATGATACGTGGCATCATCGTGTTCAAACAGGGTGGTCATGTAAAAATCGTGGAATTTTCAGGACGGTGATTGCGCGATATTATATTTGGGCAGATGTTATAGAACATTCATTTGAAAGTGAGAGGAATAAATACAGGAATGGTAGCGTGTTCAGGATTTACCCGCATTTATCATGGGAACATTATGGTGGAGGGACGAATGGGCATAATACTGATCCTGATATGATTATTATTGAAAAAGTATTAAATCACTGGCATATTGAAAAAACATTAAGGTGGGATGAGTAATGTATCTTGATATTCATGGATCGAGTATAGAGGCAATTGCAGATGCATTGGCTGATATTAAGTATAGTATTGAAGATGGTAATGTAAGTGGATCGGGAGAATATTTTGGAGAAGTTGTAGCATGGAAATTAAATTTAAACCAAAGGTGATTTAAATGGGTACACGTGGAGTATTTGGATTTCATAAAAATGGTATAGATAAGATTGCGTATAATCATTATGATAGTTATCCCTCTGAACTTGGGAATAATATAAAGAAATTTATTAAAAAGCATAGTGTTGAAGAGATGAATGAAATTTTTGATCGTATCACAATGGTCAGTAATAAAATCTCTCCAACAGAAAAACAGATTGAAGAATGTAGGAAATATACTGATCTTGGTGTAAGTGAACAATCTACAAAAGATTGGTATTGTTTACTCCGCCATGCTCAGGGAAATCTTGAAGCATATTCTGAAGGATTAAAGTATATGGAAGATGATGTTTCATTTATCAAAAACTCGTTGATGTGTGAATGGGGATATGTGATAAATCTTACTACAAACAGGCTTGAGATTTATCGTGGATTTCAGACGAAACTACAGAATAATCGTTATATAATTGAAAAACCTGATGGTAAATATTATAATTGCGCATTGATCCGTGAAATTCCTTTATCACAGGTAAAGAATTTTAATATGGATACACTTGAGAAAGAAGTTCGTAAAGAGGAGGGTGATGACGATGAGTAAGAAATTAATGTGTTGTGGAGTGTATGGTAAGAAGGAATTATGTGACAGGGAATTTTTTTATGCATTGAGAAAGGACGTTGATGATGATGGTAACGATGTAGTTGTAGTACACGCGGTTGACAGGAACGGTTGTCCTATAAAGAAAGGAAACCTTATTGTTTTACCATGTAATTCCGAAGATGAAGTATTATTTTGTGATGATATAAATAAAGATTTGGGTTTAAATATTGAGGATGGTAGTGGAGTTTTAATGCACGATACATCTTGTTGTAGTGATAATAAATATCTTGGGTGATGTATGTATAGATTTTATTTCGTAGATGGATCACAGGATGATTATTATGATCCACATATAGTTGAGAATGGATTATGGGTACAGGCGTTTCACGCGGATACACATCAGTACACATATATCCCGACCAAGAGAATTCATAAGTTTGTAAATCTTGAAGCTACATTTAAAATAAAGTAATCATTCTGGTAGCCAAAAGGTTTAAATACTAACCGAAACGCAACGTTTAAGTAGTTTTGAAACCTATAGTTAGTGTCTTTCGGGACGAAAAGTGCGAAAGGGTGAACCAGCAGGGATGGAAGATGACCGAAGCGGTTGGCAAACCGTGATAAGCGATGTTCCATTCTGGAGTACCGGCTGGCTGTTAGCATGCTCAGAAACCCCTCATGAATGCTGTAAATGCAGGCGTGATGAATGAGAATGATGATTCGTTCACGGTTATAAATGCGTGTAACTGGATCATCACAGTTATTACACGGAGGAATACTTATGGTTAAAATTGCAGGTTCTGATATTCCGAATCTATCTAAGATTGTTGAGGATGCGTTTGATTCCGTCTATGATATTTATCACGGAAATGATATTGAATTTGATGAAGTGGATACTGAAGTTGATATCGGCATGAACGACGACATTGGGGATTATGCTCCCGATATGTCTGATATTTCATCTGATTGAGTAAGAAATTTTCATAATCTTTTTATTATTTAAGCAATCCACTGTATTGCATTTGGAGTGATGTTTTTGAATATGACCGAACAACAGTTTAAACGATGGATGATTGCCAAGTCCAGACAGTATATATGGCTTATTTTAGGTACAGATCCTAATCGTGTAAAAGTTTCCTTTATGAAAAAATTTGAGGGTAGGCATAAACAGGCACATGGGGTTTGCAGTAAATTTGACCAACATATTATATATCGTACAGATTATATTAAAAATGGTTGGGACTGTGATTTAAAGGTTCTTGAGAATCTTATTATCCATGAGGTTTGTCATTTGAAATATGAAGATCATGATGGGAATTTTTTTACTGAATATAAAAAATGGAGTGGTGATGATTTTATTGGCAGGTGGTGGAAATCCCAATGGGACGAAAGCCTGATAGATGATAAAGGAAAATGGGTATCGAATGTCGTAGGTTTACCAAAAGATGAATTGATAGGATTGGTGTTTGATGGCAATACTTACCATAAATCTGGTATTCGCTAATATTTCTGATGATGAATTACGAGCAGCATATGATCAAACAGATGAGATTGAAAAAGAAATTGAAAAAATTATAATGAAACTTCCTTTTGGAGCGTATTTAACGGAGATTGATGTGTATTAACATGTGGACTCTTGAAGAATTAACAAAAATTGCAAATGAGAACTATCTGAGCTTGTACCAGACACAACGGTTTGTGGAGTTTGGAAAATTGTGGAAAGGTGGAAATGAGAAAGATCGTGATTATTTAAGTGAGTGGGCAAAGAGATTTGGAAAGGAATGTGATTATGTGATGGCGGATAATTCTACGCGTAAATTACTCATACAGGTTGATGGAAAGATGGCTCCGTATGTGTGTGAGAAACAATACAGGAGAATTGATTGGTGTGATGAGAGTGTTAAGGATGAAGTTAATAATATAAGAGAGTTGATGGAATGATTTCTGAAGATAATGTTATACAATATCGTAAAAATATTTTGATGCAGCTTGATGCACTTGAAAGTATTAGTACTGATGCATACGAGGATGAAAATGCTGTGGATCACAGATTAATGATTTCAAATCTTGATGGTCAGCTTAAGGCATACAGTCGGGTTCTTAATATGCCAGAATCTCCAGTAGAAAATATTACATTTACTATGTATGGGGAGAGTGATGATCTTATAGAACTTCGTGGAGATATTGAAGAAGAACTTGGTGCTTTTGATGTTGAACGTAAATTTGTAATGTCTGAAGGTACTTCAGGAACAATTGAATATACAACAGAGGGTGTCTGGAGAATTAATATTACCAAAAATGGAAGTGCTATTGTAAATATAGTTCATCCAACTCAGGAGGAAATTGATGAAGATACTAATTACACGGATAAAGCAACATTTTCAGGGAAAATTGAATGGGTAGTTTTCGATGACGGGACGTTGTTGAAATGCGGTGAGTGAAATGGATGAAGAACATATTGATTTCAATTCGTGTAGTTGTGGTTCATGCCCAAGACTGGCGTATGGAAATCTGATGTCAATATATCCTGATACGGAATCTTTGAAGAAAGCGATTGTCACGGTTGTCTGGAATGATGACAGGCTTTTGCGTGATGATATTGAAGATATTGCAAAAGAATTATTGATGGAGTTAAGGGGGTTATAATGGAATCTATAAAACTTATCAGGATTCATACGCGTAAATTTGATGATTATTTTGATCCAACTGAAGAACTTGTAACAAAATATGAGTTTATTTATGACGAGAATGAAAAACCATGTGGGTTAACCATTATAGATTCTTGTCAATACAGTCAGGAAAACGCTGATGAAAACTGGAGGGAGGTGTATAAGTGGATTAAGGAGGATGAAGAGCGCATACATGATTACGAGAGAGGGGTCTGGTACTCATTTGGTATAGAGGCGGTTGCGACATTGCATTTTCCTATGGAGATTACAGAGGCAAAAATTATTCAGAGGATTAAGTCTCCCGGTACATGTGGAGTGGAATCTGATTATAGTGATTCTGAAATTGAAGATATAGAGGAGCGCGAAGTAATTGAATTGTTTGATATGCTGCGATCAATGCGCGTAGAGATCCCAGATGATTTTTTATGTGAATTGTCTTTTTCTCATGAAAAAGTATCGGTAGATTACCTTGTATCTAAATATATTGGGTGATGAATGACAAATAATATGGACGAATGGCAACCCGGAGGTGTAATTCTTTATACAGAAACTCATCATATCCCAAGATTAAAAATTATTACCAGAGAGCATACGTATGAAATACAGGCGTGTAAGTTTCATCCAATTATGCAGAAATTTTCGATACTTGTTGATAAACAACATAAAGCTTCCGTGTATGATTCTTTGGACAGGCTTATAATGCTGGATGAAGTCAGTAAAAGTGGAAAGTGTAGTGAGAGGGAGAAGATATTGTCGGATCAGGTTGAAGCATTGAAAGAACAGATTTCAATTATTACGCTTGAAAAAGAAAAACTTGAACGTGACAGGAATGATATGAGAGTTGTTATATTTGATGGGGTTTGATACAATGATGGATGCAAAAACTGATTTGATTACAACAATGTTGCAATGTGGATCTCTTGATGTTGATAGACTGATAAAGGTTCTTGATATGGGAAATGAATTGTTTGATAATAATGTACTGGCAGATGTAATTGATGAATGTGGAAGTGAAGCGCTTCATGGGTTCAATGATCTGATGCTCCGTCTTATGGAAACAATTACATTTAAACTTGTAAGAGAATTGGATGAGACTGGGAGTGATGATGATGATTATTATAATACATTATGCAGTTATTGGGGAGGTCCATTTGTAAATTATATGGACAGTCATTTTAATCTTGAGTGTCTTGATAATTGGGAGACGGGGGTTACAAAAGATAGATTACTTGAACAATTGAGGGGAGAAATTCCAATGTTGCGCGAGGGTTGATGTAAATGATATATTATCTTGTGAGATTGCAGCATCACCATATTACTGAGGAATTTGGTACAATCGGATGTGATGATCCTTATGATCATTATATTGGTGATATGCATGAACGGACGAATTTAAGATTTGTAATTGTTAATGCAAAAGGTCTTGAAGATCTTATGGATGCATATATCCCGGATGATCCGTTTAATTATGAGACTGTTGATGTGTTATATGAGTTTCAACATAATGGTGAACTTATGAGATTTTTAAGATGCATGGAGAGTATTAAGCAGGATGTTGAGAAAAATGCGACATTATAAAGTTGTATATATAAAACGAGATGCGCGTGAAGTGTGGGTAGAGACTACGGCTGAAGATGAGGATGAAGCTGAGGAGGTTTTTATTAGAAGTTTTGAGAGATATGATGATGAATCAGATGAGGCTAATATTGAGATTGAACCTATAGAGATTATAGAAGTAACAGAGATTGATGAATTTGGAGAAGAATTAGATGGTAATTAAACGGTATGTGCGTGAAGGTACTCTTGAACATCCTCTTATCAGATGCATAGAGAAAACAGGACATCTCGCGGGTGCGGTAGGTCCGGTCACTAAAGAGACTAAGACGATGTTCTGGGTTGATTTTGTAAAACCAAATGGCTATCGCATAGCAACAAGTGTAAGAAAAGATTCTATTGTGGAGTAATTATGACTGACTGGAAATATAATCTTTATCTTGCAGATTTGAGTGATGAGTTTGACAAGGGTGAAGATGATAAGACAAAAGATGTGGAGAAGTGTGTTAAGACCATTGAACTCAGACTAAAATTAATGCGGGATATTATTAAGAAAATGGATGATGATTCTGATTATATGTTAAATGGGTCAAGTGGTCTTAATTTCATAATAGATGATTTTACGTATTTTGATTATTCATTAAATTATGGAGATCAGCTTGAGCAATTCGATTCAATTTTGAATAATTTTTATGATTGGGCAGATTATAATTTTGTATGGGTAAATTTATCTGATGTGAGAATGAAGGGTATTGGTAAGTTATAGGTGTAAAAATGGAAACCAATAATGTTCTTAAAGCTGCTATGATGGCAGATTATATTATGGAAGAGAATACTGATGCTTATAAAGAGACTCATTGGATGCAGTATCCTAAAGGTACAACTGAATTATACGGGTATCTCGAAAGTCGCGGTGGTATGTTCCACAAAACGGTATTTTTTGGGTTGCAGTATTATCTTAAAAAGTATTTTGCCGGGAGTGTTATAACAAATGAAACTGTTGATGAGGCAATAACAGATTGTGAGGAGATTTTCGGTCATAAGTTCTTTAATGAAAAGGGCTGGAGATTTATAGCAAATGAGTGTACAGGTAAACTTCCTATTGAAATTAAAGCGGTTCCCGAAGGATTACCAGTACCAACAAGAAATGTTCTTATGACTGTCAGGAATACAAAACCAGAGGCGTTTTTCGTTCCCATGTTTTTTGAAGGGCTTCTTGAAATGATATGGTATCCAACAACTGTTGCAACTCTCAGTCGTGAGATTAAGAAGGAACTTGAAGGGTGGGCTGTAAAAACTGGTGAACATGTATCAATTGTTCATTTGAATGATTTTGGTTTCAGAGCTTCTACATCACTTGAATCTGCTGGTATAGGTGGTATGGCGCATCTTATTAATTTTGCTGGTAGTGATACGATTATAGGAAAACGGTTTGCAAATAAATATTACAATGCCAAACTTTCAAAACAACCAGTACTATTATCGGTATATGCTGCCGAACATTCTACTGTAACAAGTTATGGAAAATATGATGAAGTTACCGCATATTGTAATATTCTGGATAATGCCCCATCTGATGCTATTGTATCAATGGTAGTGGATTCATATGATGCTATGAGAGCAGTTGATGAATATTTTGGCACAAACCCATTGATTAAAGATCGTGTTATGAAACGTACAGCAAAAACTGTATTGCGTCCAGATAGTGGTGATCCTGTGTGGATGTCTGTTGAGATTCTTAACAGCTTGTGGAAAAATTATAAGGGTACTATAAATGAAATGGGATTTAAAGTTTTGGATCCCCATGTCGGTGTTATTTATGGTGATTACATGAGTCTTGATATGATCAGAAATATCATGTATGAGGTTGTTCAGAAGAACAGGTTTGCTCCTTCAAATATTGTGTTTGGAATGGGTGGATCTTTACTTCAGAAAGTAAACCGTGATACTCAGTCATTTGCATATAAATGTTCATCTATAACGGTGAATAATAAGACTTGGGATGTTTTCAAGCGTCCGATTTCCGATGCTAGAAAAGAATCCAAGCGCGGAAAACTTTCACTTGCATACGAAGATGGTATATATACAACTATTAAGGAATCATGTGTTCCGGGATATGATGTTATGAAAACGGTATTTCGTGATGGTGAAGTGCTTATTGATTATACGTTTGATGAAGTGCGGGAACGGGCAAAAATTCCAGATATGACATATTAGGAGAGATAATTATGAGTGATGAAAAGAAACCCATTCAGACGATTGAAATTGACTGTCCACCGGGATATCCGCGTCCCGGAGATTTAATCGAAGAAGTTATCAAAGGTACAAGGTTACCATTGCGACAAGATGTAAGCAGGCTTTTTGGAATGTGGGCATGGGATTATAATGACATTGATCCTGAAGTGTGGCAGAAGGCAAAACCAATTATTAAAGAGAGATTAGTAAAATTATATGATAATGGTGTAGTTAGATATTGTAGTTGGTGATTTGATGGAACTGAATAAGGAAAGATTTCTTAAATTTTTGGTATCTGAAATTGAGCGTCAGCAGAAAGATATGTATAAGACTGGTGAAGGTAAGAAGATTGTAGCGGTTCTTACAGAAGTTTATACATTGGTTTCTGATGGTAAATTTGATGTGCATAGTAACCGTGGGGAAGATATTTCTCAGGAAATTAGAAACGTTCAGGAGCATAAGAGGTGAAGTATGAAATATTGTGTTAAAGACATGGTAAAATTTTATCCGAATGTGACAACAAATCAGATTTTTATTGGAGAGGTAGTTGATGTGTATATGGGGATGAACCAGTATAAAATTGTGTATGAGGGTTCAAAGTATTGCGTGCATGAACAATTTATTATTTCGAAAGCGTCTTCAGATGAAGTAAAAATTATGCAGCTTGAACTGAAAATCTCTGAAAAAGATCTTAAGATAAAAGAACTTACAGATAAACTTGATAAATTTATAAAACAACTTCAGAATCAGGTTGATGTCAGTATTAATGATGATGAGAGGTTTGGTAATCTTTGTAAAGAAAAAGCAACGTATGTTCTTCTTTTTACAAATTGCCGAAAAAATCTTGAGAAGGCGCACAAAGAAATTGCAGATTTAAAATTTAAATTAAGAAAGTGTACTAATGAGAAATGGAATAAAAATGATCATGGATATTTTCCAAGTAAACTTTATATAAAGCCAATTAAACAAAAGGTTCCATTGAGTGCTAGTGATGGGATAACAGAAATTGTATATGGATCCAAGGGTTCTGGTAAATCGTGTGGGTGTCATGTAAAATCGTCGTGAGGTATAAACATGAAGATTGAGGGTACAGTTAATATTATGGGTATGAAGGAAGTTATTATCAGGGAGAAACTTCCTGCTATTTATCAGAATTGTCGTGATGAATTTGAAATTATTGCAACATATGTGAAAAGGAGAGATCCAAAGATGGGTATTCTTTGGTATCGTATTGTAAAGGGGCATTCTACAGGATTTTGTCGTACAAATGAGGAGATGATGTCATCTATAAAATCTATGTCATTTAATCCAAACATAACTCTTACGTTTAATGATGGGGCAATGTATGTTGATTTTCCTTATGCGGTTAAATCCATAAAGGATTGTGAGAAATTTGTCAAGCGGCATGAGAAACAACTTATAAAAGCAATAGGGGAGATGTTTGAATCATGATATGTCCTTATTGTGAATCAAAAAATTATCATTTTGTTCAGGTAACAGATTGTGATGATTCTGATGCAGTATTAGAATTTAAATGTCTTGGTAAGTGCGGGAGAACATTTTATGGAATGTATTCATTCTTGTATTTTGAAGATGAGGAAGGAAATGCGATTGATGGTGAATATTGATGGGAAGAAAATTATCTGATGAAGCCAAAGAGGATATTTATCAGGATGCATATGAAGTAATTGAACAGAATCTTGAAACGCTAGATTTAAAACCTTACTCAGCTAATATTATTAGTTTGAGGCTTGCTTCAGTTGCACGCAAGCTTGGAAAATCTAAAGCGAATGATCTAATTAAAGAATTTGGATTAGAGCAACATGGATGGAAAATTGGAGGTTAAATTATGGCAGCAAAAACATTTAAAGTATCAATTAAGGCAAATGAAGAAGTAAATGCTAGTAATATGGATGAAGCGTTAATGATTGCGTTTAAAACAATCCTTCGCGAACTTGGTGTAGCAAATGTGAATGATGAAGTACTTGAAAATATGGAGGAACGTTTTACGTATACTGTTACTGGTAAAAAGGATTGAGTATGTACAAAGTAGAAATAGTTCCTTATTATGAGAGAATTGCGGATTCGCTTAAAAAAATTGATGATGTTCATGGGCGTATAGTATTTGTTACAGATGGATCACGTTATACTATTATTTATGAAGTTCCTGATAACTTTTGATTTAAATGGAGGTTTACTATGAAAAAAATTATTATTGCTGGTGTTATTATTCTATGTTTATTAATCGCAGGATGTTCTAATAAATCTACTCCTGTAGATATTAAGTATTATTATTCATCAAATTGTAGTGCATGTGTAAAAATGGATGCTGTAATGAATAATCTTACTATATATCACAACGGTGAGTTTGTTCTGACTAAATATGATGTTGATGTTGAAAAAGTGAAATTTTATAATGATCAGATTCGTTATAATGGTACTGGTGTAATTCCATTTGTAATTATAGATAATAATATGTCATTTAATGGATATGATCCAAATGATGTTGATTATTTTGTATTTGAAGGAATTCTTATGCACAAAGATAGATATGGAATAAAATGATTGGTGAATCTGAAATGTATAAAATATTTATAGTGTGTATTATTGGATGTTTGGTGATTGGGGGTTGTGTAAATTCTGTTAAATCAAATAAAACAAATTCCACTATTACAACCTTACCTACACCATTGCCAGTTTTATACATTAAATATTTTACAACTACAAATTGTCCATTATGTAATGATGCTGATAATTTATTATCTAATTTATCAGCAAAATATCCCGGAAGACTTGTTATAACACGTTATGATTTATCATTTAATCAGTCGAATCGTAATGTTTACAATTCATATGCCGGAGATCTGAGAGTGAAAGTCGTCCCATTTGTTGTTATAAATGAAAAGACAAGATTGGTAAATTATAATGAGATGGTAAGTAATCTTGAACCTATGATTACAGGGAAAAAGCGTATTTAATCACTATATTTTTATAGTAGTATTATTAACATTAAAGGTGATATTATGAGTTCCAAGAAAAACAATCTACGAAATCATGTAGTTTATACAGATTCTGAGTTGGGTAATATGAGGAAATATCTTAAAGATATTGCTATGATGTCAAATAAAGGAGAGTACCCAAAATATGAGATAGGTAAACTTGCCAGTATGCTTAATATTGGTGGAGAAACTGTTGAAAATTATATTGATTCCATAAGGTGATTTTATGACATGTCATGTTATAGCAAAATGTACGAATGGAAAAATTTTAAGATACCCTATAGGAGAAGATCAGAGAATCCGTCTTGGTGGTGTAGGGTTCAGGGAAATGGCAAGAGTTATCGAATGTGTTGAAGATGCTGAAAAATTATTCAGGATAATTCCTATTCCCGCTCCCATTCTGGATGTCCGTATCATTGATGATACAGTTGAGGACATACACCAGTATATTGGAGAGTGAGATGATTGGAGTATTATGATATTGAAAAATTGGTACGGGAAAAAGCAAAAGAAATTGCAGGTGTCACAAATCTTATAGTTAAATTCTCTAATAAAATGAAAAGGAGTCATGCATTATGCTATTGGCAGGAGACTCCTCAAGCTATTCATTTTAATAAAATATTTGTTGATTTGAATAAAGATAATTATTTGATTTTGAATGAACTTATTGTACACGAATGTGTGCATTTAATACCGGGTTATAACAGACATAATAAAAAATTTACTGAAAAATGTAAACAATGCGGTATTGAACCATATGGATATTCCGAACATTATAATGGAGTTAAACCATTGTTCGTATCATATTGTCAGAAATGTCATAATTGTAGGCATTATTATGCAAAACCAAAATCCAAGCGTTGTAAAAAGTGTAATGGGAAATTAAAAATAGTGTGTAATAGTGATAAATATGGAGAGTAAAGTTTTACATTTTACGGTAGAACCAGAGGGTGTTGTTGAACTTGCAAGAGAGAGGTATTGGTTCGAGGATAAAAAACAATATGGGGTTGATATTCTCCGTTGTTTTATTGGAATTGAATCAGAGCAGATTACAAAAGTTCTTGAAGGTGATGCTACATTTAAAAAGAATGAGGATGATAAAATTTATTATGATGAAGTATCAGATGAAGAGTTTAAAAAACAATTGAAAGATTTTCTTGCATATCGTAAGAAACAAGATGAAACTGAATTTACCTATATTGGCGGAGTCCGTGTCAGAAGAGATATCGTTGAAGAATATGCGGGGCATATCGTAAAACGCCTAAGAGATACTATGCGAAATACAGCACATGGTATAATGTTGGATTTCGATGATATGGATGAAATCTTGGGTCTTGAAACAAGACGGCAGGAACTTCACGATTATATTCTCCAGAGTGTAGGTTTTGACAGGGATGATGACAGTAAAGAAGCGTGTGCTTTCAGAACTGCATTAACACATTATGTTGATGATATGGCTGGTAGTTTGTTTAAAGAGCCTGTAGAGGCTATGTCAGATGAGGAAGCGATAGAGAAAAGAAAAAAGAGTGAAGCATTCATTAAATATATGGATGATAAAGCAGCTAGTGCTGCAAGAACGAGGCAGTTATATGATGCAGGTTACTTTGGAAATGACAGATGAAACGTATGAACGATTAAGAGAGGGTATTTCGTTTGGAATTTTTGGAACTATCTCATTTGATGAATTATCGAAATATGGAATAGATGTTAGTAGTGTTCGGTATTGCGGAGAATGTAAAGAATGATTAAAATTAGTTCGGAAACTCGTGAAATGATTGTATGGTTGTACAATAAATTTGGAGAGAATGCGTTTACATTCGAGGAGGTTGCTGATACAATTTCTCCGATTATGTTTGAAAAATTTAAGGTAAACAAATTTATTGTAAAAGACGAATTATATGAAATTGAATTCAGAGATACTCCGGACTCTCCCGAAGGGTGGAGGTTAAACTGGACATCTGTTGGGGAGATTCTTAAAAGAAGGAAGAAAATATGGCATTGATTAAACCACGTGTTGAACACAGGGATGCTTTGAAATTCATTTATGGAAAATTTGGAAAAGATGAATTTCTACAGAATGAGGTCAGAGATGAGATTTCGAAAAGCATTTTCAGGAAATTGTGTGATTACAATTTTATAGTTAAGGATGGTAAATATAAGTTGCGAACCCCACATTCAAATCCTGACAAATATGATCATTATCATCTGGTAAACAGGTGGAAATTAAATGTTGACGATGGGTTGGTAAGAAAATATCTTAACATTAAATACGGCAGCAGGAGATAATTATGTTAAATCCTAGACAAGAGGATCGGGACGCGCTTAAATTAATTTATAAGCATTGTGGAAGTGATCAATTTCTACAAAGAGATGTAAAAATTGTAGTCCCAAATAAAGTGTTTAAAAGACTTTGCAACAATGAATTTGTTGTTAAAAATGGTTTGTGTAAGATTGCTACAAAATCTACAGATCCAAATAAAAGTTATCATTATCAGGAATATAATTATTGGAAAGTAAATGTTAATGACGGATTTGTAAGAAGAATTTGTGAGTTGTGATTATGGTAAATTGTGACAGAGTTTGTTCAACATGTGGTCATTATCTTAACCCTATTTCAAAATATGAGTGTCAGTATTGGGAATTTTGTCCTCCTGAACATAAATGTAGTGAATGGATAGAGGGACAAGAGACTCATAATCTTTTATATCGTATAAGAAAGCTTGAGGAATGCAAAGATGCCTGAATTTACCTATGAAGAATCTGATAATTACCTGTTGGCACAAATGGCAAGTGGGTATTCTGACGGAGAGCTTAAGAAAGAATATTTTGCATGCCTTCGTGGAATTAAAGAGATGGGCATGGATCAGAGTACTCATTTGTGGATTGATATTCTGACTACAAATCTTGAAAAACGCGGTTTGATGGTTGATGGAAGAGTTATTAACAAAAAGGTGAGAAATGACAAATAAATGCGATTCTTGTTTATTTGATGATCAGGATTGTGAGAATTGTAAGTATCCTGAATTTACAGATGATATGTATCGTGATAATTGTGATGTATGTTCTGATTTAATCATGATACCATTTACAACTCGTGATAATGTTAATCTGGTTGTTTGTAAGGATTGTTCTAAAATTCCTGCACAGGAGATTTATGACGAATATTGTGATAGTCCGAATGGGCATGAGGCAATCGGGACGTTTGAAGGAGTGTATGTTGAAGGGACAAGGAAGTGGTGGTAATGGCGTTTGAACAGAATCCCGGAGATGAACATGCTCACGTAGTATGTGATAATTGTGGTGAACGGTTGAGTGGGTGGGATCCATTAGAATCTCATATGTTATGTGATATGTGTAAGATGCGAGCTTCACAGATTACTGAAAATGCGCGCAGGGAATTAAGAATTTTTGGAGAAATGCGGCGTAAAGTAAGAGAAAACGCTGAGAGTGGTAAAGTATGAAGATTACTACTGTTCGTGAAATTGTTCAGAACAATGGAAATAAAACTGTCATTACTGTAGAAGAAGATATGAATGGTGCTGATGAAAATCAATTGGGTAGACATCTTGAAACAATTGGATTTTATGATTCACAACCGATCACATCAAAAATTATGAGGTTCGTGAGGGGTAAAAGAAATGTCTGAAGTATTGATTATTTGCCCGAATCATGGAATTATAAAAAGAATCGAGATGGCATGCATGTGGTTGGGGAGACCACCTATGCCAGAAGTTGAGAATAAATTTTGTCCGTTGTGCGGCGCACCCACTGTAATTGAGTATCCAAAACATGATTATCAGATGAAATCGTGGACATATAATAAAAAAGATGACAACAAATATAAAGAGTCGGAGATAAGATTTTATAGAGACAAATATAAAAAAGAATTTGGATTCGAGTGATACATGCTTCTGGAACATTTGTTATATTCGGCTGCGCTTGCCATATTAGTTGGTATTATCTTTCTTAAGTATACTGGTAAGGATCCAACATGGTTGATTGTAGTGATGTCGGCTGTTCCAGATACGGATTATGTTGTACATATGATTATGGAAGCATTTAATTTTTCATACCCGGTTATAATAAACCATGGGGATTTTCATAATATTTTCTCATTGGTATTTATATCATTATGTGTATCATTAGTTTTGTCAAAATTTGGAATGAATTTTGTGCATGTTCTTGTATGTTCGATGCTTGGATATTTTGCACATTGTGTTGAGGATTTTATTGTTTATCCTCCGGCATATGCATATTTTTTTCCATTTACAACGGATACCTATGGAATTAATCTGATTCCCGAAACTGGAGATCTTATTGTCGCTGGTTCTGAAGTTTTGGCAGTTGGGTTAGTATTATTTTGTATTACGATTTGTATAAGAATGTATTTTGATAATGGTTGGACAATTAAACATTATATCGAAGATTGGTTAAATGTAGGTAATAAAATGAGGTACTACACTGAAATATTATTATTTGGAAGTACAGAATGATTGTGGAATTGTAACATGATTAAATTCAAATGTGTCGTTTGCGATCCTCCTTGGTTATACCAAAATAAAAAAACCGGGGGATCAATGGTAAGTGGTGCTGATGAAAAGTACAATACTTTGTCATTGGATGAATTGCTCTCTCTTCCGGTAAAACAAATCGTTGAGAGGAATGCTGTATTATTTTTATGGGTGACTACCCCATTAAAATATGAGGTTGCTCAATCGGGTCTTGTTGAAAAATGGGGATTCAAGTACGTGACCAGTATTTACTGGAGGAAGATCATGTCTCTTGGATTAGGATTCAATTTCCGTGGGCAAGTTGAAGAATGCTGGATGTGCAGGCGCGGAAGTGTAAAATCTTTCAGGACGCAGTTTCCAAATTTCATTGAATCTGATGAAGTGATCCAGTCAAAAGTAAGAAAGCATTCGCAGAAGCCAGAAGAGTTTTTTGAGATGATTGGACCAAGCATAGAGAAGTTTAAATTATATCCATGTCTTGAAATGTTTGCAAGAGAGAGACGGAAAGGTTGGGTATCTATAGGAAATGAAATTTCTGGGAATGATATACGGATAGATTTACAGAATCTGATTGATGATAATCTTTTAAATTGTTATTATAGTAGTTGATGTTATGGTAACATATCGCGAAGCGTTAAATAAATTATTAAGTGTATGTGATGGAGCGCAAAGTAAAGATGATCGTGGATTCAATGGTGCTGACAGCCCGATAGCACGATCTTTTGCTGGTTATCCTGTGTGGTCTGAGAAACAGCAGAATTATGTTATCAATATGCTGCGAAAATATACCATGCAGTTGTTTGATTATGGTATTGATTATTATGCATTGACAAAGGAGCAAACTAAAGAAGAGAAGCAAAAAGCATTTGAAGAAGCGCGTAAAGCTGTGCAGGTCCAGCCAGAGCGTCCTATTCTTGATTACAAAGATAATGTGTTTACTCTGAAAATGCCATTTCAGTTTAAAGATTTGGCAAAGGATGCAGCAAAACATTATTGGGATAATGAGAAAAAGGTCTGGTGTTATCATGTTAATTCAAAAGGTGTAGTTGAAGGGTTATACGATCTTATCAAAAAACATAAAGAATTGGATATGGTTGTTAAACAGGCGGCAGTTGAATATATTGATAATTATTTTAAAGAGAAGGCAAAATTTGATGGTGATGTGAAACAGGTTGCATCGATTAAGGAAAATGATGTTCCAGATATTCCCGTACCATTGAAAACAAAACCTTATGATCACCAGAAGCGCGCGTATATGATTGGGACTACTTTGGATAGCGCTGCATTTCTTATGGAAATGGGAACTGGAAAAACTCTTGCGGCAATCGCGGTTGCAGGAAAACGGTATCTTAACGGAGAAGTTAAGAGACTTCTTGTTATAGCGCCATTATCAATTTTGCATGTATGGAAACAGGAATTTGAACAACACGCGGATTTCCCGAACAATGTTGTGGCTCTCAATGATGTCCAGATGGCTAAAAAGAAGGTTAAGGTTGAGGAATGTAATAAACCAAATACTCTCAATGCGCTTGTAGTTTCATATGAGAGCGCATGGAGGATGGAGGAAGAGCTTATTGCATGGAAACCAGAGATGATTATTTTGGATGAAAGCCAGAGAATCAAGAACAAGAAGGCAAAACGTTCAGAATTTGTACATGATCTTGGAGATGAGACAAAGTATAAACTTATCCTTACAGGTACTCCTGTTACACAGAGTCCTGTTGATTTGTATTCACAATATAGGTTTCTGAATAAAAGTATTTTTGGAACAAATTTTTATACATTCAGGAATACGTATTGTAAAATGGGAGGTTTTAAAAATAAACAGATTATCGGGTTTAAAAATCTTGAAAGTCTGATTGAAAAAGCACACTCTGTTGCATATCGTGTTACAAAAGAGGAGGCTTTGGATCTTCCTGATTATACAGATGAGGTAATGTATTTTGATTTAAAGGAATCTCTGAAAGCATATAAAGAAATGGATAAAACAATGAAGGTTACTCTTGAAAGTGGAAAGTGTACCGCTCCCATTCTTTTGGCACAAATGACCCGGCTTTCCCAGATTACCGGAGGATTTTTACCAATCACTGATAGTTCTGGTAAAGAAACCATGCAGCCGATTGGGACAGAGAAACTTGATTTGTTGAAATCCATTGTTGAAGATTTTCCAAGAAACAAAAAACTGGTAATATTTTGCAGGTTCATCCCTGAAATAAATGCAATCTGTAAAATGCTTGAGGATATGAAAATATCTTATAATGCGATTACTGGTGATGTTTCATCATCTACACGTCAGTTGATCAATGATAATTTCCAGAAGAAAGAAGATCCTAAAGTTATTGTTCTGCAAATTCGTGTAGGTGGTCTCGGTATAACATTGACCGCGGCAGACACGATGATTTTCTTTAGTAATGAATTCTCATATGCTGATTATGAACAGGCGCGTGCAAGGATTCACAGAGCTGGTCAAAAGAACCACTGCACATATATACAGATCATCGCTAAGGGTACTATAGATGAAGAGATAGTGTCTGCTCTTAAACAGAAAAAGAATGTTGCTGACATAGTTGTGGATAAAATCGGGGGTGTTGTATAATGGTTAATAAAGATATAACTATGAAGTATTGGAGTGGTAAAAAACCTCCAATTTTAATTGAGGCTGGTGGATTTGATTGTTTTCTTCATAATGAGGCGTTAAATCCAATGATTAACTGGTTGAATTTATATCATAATGATATCAAGAAGAAGAATATGTCATGCAATGGTGAAGATAAATTAAATGGTGTAGTATATATTTCAATAAATGGTGGTCTTATGATTAAAACTAACCGGGATGTTGTTTTTCTTACGAGTGATCAAAGAGAGAATCTTGTGGCGTGGTTAAATGATCATAGGAAACTATTAGAAATCAGAGAGGTAATTTAAGGTAATTATTATGGCGATTAATACTTGGTATCAGGAATTATATTGGGTTTGTCCTGTGTGTGGATCTAGAATTCCCGATGGTGATTTACATCTCTCTAAAATTGAGGGTGAAGAAAATTTTGCAATATGTCCGGAATGTTTAAGTGAAAGTATTATATAAGAATGGTGATATTGTGGAAGATCAAAAAGCGTGGATTATAAAGATGGTAAAAGGAGTGAAGATAGTTATCTGCCCGTATTGTGGACGACATGAAGCTTACCCTCATGATGAGTGTATATGCGGGAACAGTGTTGCAATGCCAGTAGAAAAAGAACCTGTTAAAAAGGAATGGTGGTAAATATGAAGAATAATAAAGAATCAGTTTATATGTGTATGTCCTGTGGAAATTGTAAACGTAAAGATGAGAATAATGGATTGTTTTCTTTTACCTGTACATGTGGAGACTTCCCGGTTGATGCAACATTTGCTTCACGGATAGAATTTATCGGTTGCAGGTCATGGAAACCTGCCGATGATAATTATAATGAACCATACTTTATAAAAATTGATGAAAAACACAAGACGGTTGAAATTGGAAAATGGGGCAAACCGTTCGTAGAATTGTCACCTGATGAATTTAATGAAATTTCAGCGTATTATGAGAATGATGATGATGGGTTTAGTGCAATGATCAATGAGTGCAAAGGAGCGTATGGTGAATGAAAAAAGATGCAATAACTGGTGAAAAATATCGTACACTTTGGGACTATGTTGGCATAGGGGTACTCATAATCGCACTTCTTGTTTTTGCATATTATGTGATAACGAAGAACACAACAGGGTAAGTATGAAACGGTATTATTGTAAAGCGTGTAGTGAAGCTGATGACAGTTGTATAGCATGTGTTCCAACAAAAACCCCCGATGATTTTGATAAAAGTATAATGAATGTATTATGTAAAAAGAAAGAATTGGGAAATCCTAAATGGGAAAGGTTGGAATATTATTATGAGACTTTTTGAGGGAGAATATGGTATATAAAGATTTTGAGCATGCAATAAAAATCATAGATGATGTATTTGATAGTAGAAAATCCATGCATCTTGCAGACAGGATTGAATGTACAAAAAAGTTAGCACTTTTGAATCTTACAAAGCAGGAATGCATGGATCTTTATGGGTATATAGACAGGAGCAATTCAGAATTTAATATTTTATGTTTTCAATGCAGGGATAATTGTAAAAAATCTGAACAACGTTGAGGTGTATCAAATGATTTGTCCTGAATGTGGATCGATAATGCAGATTGACAAATGTGATGAGTACCAGAATTGCGGGTGGATATGTATAAAGTGTGGTCATGTCAAGGAGGCTGAAGATGAGAGACATACAAGCATTCATAAGATTGTATAAATGCCCGAATTGTTCCGAGATATTTTCGCTTAATGACAGGTTTGTTAAAAATACGGTTCTGCGTGGGTATCCGGATGAAGATAAAGATGTTGCAAAATGCCCGGAGTGTGGGTATCAGGGGTTGTTATAATGGAACAATGTGAAGCTATAGTTATCGAATATCGCCCATTTATTATGGGTGGTAATGTGTATGATAAAAAGCGATGTGTAAATGATGCAACAATTGTAGTTTTTCCAAAAGTCGAGATAGATGGTGAAAATGTAGATCCGATGTATCTTTGTGATACATGTTATAACGAATTTAAAAAATTGAATCCAGATTATGAAATAAAACGGATTGGTGATGACTGATGGTTAACAAAGCTTGTTTCAGGAAATCTGTAATCCGCGATTTTGTAATTATATTAACTGCTATTGTTACTTTGGCTGTAGCAATAATAGGGTGTATGATGATTAATGCGTTGATACCTATATTAGCTCCGTTTGGATCTTCATTCAACTGGTTAATTCTGTCATATACTGTAATATTACTTTTTGCATGTTTTATTCCGTTTACCGGGAAACCATCAGAATTAAAAGAGTTTCCGACACTGGGTTTGATTGTTAGTGGTTATGTTTTTGGGGCGTTGCCATATGCAGGGTATTATATAGGGGCATCTTGGAGCCGTAATTTTCCCGATGCGCTTCCGTTGACAATAGGTTGGGTTATTCTGATGTTGATTTGCGTTCCAATTGCCATGGGGTACGCAAGGTGCAGGGGTGAATGATGAGTGGCGCTCTTGTTTATACACAATGTATAAATCCTGATTGTCTCGCTCTTGGTTGTAGGAAGGCAAAAGATCATATGAATGGGTCGTTTTGTAAATTATGTAAAACAAAAATGGTTGAAATCAAGTGGAGTGATTATGAGTATAAATTGCATTATACAAAAATACCTCACGAAGAGGGGTTATTGCCAGACAGGTGAGTAAGATGCTATCATTTTCTGAATCCAAATATCTTTTAGATCTTATGAGGAAAAGTTTTGAGGATAATATACATACGATTGATCTGGTTAATGAAAAATTGGAATTTCATCGTACATTAAATATGGATGAAGTTATAGCAAATGCTCCAATTGAAAATCTTATCAATGAACTTTGTAAACGGAGTGGTGTAGTAGAATATAAGCATTGTAATGATACATATTATGAAATAGTAAAGTGGAATTATCCACGTATTATCAATGGTTATAAAAATATAGATCCGAAAGCAAGAATATTTGTAATAGGTGGCGAATAGTGATAGTCAAATGTAATTGTGATGAGTGGAAAAGATCTATTAATCTGCTCAACCATGGGCTGAGTATGGCATCGGCTCGTGGTTATCAGTATCACGGAGCGTTATTCGGGTATTGCCCATGGTGTGGAAAGGAGTTGATTGAAGATGAAAAGAAGTGAGTGGTTTGAAGAAGTAGCAAAAAATTGCCAGTTCTCTAAATCAGTAGAGGGTGGGGCATATTGTTATGAAAACGGAACACGAAATTATTGTGATTTTCACAGATGTCCAAAAATTGAACTTGAAAAGAAGGAGGGACGATGATGGTATACAGGGAATATTGTGATGGTTGTAAAAAAGAAATTGCAGGATGGGATAATGAGTACGGTCAGGTAATGACTGTTACAATTGGTATACAATCCGAATCCAATGGAGATAATGGAATTATAGATGGGCAGACAAGATTTTGCTCTGCAAAGTGTGCTGTAGAATATTTACAGTCGTATGTTAAAAAAGAAAAGGACTGGCTCGATGTCTGGAAGCGTGGAAAAATTCTTGGGGTTGCTCCGGTTATGCCAAAGAAAGTAGACAGAGGGGATATTTGATGGATGAAATTGAATTTAAAACAACAAATTTTTCATGCCCGTTTTGTTGTGATAAATATGGATCCAGACCAACATGTGATTCCTATTGTAGAATGTGGGTTGATGATGATTGTATAATAAAAAATGCATTTGGGGAATTTGCAAAAAACCTTAAGAGGCTTAATAATGATTGAGAAGTATTTTTGTATAGAAGATTGTCCGAATTGTGGAAAGCATAACTGGCAGCTTATATCAAGACTTGAATATAATCCATCGACAGGAGTGTATGATATTCATTTGATTCAATGTATGGATTGTATGTTTGTATGTGAGGAAAGATATGCAGACTCATGATTTAAAATGCTGGAAGGAGCCATATGCTGCTGTAGAGAGTGGTAGTAAAAATTTTGAATACAGGCTCAATGATCGTAATTATAATGTTGGAGATTTGTTACATTTGAATGAGTGGGATCATATCTCTAAAGAATATACGGGAAGAAGTCTTTGGAGAGAGGTAACGTATATTCTTAAATCCGGGTTTGGATTGCCTGAAGGTTATTGTATAATGTCCATAGGATATGTAAAGTGTGTGGGTTAAATGGAAACTTCTGCTGAGGCAAAGTATAATAAGATAATGGACAGGGCGCAATGTATTTGCGAGATTTGTCATCAGATGGCGTGGAGGAAATGTACTACATGTTTCATGGATCCGACTTGTAAGCAATTAATCTCAAAATTTTCTGATCATGATCATCCATACATGTGTAAATGTTACCATTTTAAAGATGGAAGAAAAGTATGGTATAAGAAAATTGCTGGTATAAAAACTCCATTATCTTTGCTGAATCCATATACCGATTATGTGAATGATACATTGAAAAAATTAAAAATTCATTCGCATGATTATATTGAGGAGATCGATAGTGGAAAATTTGATGGTCGTAAAAAATTTCATAATAAAATTTTAAAAGAGGTTGGATTTACCAATGAAATGATGCAGCAACCTGCTGCACAAATGTATATTGGCGCACTTGATAAATATGCAGGGCATGTTGCAGGGTACGCTTTAAAATGGAATAGTGATATGGATATTGAGATGAGAGAGAAGATGAAAAAAGAATGGGGGTAAAGTATGACGGATGAATTTGATTGGATTGAAGCTAAAAAATTTTTTGAATATGTTGCAAAAGATTGTCCATGGGTAAAATTTCATGTAGTTGATCTTGATAATGCGGATGAACAGATGAAGGAAGAAATGATTCATGCATTTATTGTAATTCCTCAGTGGTGCGAGAGACAGAAGGGGGGATAATAATGGAGGAATTTGATGTTTTATATTTTGGTGCAATCGCGGTTGCAACAGTTATTATCGTGATACTGGATATAGCATCGTTATCTCTTGGAAAACTTATTGATGACACTCCTGATGGGAGAGAGTTGCGTGGTGAAAATGTAAAAAGAGATGGAAGTATGTCATCTCCAAGACTTGCATCACGTATATTCACATTGGTATTGTCAACATTATTTATAATCGGGGTTATGGTTCTGGTATTAGCTAATGGATCGAAAGTGATGATGATTGCCGGTGGAGTCCTTATGTTTGCAGTTTTGCTATTTGCTGCAACAATTGTGGTATTTGAGTTGATGATTTATAATACAATGAGAGAGCGTATAAAAAATACGGGTGTTTCATAGATGTATGCATCATGGGAAAGGGATGGTTATTATACATTTGAACAGGTGATGGAAGCTTTCAATTATCTGAAGGTATCAGACCCGACTGATGATAAATATAGTCATCGCCAGTTTTATAATCATGTTGAACGTATTGTAAAAATGATGGAAAAATATAAAATGGATATTATTCTTGCCAGAGAGGTATTACAATATGATTCGTGGTTTGATGTAATGGTTAGTTTGTATAAAATTAAACCTATACCTTTTAAATCAGAATCTGATACGTACAGGGGTTATAAGATTACAGCTCCTGATTTCAGGGATGCTGAATTTTGTGGAAACTGTTTATATTTCGATGACCAGACGAGTTATGATGACATGTTAAATGGTTTCTGTGATATTCATACTGAACTGGATGAGGATTATGATCCACCGTTGAAACGTCCTATGTCTTTATCATGTTATGGAGTTTGTAATGATTTTAAAATGAAGGAGGTTGTTTGATTATGGAAGAATATCCTATTACAATAAAGGAAATGAATATTATCAGGTATGCGTGTTATCACCCATCTTGGGATAAATGCGGCGGGTTGAATTCGTGCGAGTATTTTGATGATGATAATTGTGTATGTAATTTTGAAGTTACAAAATTTATGGATTCTGTTTGTGAGCGTAAAGGTGATAGAAAAAAATTACTTGGTGATTTAAGAGAGATTTTTCTTCATACAAAAGAATCGGCTCCTGAATTTGATGGTGCTTTGGCTACAAAAGTTACATGGTCAAGACAGGAACTTCTTGCTCTTATTGATGTGTTCTCTCGTGGGGATGAGGACGAAGTTATTCCAAAAAGACCACCGTACCCTGATGATAAATATATGAAATTACAGGAATATTTTGATCACATTTAAACACATCGTTTTTATACTCAAAAATCAAATTATAGATAATTATGACGTATATTGAAGGTGGCTGTTGGTGTTTGTATTTTTCAGAGTTTCTTGTAGATTCTTTGGTGAATCATAAATGCCCGCGGGCTATATTATCAGGTTGCTATGAGAAGCCGCAATGCCCGAATGCCTCATATGCAACATTAGTAGATGGAGTAAAAGTATGACCGATCCAAAGATATTAAATGATATTAAGAAAAAAATTACTCGTGCCAAGAATGATGATCAAATCATTTATATGGTGAAAGTTGGAATTAAAATTCCCGAATGGATGGATTCTACAGAAACTGAAGTGTGGTCTGATATAGTAATAGTAAATGAGGCTGTACATTTTGCAATATTACAACTTTTAAAAAGTTGTTCAAAAAAAGAGGGGAATAATGTTTGAGTTTCTTAAAGACAGGACTAACCAGTTAATTATCGTATTACTGGTTGTATTTTCAATTTTTTCGTTATGGACAAGATTACTTCCAATGTTTGGTATGGGGAATGTTGACATTCTTTCCATGGTGGCAAGTGATGATCCATTGTACAATCTTCGTCAGGTAGAACAGATTCTTGCCAATTACCCGAATTATGCATGGTATGATCCAATGTCATTATTTCCAACAGGATCTTTGATTTACTGGGGATCTTTCTTTCCAACACTGATTGCAACAATCTGTCTTATGGTTGGAGCGAATACAAGACCTGAGATTATTGCTGTTGGATTAGTTATACCACCAATAATGGGCATGTTGATGGTCACAGTAATGTATTTTGTCGGAAGAATCGTTGGTGACTGGAAAACCGGTTTGATTACGGCAGGTTTTACAGCAATTGTATCTGGTCAGTTTTTCTACCGTTCATTCTATGGATACATGGATCATCATATTGTTGAAGTATTATTTTCAACGGTTTTCTGTTTGTTATATATGTATATGTTATATTCAGAAAAAGATTCAGAGATAAAACTTGAAGATTTCTCTACATATAAAAAACTTGTAATTGTATCAATACTTGCTGGAATTGCATATATTATTGGTATGCTTGTAATGCCAACAATGATTTTGTTTGCAATGATTGTTGGAATTTTTACAGGATTGCAATTTATTATCGATGTACTTCGTAAAAGAAGTACTGATTATCTTTTGATTGTAAACACTGTTATATTTTCTGTAGCAATTGTTGGATTATTATTGTTTGGATTTAAAACTCAGGGTTTGAACTTATCATCGTATTCCATAGGTCACGTATATGCATATCTCTGCCTTATAGGGTTCACAGGGTTTTTGTATGTACTTGCCAACAGGTTTAAGGAAAATCCAATATATTATCCGCTATCTCTTGGTGGAATCGGTCTTATTGGAATATTTGGTTCAATGGTAGTTGCACCATCTGTGTATAAACTTCTTATTAAATCCTTCTTTGATTTCTTTGGTCAGATGGCTGTAACAAATACTGTTCAGGAAGCCATGGGTTGGACGTTTTCCGGGGCATGGGGGGCTTTTAATTATGGGTTGTACCTCATGGTTGCAGGGATCATTATTTTACTTATTAAAAATGTAAAGGATGAACATCCATATCAGATTTTTGTTATAGTGTGGTCAATGATCATTCTAATGTCAACATGGCAACATGTCAGATATGAGTATTATCTTGCTGTTAATGTTGTTTTATTATCAGCAATATGTATTAGTTTTGTAATTGAAAAGGGATTACCAGATATAAAGTTATTTGTAAATAAACTGACCATGGATATTGATAAAGAGGAAACACCTGTTAAAAAATCTGGAAAAAAGAAAGTTCAGTATAAAAACCAAAAATTGTATAAAATGGCAAATCCAAATTATCTGATATTACTTGTAGTTGTCATTGTAGTGGGACTTGGTGGATTATTTACCATTACATCCGGGTTAATCAATTATTCTATTGCTTCGAGTGGTGGACTCAGGATGAACGAGGACTGGAAATCATCACTTGAATGGATGGAGAACAATACTCCTGATACTGGTGTAAATTATACACAGATTTATGATATTAAAACATTCAAGTACCCTGATACAGCGTATGGAGTGATGTCGTGGTGGGATTATGGTCACATGATTACATACATTGCGAAAAGGATTCCGAATGCAAATCCATTCCAGCAGGGTGTTATAGAAGAGACAGGAGCTTCAAGTTTCTTTATAGAGGTTGATGAAAGTAAAGCTAACATTGTTCTTGATAAAGCCAAGACGAGGTATATTATTACTGATGTAGAGATGGATACGGGAAAATTTTATGCAATGTCAACATGGTATAATTCTACACTTGCATCTGCTCCGTACCAGAGATATTTCATTATTGATAATGGGATGAATGGTTATTCTACTGCTTTGGTTAACATGCAGAATTATTACCTGACTATGATTTCACGATTACATAATTTTGATGGTTCTTATACAGAGCCAAGTGATGTGTATTATATTGAGTACATGGATCCGGAAGTTGCAAAAATGAGTGGTCCTCTTGTTACAAAAGCAACACTCACAAATTATACTGATGCAAAAACATTTGTAGAGAGATATAATACAAATGCTCAGTTTGGATATCATGCTATTGCAGCAAGCCCTGTTATAGTTCTTCCTGTAGAGCCTGTCCCTGCTTTAAGACATTATAGGTTAATACACGAATCTCCAACGAATGTTTTTGCAAATTCTGGTGCTAATGTTGATATAAAATATGTAAAGACATTTGAATATGTAAAGGGTGCTAAAATTAAAGGAGAAGGAACAATTGAAGTTGCTGTTGTAAGTAATACCGGAAGGGAATTTACATACAGGCAAAAAAGCATAAATGGTGAATTTATTGTTCCATATTCTACTACTGGTAATTCATATGATGTGAGGACAAAAGGTAATTACAAAATATCCGGAAGTACGAGAGAGTATTCTGTATCTGAAACTGATGTGATGAATGGGAGTGATGTTACATGATAACTGATGTTATTGATGATATGTTACCTTTATATGCCCAGAAACAAGCTCAGGACATGGTGTGTGAAAGATGGGGTTCGAAAGTAAAATTTACTTTAATCGTTCCAGATAGGATGCCTACAGAATGTGTATGGCTTGATCCTTCTTTTGGAATGTTTACGGTTAAAGGAAAAGAGGATAAGGGATTTATTATGGTAAAACAACTTGAGCCGGGTAGTTTTATTATAAATCAAAGGTATGATGATAATGACTGATCATTTTTTCTCATATCATGTTCGGAGAATTGTGAAAGCTACAAATGATTTGTGGAAAGAGAAGGATAGCATTTGCAAAAAATGTCATGATATGAAATCTCCTATGAATTGTTTATTGTGTTATTGTCCAAGATATGATATGGGTATAGAATGTGGAGGAGATTTTGTAATACTTGATAATGGTGTTAAGGATTGCAGTAATTGTAACAAACCACACGATCCATTATTCGTTGAAGAGTATCTTAAATCAAAATTGAGAATTTGTGATTAAATATGAACGATGCATGTAATTTTTCAGATTCTGGTATGTTTCCAAAACAACCAGAAGAATTGTATGAGGAATATAAACGAAAAAAAAGTAATAATAATCAAATTAATAATCAGAAAATATTTAGATTGTGTGATATGTGTAAAGGTAAAGGAAATGTGATATATGGTGGAATGGGAGATGTATTTATTTATGAGTGTCCATCTTGCAATGGGACTGGACATAAGAGGTGATTTATGAGTGCTCCATATGCTTGTGAAGATTGTGCGCGTCCTATGTTTTATCCAAAATACCCTCAGGTGTGTGCATCATGTGAGGAGAAACGTAAAAAAGATTTAAAAAAGGAGTATGGGCAAAAAAGGTGATATTCATTGGAGAGAGTAATTACATATACGGAAGCGGTGTCTGGTGAAGCAACAATTTTGATTGCAGAAGATGATGGAACACTTCATGTTTTTGGTGGAAGGTGGAAAGAATGTCCACGCCCTGAAAAACCATGTCCACGTTCTGGAAGAGATCCTATGCCAGAGATGTATGATAAAAATAATAAAAAATGCCGATATTGTTCATATTCTGGGAGAATATATCTGGATAGTCAAGAACAGGCAATAAGAATTGCGGAAATATTTGCTGAAATTTATGGAAGTAATGGGAGGTCGCATGCTCGTAAAAGTTTACAGACGTTGTTATGATTTTGCCGGAAGGGATGAATTTAAAGTTATTCCTCATAATTGTCCAATGTGTTTTAATAATTATGATTTTAGTGTATTTAATGAATCTGAAATAATTCGCCATAAGTTTTGTTTTGGAGGATTTGTATGGGTAGGAGATAAAACAGTTGAGTATGCTATTAAAGAAGAATGTAAATATTATGATCAAGATTCGTTTAAAGCGTATGATAATTGCGTAGAGTGTAATTTTCATTTGGGGGTAGAGAATTATAAACAATCTAATTTAAAAGTTGGAGGTATAAAATGACAAGTAAATGCAGATGTGATAATGCGTGTATATATTGTAATGAGTATGCAGATGAGACTGGAAAGAATGATTATTGTGACTATGCAGCAGCGGTTTTGACAAAAGATAGGAAGTTCTTTATTTCAATTGTTGGTTGCGTATCTTATATGACGAAGTGATGAGTATGGGTATAAATTTTAATGTGAAATGGGAGAGCCGCGGTAAATGGAAAGTGCAGGACTGTTCAAAAGATCCAGATGAATATATGTATCCTCATATTGAACATAAGAGAAGCGGGTATGCTGCCGGAATAGGTGTATCATTTGGAAATGCTGTAGAGATATGTGAAGGATTTTCTTCATCGGGTTCGGGGAAAGGTGCGTTTGGAGAGACAAAAGATTGGGCGAATGTACATATAACCATGCAGTTTCCTGAAGATCGTGTTGAGACCAGAAGAAAATTTACTGAAGAATTAAAAATTTTTATAGATGGGTTTATGGAACGCGAGTGTTTAGAGGTTAAAGATGTACGAGGAAGTTCCTGATATTGAAGATATTTATGTGGATACTGATATTAACCGGGAGGTCACTATAACCCGCTATGATATTGAAGAAAAAGTATGTAATTGTACTGATTGCAAAGAGACACACAAATGCCATGATTGGTGTGATCGTTATATAGACAGGCTTGTGGCGGCATATCCTGTTGGTGAACCTGTTATGACAAAACATGGGTTTATGGTATATCCGGTAATGGGAGGGTATGTTCCAAAAGGTTTGGTTGATAAATACACAGATAATATTGCAGAGCGATTAAAATCCATTAAATTGAAGGAATTAAAAAGATATGAAGAGAAACGCCCGATTTATTATGTTGATGAATTAGAGGATGAACGGAGAATGTTGCATATAGCAATTTTATATAATGCCGGTTTCTCTCCATTAGAGGTTGGAATTGAAGCTGTTGCATTTAAAATTGTTATTGAAAAGTTTATAGAAAACAGGTTAAGGAGACTTGGGTTACTAACATAAAGCTATTAGTATCAGATATACTTAAATATGGGTACATCTTATAAATAAGTGTAGGATGATACCATGTTTCAATTAATCAGGGATATTAAAATTTTTTTTGGATATGAGATCTGTCCGAAATGTGGATCTTATAATATCAAAAAAAGTGGATTTCCTGAGTCAAATCTCAGGTATTCGTGTAAAGATTGTGGTACTACCACATATATGGTTTGATTAGTATGACAAGATGTAAAAGATGTCACAGGGTTATTAAAAATACGTTAAGTGTTGTTCATGGTTACGGACCCACATGCTGGAAAAAAGTTCCACATGATGTGGTAATTGAAGAAGAAAGCAAAGACAATGTTTATATGAGTGTAAAACAATAATATGATTACAACTAATGGAGGTTATAATGAAACTTGTTTATAATATTGAATTCAGCCATGTAAAAGAAGTTGTAATTAGTCGTAAAGTTTTTTATGTAAAAGATGATCGTCTCGATTTTAATATTGATAAATCTCGTACAGATGAAATTACGGTAAGTAGAAAAGAAATGCCAGAAGTTATGTCGTCTGATGAAATGGCAGATTATGTGCGCGATTATATTGGAAGAAATAAATGGAAGATAGTATTTTCAACAGGAACTATTAATATTTTCAAACCGGGTAAACACAAACCAGAAAAATCAGAAGTAAAAAAACCAATAATAAAAACAAAGAAAGGTAAAAACTGAGGTTATACATGTCAGGAAAAGTTGAACAAAAAGTAAAAAAAGTCGTATATGTATGTTGGAATGATAAAGCACATGCAGGTGGAACTCTTGAGTTTGATGGGTTTCCACAAGTGCATCAGGAAATCATATCCTGTCCGAATTGTGGTGAAGTAGTAAGAATCATGCAAAAGTTGTAATTTCTTCGGAATTTTACAATAACCTTTTTATTAGCAGACGGTAATTTGTATAGAACACAAGTGATTTGTGCTATGATTTAATCACAAAGGATATAAACGCCAAGAACTAACATATAACATATTCCGAAACTAGGAATATATATTAGTATCGAAGTTATATTCGGTTATTGACGAAATTGATTTAAAAAATTTGGAGGATAAATATGAGTAAAAACTATATTTCAATCATGGTTGTTCTCATGGCTGTTGTTTTGATGATTTTGCCAGTATCGGCAACGAATGTCGGAACAATTGTCCAGCAGGGAGCAACTGTATTTATTGGGGAAGAGGGGCTTGATATTTCTCAGGCTGTTGGAGATTCTTCTACCATTGGGTGGTGGGCATCGGCAGCAGATTTGACGACAACATCACCGTCTCAGACAATTACCGTTACGGGAAGAAACAAGACATTTGAAATTACCCAGTCGGAATTCCTTGGTCATACCGGAAGCTGGTACAAAGTTAAATCAGATGGTACTGCCGGAGACTTGGTATTCATGGTTTCTGAGCCAAGAACTTCTGTATCTATACGAAATGCTGGAGATGGTTTGTTAACTTCTCTTGATGGAAAAACAGTTACATCGGGAACACCGATCACGTTTAAGATAGACACGAATGTTATTCTGAATAAACGTGGAGATGTGAGTGCAGAGGTATTTGCTCCTGTCGCTGATTTTACCGCAACGGTTAATCCGGTAAATGGATCTGTTACTTTTACACCTGCAACAACTGGTGGAACTCCTACTAATTATAGGTGGACTTTCAGTGATGATGGTGTAGTAACTGCACAAACATATGTTCATGCGCCAGCATCATCGTATACAGCCACACTTGAAGTATACAACGCTGTTAATTCCGGTGGATCAGCAACAAAATCAACGATGACTAAAACCATCACAATTACAGATCCTACGTATAGCGGATCTGTTGTTGTTGGAAGTCCGTCAACTCCGAATCCGTCTACCGATCCTTATGCATCGTTCAGTGGCGTTGTATCAAATACTGGTTATGTAGTCCTTAGTGGATTTTCAACTGGTGCTACAACGTGGGATTGGACATTTGGAGATGGAAATGTATCGAATGTTCAGAATCCACCGCCTTATCAGTATTCTCCTATAACCGGGACGCATACAATCAGGTTGTCGGTAACTGACGGCTCAACTGTAACTCCATCCAGAGTTGATGGAATTGTAACTGTAACTTCTACACCATATACGGTAAGTGTTACAAGTCCGGTATTAATCAGTCCTGTTCCAGTGTCGGCAACAAGCATTGTCCCGGCTTCAACTGGTTATATTGACATTATTGTGAAAGCAGATGGTGGAGCAACCTATACATCATTGTATAATGTTACTGGTGGAACTCAGGTATCACTTAAAGATCAGTTTATCTCATCATCACCGTATTACTGGAATAGTGGATCTTCGCCGGTCTCACAGTGGAACACTGGTGCAAAGAGTGTAGATTCTCAGAGAATTTACCAGAATGGTGTTTACTCGGTGTATGTAGAATGTAATCTTAATGGAATGAAGGATAACTATAATGTTGTTGGAAAGAGTGTTTCTGAAACAAAGACGGTAACTCTTGGATCTGACACATTGATGCTTGAAGTAAGTAAGAATTCTGTTGTCCGTGGTAAGCCATTTGCAGTAACTGTTACCGGACAGCCAAATGCCAATTACAAGTTATCATTCAAAGGTTTGTCAACTTCAGTTATCGCTCCGAAAGTAACCGAGTTCCAAGAGGGTGTTACTACAACTTCTACTGCAAATACGTGGAATGTTGTAACTGACAGCTCTGGAAAACGAACTGTGGAATTCACTACTTATAGCGAGACTAAAGAGCAGAAGTACACGATTCGTGTAGAGAGTTATACTTCTCCTGTAAAAAGTGATGAAGTTGCAATCAATGTTGTAAAAGGTGGAATGACACTTACGGCAACAGGAAACCAGAATTACTATCTTGGTGAAGAGATTAAATTCTCTGGTACTAATACAGAAAGTGATTTTGTATACATGTTTGTGACAGGTCCGAATCTTAATTCAAATGGAGAGAACCTTGAGACTGGAGAAGCTGTATATAATAATGATGATACTACGTTTACCGATGCAAATGTCGAGGGTGATGACACATTTACCTATGAATGGCAGACATCAAATGCCGATCTCGATGCAGGAACATATACGGTTTATGCTGTGAGTACTCCAAATGATAAGAGCCACTTGCAGGACAGCTCGTATGCAACTGTATCAATCAGTATCAAGAAGCCTTTCGTATCAGCAAAGGTCTCACAGCCAAACATTGCAAAGGGTGACAGGGTATTCGTAGAGGGAACTGCCGAGGGAGATCCTTCGTCTGGTGTCCAGATATGGATTCTTGGAAAGAATTATGTAAAGATTGTTACACAGTCTGTTGATTCTGATTCAACATATAAATACGAAATGACTCAGGGTGACACTTCTGATATGGCATCTGGTCAGTATTTCATTGTTGTCCAGCACCCAATGCAAAATGGAGTGTTTGATATTTACAGAGATGGGGATTTTGTTATTAATAATGAACTCGGATCTGGGACATCATTGTTTAAACTTACAGGATCTGGAAGCCTTCAGGGATCTGATGCGGCAGAAGCATTGATTCAGGCAATCAACGATCCAAATATCGATGATACCTATACAAAACTGAATGTTATGGTAGAAGAACCACTGATCATAATTGACCCGGTTGGTGCAAAATCCATCGGAGACAAGTTTACCCTTACTGGTAAGACAAATCTCGCGGTTGATGATGAAATTCTCATTGAGATCTATTCATCCTCGTTTAAGCCAACAGATAAGTCACAGAATGGTGAATTCAGTGGAACTACAGGAACTGTAAAGGTACTTAAGAGTGAGTCCGGGCTTAACAAGTTCTCACTTGATATCGACACAGCAACGTTCAAAGCAGATGAATATATTGTGGTTGCGCAGGGAATTACACAGGAGTCCTCAGGAACAACATTGTTCACTATTCAGGCTATGCCAGTAACTACTCCGCCAACTCCAACTCCGGTTGTAACAGCACCAACGGCAGCACCGCTAACTGTTCCACCAACTGCCCCTCCAACTGAAGTTCCAACTCCAATTGTGACGGAAACTACAAAGTCTCCCGGATTTGGTGCAATTCTTGCACTTGTTGGTCTCATGGGAGTTGCATTTGTTGTAGTGCGCAGATCATAAATCTATTTTTTAATTTAAACGCTATTTTTATATATTATTATAAACAAATATAGTATTGTCAACACTGGTCATGTTGACACAGTAAGTAAAATGTTCAGGGTCTTATTCGTGTTTGTTTGCTCATTCATTCGTTCCTTTATTAAATAAAATAGGTAAGAGTGTGGTCAGACACCTCTTACCAGTAAATTAACATGGTGTGGAGATGAAAATTAAATGGAAATGTGTCTGGAAGGTGCTTAAGCCAAAAGTTATTGCGGCATTAATAATTATTTTATCAGCTATTGTTGGAATTGCAGTAATGTTTTTACTTGTGAATTATTGGATGTCTACTATTAAACCAATAGATTTTAACAATATGACTGTTGCACAACGGCAAGAAATGATTGCTACTAGTGGTTGTGGTGGTTGCGGTTTTTCATTATCTTCTATTGTTTTATTTCTTATGGTTATTTTTGGAGGGATTGGTATCATATATCTTAGTATCGAATTGATTAAGTCATTGGCAGAAGCGCTTAAACCGTGTATTATCTGGGAGGAAAAATAATGTCATCGTTATTATGTGATTGGGAGATTGAGAATGCAATAAAGGATAAAGAGATACTTATAGATCCTTATGATCCATCGCTCATAAGCTCAAATAGTATAGATATGAGACTTGGCGACAGGTTTATTACGTATTTAAAATCTGATAAGCCAATTGATCCATATGATGGTGAGTCCATTGGGGAGAGTGTCAGGGAGACGTGGAATGCGAAAACTCTGGTCATTCAACCGGGAGATTTCATTCTTGCCAGAACACTTGAATTTATACAGTTGCCAGCATTTTATGCTGCGCGTGTTGAAGGAAAGAGTTCTTTGGCACGCATTGGTCTGACAATACACCAGACTGGCGGATGGATAGACAGCGGGTTTAAAGGGTCGATCACTCTTGAAATCAGTAATGTAAATGTAAGACCAATAGTGTTGCATTCTGGAATGGCTATATGCCAGCTTGCAATATTTATGACAAATCCTCCAAGGGTTCCTTATGATAAAAAACCGGAAGCAAAATATAACGGTCAGATTGATCCAACGTTAAGCAGGTACTTTGAAAATAAAAAGGTGGATGTATGAAAGATGTAGATGTAATGAATTTACAATTAAAAAAGATAATTATTAAAAGAGACACCGATGGGGACTTTAGAGTAAAAGTAATGCTTAAAGAACCATGGAGTATTAAAGGTAAATGGGAATATAATGCGTTGTTAAAGCTTAATCATATTAGTAATGATGAATACATTTTGGAGAGCATTGTATGATAAATGAAAAATGTGGATTTATATTAAATGATTTGTGTTGTTGTGAAGATATGGAATGTTATGGTTCGAGATGTCTGTATCCTGATGCGTCAGGGTGTCCTGTTCATTTGGATCCTGATTATATGGAAGAGAGAGAAGAGATACAGGCTATGACAGAAGATCATCTAAGGGAGGAATTAAGAATAAGAAACATTCAACTTGAATTGTATAAAAAGGAGTCTGAAAAAATGAGGGGATTGATAGAATTGCAAACGAAAATGATTCAACAGATGGAAGATTGTATGGGAGAATGTGATCCATTCTTGTGTGATCAGTTAAAGGAGATGTTGATATATGAAGATTAATGCACAAATTACTATTTTGGCATCATATGATGATTCAATCAGTATGAAGGTATATGATAAAACTTCCGGGACGACATTTTTGGATATGACTCTTACAAGAGAGCAATTCATTAATGCTACAATGAACCGTCTTGGAAATACAGATGTTGAGTCTGCACATGTATGCAATCTTGACAAGATTGGTAAAACAATGGAGATGCAGACACTTGAGTTTGAAATGCCTGAAGGAAGCGAATATCATGATAAAGAAACTGCAATGGAAATTGCAAAAGAAAAATGTCCGGATGGGTGGACACCAGATTTGGGGTTCAGCTCTCAAAATTCTTTTTTTACAAAAGTGAAAATGAAAAGTAATAGTCGGTATGCAAGAACAACAATCAGGAGATGGGTATGATGAAAGATTTAGCAATGTATCTTGAGAAATATTACCCAGAATATGAGAATCTGGTAATATTCAACGGTTTGGATGAGGCGTTTATCGGAGTAGGTTTTATTTTTACAAGACCTGTAGTATGTTACAGTAAAGATAAGATTATTTCTATTCTTATGGACAGGGATTGTATGACGTATGATGAAGCCATAGAATTCTTTGATTTTAATATCGCTGGTACGTATGCAGGTGAGCATACACCATTGATTCTTGAGACTGTGGAGACGATTGTGTGACAAAGAAATGTACGATTTACATTGAGTATTGTAATAGTACGTGTCCATACTTTTATCACAAATATTCTGATAGTGAGAATATTTATTGTGATGCGTTAGGTGGAGTTAAGGTTGCAGACTGTGGACAAAATGATGATGTGATGTTTGATCTTAAACCGAGACCGATACCAGATGTGTGTCCATTACAAGATGCGTCATTGCATTTTGCATGTGGAAACTGCGGTCATAAAATTTCATTATCACGAGAATTTTACAGAAGTAATAAAATATTGAAATGTCCCGGATGTGGGAATATTGGAGAGATTAGATGACCAAAACTAAAAAAGATCTTGAAATTGAGAATGAACAGTTACGTAAAAAGATTGAGACTATGCAATCAAGAACAAGATGCTATAGGTGCAATGGTAGTGGAGAAATCTGGACATATTTTGATGGGGATACGTATTGTCCGGTGTGTAGTGGAAGTGGATTTATATGAGTTCATTATGGGATGGTTATGCACAAAAAATTTATTCTGGAAATATCAGTATTAAAGATATTACAGATTTAATTGAATTTTTACGTGATTTTGATAAAGTAAATAAAAATGTAATATCCGAATTGGTATCTCATCAACTGAGTTTCATTAAATATGATTTCGTTGATTGGGATATGTTTGAAGCGCACATGAGAACGGGTTCTGTGCATCGCAGGGTTCTTGAATATTTTATCGGAGCGTTGCACGATTTCGATCATGCGAATGAACAGGTATTGATGTATACATTTAATACTAATAAAAGTTATTGGAAAAAACATAAAAGTTATAAAAACTGGATGGGTACATTTAAAGATGGTGTATGGGTATATTCAAAAAAGTGGAGAGAGATTCATACGGAAGTGGAGGGTAAAAATGTTAGATGACTATGTGTTAGAGAAAATGTTAGAGGCAATCGTATTTTGTATGGATTATCCTATGTCAAAAATTACTGATGATGATGAGTATTCCGATGCAGTAGATCTTCAGAATGATTTAAGAGAGATATTAAATGAATTGAAGGGGGAAACGGGGAATGTATAACGAACATCCAGATAAAGAAGTAATGGCAGCTATTATACGGTTGTCAGATGCATTATGCCAGTGGGAGAGAAACACTGGAAGAGAATCGGTATTGATTATTCGTGAAGTTGGTGGATATAAATATCGTGCCATGAGTGGAAAGCCGAATGTACCCGATTATGTAACGGATGAGGATTTATTATCAAGGGTATATTCTCCAGAAGTTACTGTTGATTTCAGGAGTGAACGATGACATGGAAACAAGAGAAGTTATTAGCGCAGATTGATACGGTAGACGCGTTGGGAGACAAAGTAGTTGTTAGCGGAGGATTGGCATGGCATTTTATGTCTCCTGATCATGTGGAATCAAAGATTGTGCATGATCATTCAGATATAGATCTGTTTGCAATTCCTTCACAGTCACAGGAAGTATTTTCCAAGCTTAAGGAGATGGGATTTAACAGGTATTGGACAAAATATGCCACTCCAAATTTTTACAGGTATGGTAAGACTGCCACTCGCGATAATAAACGGGTGAAAGTTCTTATAGATCTGTTTATAGAAGAAGTCCCGTTTATTACTGTTGGAAAATACAAGATAGTGAATCCAAAGTTTTTGTTAAAATTATATGAGTCTACGCATTCAAGTAAAAATTGTACAGCGGTTGTGAATGCAACAAAATTAATGAGTAAAGGAATAGATCCAGTAGGTAGATTGGAACTTATTGGTGTAAGGATGGTGAATGGAAAACGTGAAACATACAATTTATGATCATGAGATTAAAGTAATTATGGATGCTGCAAACCAGTTATTCTCACCACAGGATGGTAAAGGTGATGACAGGTCTGCTTATCAGGTAATTTATCATATGCTGGAAGAGATAAAAGAAAGATCTTGGTAATTTATAATGGAGGTTGACTATGGTGTTATTGGATTGTAAGAGATGTAATGGGACTGGTATTTATACATACCATACTAAAAGTGGTTTCAGGAACCGTACATGTAAAATCTGTCATGGAAATGGTAAAGTAGATATTGTGTACAAGGAGATACGACATGAGAAAACCGAACAGGTATAGATGTGACACGTGCAAATTTGGAGAGAGACTTGTATTAGATGCTTCAAACATTCCCGGTAACAGGAGAAGATATCCTATTGTCTACGCATGTAAAAAGAATAATGATAAATGGATGCTTGACGGTATAGATGGTGGAATAACATGGGATGTTGGGTGCGCTTCGCATTCTGACATGACAGAATGGGGAAGTCAGAGATTAACAGGAAACGTTGATGAAAGTTATAATGATTATAAATCCAGAAGAGTAACTTTATGGCAAAATGGTGAAATACCGGAATCATCTGTATTCTTTAATGGGTGGATTTATGGAAGGGTGGAAATGTTAAAAGAACTCGAATTACAGGGTAATAAAAATGTCTGAAGCAAAAATGAGACCTACATACCTTCCAAGTTGTCATTGCGATACCAGAAGAATTATTCTTGTAAATGGAATCATACGATGTGGAAACTGTTATAAACGTTATGGTAAAGGTGGATCGTTTTATTATACGGATGAGTATTTGGAGTATTTATCTGATACTGCCGACAAAGAAGATCTATGGTATCAATATGATTGTAAAAGAAGGAGAGAGAATTATGAAAAAAGAGATAAGATATTGTCACAACTCTGATGGGATAAGCTTTAAAAATAATAACGTCATACACTATAATATGAATAAATCTTCAAATGCAAAACGTATTGAGCGCGCACAAAAATCTATAGATAATACTATTACTCCAGTTATAAGGAGGTTTGGGAATAAAGTTAAAAGGCGATTTTTTAGATAGTTAATGACTACATTTAATAATATCTACAGCAATATATAAGAATAATGATTAGTAATGAAATTTTTGAAAGTATTTTATCATTTATTACTAAGGGTGTATTGAAATGAACATGGACAAAAGACCGGTTGATGGTATGTGCATGGATTGTAAGTATTATTATGATAAAGATCTCCCGTGTACTATTGGTTGTGGAGAATGTAGATATGGACCACCATCTGCAATTAAACATGAATCGAGCATTATAAATGGATATTACAGTGGAAAGTTTCCATTGGTATCTGAATATGAATGGTGTTGGAAATATGAATCTGATTATGAACGTATGAAAAAACGTGAAGATGTGTTATTAAAATTAAAATTGTGTAATAAGGAGATGATTTAAATGATGGACTTACCAAAAATACGGGATGATATTGATATTAGAGAGATGCATGTTGATGGAACGCCTGATGGAAAGTATGCATTAAGGTTACTTGAGGCATATCGTAAACGATGCAATTGTAAATGGATTGTTGAAGGCAAATTTGCCGAAGGTGGAGTAAAACAACTTTATGATGCGATGAATGAGCATCAGGATTTAAGGGCAGCGGAGCTTGATAAGGCAATAGCGATTCTGAGGAAAAACTTATGACGGATATGGCTAAAGCATTGGGATTACTTATAAAAACGTGTGAACTTCTGAAAGATTATGAGGAAAAGAAATTAACAAAAGATGAATTGGAACAACGGGCAGATGCTATAATGGATGAAGTAGTAATATCTTATAACAATTCTGATAAAAAGGATGATCCTGAAATAAAGAGGGATTATGAAGAATTGGTGGAGCAACATAAAAAGTTTAAGGAATGGATAAAAACTTCTTCTGATATTTATGACGGAGTAACATGACACTAGTACACCAATTAAAACTCATGCTTAAGCTTGAACCAATGATATGTATTGGTTACGGCTCTGAAAAGGAACAAGCAACAAAACATCTTGTTGAAGAATATCGTGGGTGGAAAATTTGTTACTACTATGGGAGGTTTTACCAGAGTTATAATACTGCCAATGATTTTAGCAGTCCGGTTCATGGTGTTTCATATATTGATTATCGATATATTGGAGACGGTGTATATATTGCTGCATTTAAAGAGGATTACAATATTCTTCTGTCTCCGTCTTTTTGGAGGCAACCATCATATTGGGTACGAGCATCTTATGATTTTGTAGATGATAAATTTGTAAATCCTCCTGATACAGTAGACGAAGCAATCAGTAAATTGATTCCCAGAATAAAAAATGAGATTGATGAAAAAATTTTTGCTGATGATCGATTGCAGTTGGAAAGGGTTGTACAACAAAAATACCAGTCTGATTTAGAATCTGTGCTATCAAAACATGTTTGTGGAATCGGGGAGTGAGGTTATTATGACAAAGATTGTTGTTAACAGGTGTTATGGTGGATTTGGGTTATCTCCCATGGCTCAGAAAATGTATCTTAAGTTAATTGGAAAAGACTGTTATTTTTATAAACAGACAAAGTACGAACACCGCGATGAAATTGAAGAATATGTTCGTACTTCTATGAAAGAAGCTACAGAAAATTCATTTGTTTATACAGTTACCAAGGATCTTGGAGAAAGAACTAATAAATTGCCAAATGATGATTTTTGGTATGATGGTAATCTTGAAAGAACCGATCCAATACTTATTCAGGTTGTAGAAAAACTTGGTAAAAAAGCGAGTGATCGATTGGCAGAACTTGAAGTTGTAGAGATTCCGGATGATGTAGAGTGGGAGATTGATGAATACGACGGAATAGAATCCATTCATGAGAAACATAGATCATGGTAATGAACATATTATTAGTTAACCCGATGGATTCTGGTAATATTAATACTAGACTTCCGGCAAGTTTAAATGAAGCTCAGGGGGTATATCCACCTCTTGGTTTAGCTTATATTGCCGCGGTGCTTGAAGAAAATAATCAATCTGTTATTATTCTTGATTGTAAAGCTCTTAATTGTACTTCTTATGATATTAAAAATTTTATACTCACATCTAAACCAGATATTGTTGGAATAACTGCAATGAGTTCTACATTATACGGCGCTCTTGAAGTAGCTAAGATGGCAAAAGAATCTGGTGCAATTGTCGTCATGGGTGGACCTCAACTTGCAGCATACCCTGTTGAAACGTTATCCTATGACTATATAGATTACGGAATAATAGGGGAGGGTGAGTACTCCATGTTTGAACTGGTTCAGGCATTGGAATCTAAATCCGATGTCTCATCTATAAAAGGACTTGTATATAAAAAAGATAATAAAATTATTTCAAATGGTGAACGAATTGTAGAAGATATTGATTCATTGCCACTTCCAGCACGCCATTTACTTCCAATGGAAAAATATCATTGTGTGATTACAGAAACTCCGTTTACAACAATGTTTTCATCCCGCGGGTGTCCCTCCAAATGTGGGTTTTGTTTCAAGCAGCCTTCTGACAAAAAAGTAAGGTTCAGGGATCCTATTAAAGTTGTAGATGAAATGGAGGAATTGGTAAATAAATATCACGTAAAAGAGATTATGTTTTATGATGATTCTATCGTCATAAACAGAAATCATGTTATTGGAATATGTGAGGAAATTTTTAAACGAAATTTAAAAGTAAAATGGGAATCTCCAGCACGTATTGACAATATGGATTTTAATCTTTTAAGAATGATGAAGATGGCTGGATGTATCCGTCTCAGATATGGAGTTGAGTCTGGAAATGAACATATTTTAAAATTAATGCATAAAGGCATAACTCTTGATAAAATACGAGAGGTGTTCAAAATGACGCATGATATCGGTATTGAAACATTTGCATATTTTATCATAGGTTATGTAACAGAAACTCCTGAAACAATGCAGAATACCATTAATTTTGCAAAGGAGTTAAATCCAGACTGGGTTATGTTTACTCTTGCCACACCATACCCTCATACAGATTTGTATGAATTGGCTGTTAAAGAAAATATTATCAATAAATATTACTGGAGTGATTTCACTCTCGGAATCAGATCTGACAGGATTCCGTATCTTGTTTATGACGCTGAAAACTGGGTATCTGATGCATACAAAGAATTTTATTTACGCCCATCGTACATTCTAAAGAAGTTAAAAAAATTAAACTCTTTGGATACATTAAAAAAATATATTCGTGGAAGTAAAGGCATTTTGTCATTTAAAATGAAATGAGGGTAACATGATTCGGGATATTATCAGATTAATGCGGGTTAAACAATGGTATAAAAATATACTGGTATTTGTACCTGTAGTATTCGCGCATTATTTATTTATCCCCGATAAATTATTACTGGCAGTAATAACATTTTTTGCATTTTGTGCAATCTCTAGCGCAACATATATTCTTAATGATATGGTAGATTTTAAAAGAGATTTACAGCACCCCGTTAAAAGAAACCGTCCACTGGCATCTGGAAAAATCAAAATCCGTGTGGCATGGTTGCTTGCATTCTCTCTTTGTGCTATTACCATGGTATTATGTCTGGCTTTGCCATTGATAACATCATTGATTATCATTGGTTATTTTGTCTTGAATATTTTTTATTCATTCTACCTTAAAAATATATTTATTGTTGATGTGATGACCATTGGCATCATGTTTATATTGAGAGTGTTAGCTGGATCTGAAAGTGTTGATGTACATTTATCATCTTGGTTATTCATAGCAACGTTTGTCATAGCACTTCTTTTGGGATTCTCAAAACGAAGTAATGAACTCACTCTTGATAATCCCGTACATTACCGCAAGGTTCTTGAAGAATATGACCCTGTTTTGTTAAGAGCGTTTATATTAATTTCGGCAGTAACAGCGCTCATAGTATATTTAATTTATACTATTATTGTTATAAACAGGCAATATTTTATTCTTACCATACCGTTTGTATTTTATGGACTATTTTTATTTTTGTCCTTTACTATTCATGATGGTATAGATCCGGATGATATTTTTAAAAATACCATGTTTGACATAAATCTTATAATATGGTTAATAATCATGGTGGTGTCTTTATATGTCTGATGAAACATTAAAAATTGATATGCACGTACATTCCTCTGCTTATTCTGTGGATTCAATATTCAGGCTTGGAGATATGTTTAAAAAATTTAAAAAGACCAAGATAGTTCCAATCGTATGCGATCACAATTCAATACAAGGGAGTGTTGACTTTGGACAAATGTTAAAACAATATGATCCTGAATATCCAATAGTCTACAGTGAGGAAATTGAAACTGTAGATGGGGAAATTATAGGAATGTTTATTTCAGAACAGATTAAACATGGATTATCAGTTGAAGAAACACTTGATAAAATTCATGAACAGGATGGAATTGCAATTGTTCCTCATCCATTTGATAACAGGAGAAGCACCGTGTTAAAACCAGATGTCAGGGATAAATTTATAAATTCGATAGATTTTATAGAGGGGTATAATTCACGGAATATATACCCCGATCATAATATCAGAGCGGTTAATTATGCAGTAGATCATGGAAAAATGATATCGTGTGGAACGGATTCACATACATATTACGAATTTGGAAAAACTCATGTTGAGTTGCCATGGTTTAATGATAAAACAGAATTTATCAAAAATTTTACATCAGCACAAATTCATTATTACCCTGCTCATAAATTTGTGCATGTTATATCAAAATCTCTTAAAATTTGTAGGAGATTGAAGTTAATGTAATCACATTACTTTTATAGTTTGAAATCAAATTATATCTAATTATGAAAAATAAATTTACTATAAAGGAGGGGGAGTTTTATGCAAGACTTGGCGATATGAGCTGGCACAGGTCACTGGTCTTGCTTATGGAATCCGATGGTGACATTATAGTTGGTATTGGAAGAACGCTTGAGGATAAATATAAACATACAACATTGTTATCATTGGATGACCAGTCACTTTGTGGAGCTCCTCTTTATGATGATGATAAATACGCAACAGTTGAATTTTGTGCCATTGGAGCTGGTGGGGGTAGGTCAAGACATACGCGTAAAGCTCTTGTTGATTTGATAGAAGCAATGAAAAAAGATGATGAAGAAAATCCAACACCGTTTGCAACACACAAAGAGTGGGAAGAACAATTGCCAGAAAGCATAAAAAAGAAATACAGGATGGAATAATATGGAGTTATACCGTGGACTTATACCTAAAGACCAATGTTCATCAATAGAGGATCTGATGTCAATAAGCACAGCTTTGTGCGAAGTGCGTAACGCGCACGAGGGACAATTCAGGAAAAACAGCCAGACCCCATATATTCACCACCCAATCATTGTTGCATGTATGGTGGGTAACCATGGAGGTTCAAGAAATGCAATCATAGCAGCATTAGCCCATGATTGTGTAGAAGATGTTGATGAGTTTGATTTAAATGAATTTATTGATAAACTCAAATTACCAAGTGAGATTGATAATGAAAAGGTTTGGGAGATGATTCTTGCTCTTACGAAAGATGATACAATAGCAGACAGGACTGAGAAATTAAGGGATTCCTGTATAAGAGTTCTCAAGGTAGACCCTGAAGCAACTTTGATTAAGATATGCGACAGGACTCATAACCTGAGTGATCTTGGTGGATTTGATAAAAAGTTCAGGGTAAAGTATCTTAATGAATCAAAAGTATTAGCTGAATGTCTTTATGAAAGTGCCAGAGACCATGGGTATGAAGATGCATATGATGATCTTGATGAATCTATCAGGAATTTAGAAACATCAATGGGTGATTATTAATATGTTACTACCACAAATACCGGAACAAAAAGAAATTTATATTGGAATCGGGCGTTGTGCGTGTGATTTTGATATGTACCTTTATGAAGATCTTGGATTCGGGTTTCTTGAACGAGATATTGGGACGTATAAATTTTGGAAGAAACGAACTCCAAAAGATGTAGAAGAATATATCAAGCATCTTACATTATTAAGAGATTCGTGTGACCGCGTAATAAAAAAACTGGAGTATATAAAACATGAAATCTGAAACTGGAATATGGGGAAAAAGCAAACAGGCGAAATATTTACATTATTTTGATAATGGAAAAATTACATCTTTGTGTAATCTGAGTAAAAATCCAAATGTTTTTGGTGGAGATTACCCGAAATGCCCAATTTGTAAACAATTTCTTGGGATACGAGAACATCTTTTTATAAACCAGTCATTTAAATTTAAAGATAAATTATCGGAGTTAACAAAATGAAGAGATTGATTATTGTTTTAATATTACTAATAATTTGCACAGGGTGCATTAAGCATAGTCAGGATTCGTGTACTGCTGCAACATGTCCTGTTCAAAATATTACAGTTCCGCTTCAAAATCTTACGGTAACATTTATTGATGTCGGTCAGGGAGATTCCGAATGGATAATTACACCAAGTGGAAACACAATGCTTATTGATGCTGGAGATTCCGATAAAACGTGGAGAATAGCATCAAAACTGGTCACTGTAAGAGAGATCGATGCAGTTGTAGCAACACATGCTCATTCAGATCATATTGGTGGTATGCAAACAGTTCTTACCATGTATGATGTTAATAATTTTTATGATTCTGGTTATCCCCATACATCAAAAACTTATGAAAATATGTTAACTCTTATCAATAATAAGCGTATTAAATATACAACGGTAAAAAATGGGGATAAAATAAATCTTGATCCTGTTATGGATATTTCCGTTCTTAATCCACAACCGATATTTTTTAATAATGTTAATGACAACTCTATAGTTTTACTTATGACGTATAAAAATATGTCATTTTTATTTGCTGGCGATGCTGAACGCAATGCTGAATCGGTATATGCCAGAAACCTTGGGAATGTGGATGTTATAAAAATAGCCCACCATGGAAGTTCAACATCAACCGGACCTTACCTGTTATCAAAAACAAAACCCTCTGTAAGTATTATATCGGTTGGTGAAGAAAATTCTTATGGACATCCTGACAAAAGTACAATAAAAAATCTTGAATTTTATCAATCGGAAATATATTTGACAGCAGAAAATGGTGATATAACTATTACTACCGATGGAGAGAATTATTCAGTTATACCTGAACATGGGTGGGGTTATTATAGCAAAGCATAAAGGTAAAAAGAAACAATCAGCCGAACAACAGGTTGTAAAAATTTCAGGTGAGAAATATTACTGGAAAGTTTTGTGCCTTATTCTATGTGGTATTTTGTTATATCTAAATATAACAATAATTAATACAGTAATATCAAGTCCAAATTCTGGTTGGGATTATCGTGTTTATATGGGCGGTGTCGATGCTTTTAACCATGATAAAGATCCTTACATCCTGACAAACATTCAGGATTATGTTGGAGATACATTGCCTTATGTTTACCCGCCACACATGCTCATATTCTTTGAAATATTTTATTTCTTCCAGAGTATTGGTTTATACAGGCTTTTTATTGTGTCTTTGCTGGCATTAAGTATTTATTTCGTAGCAAATACCGATGGGAAACCAGAATATATATTATATATAACACTTCTTATAACTGGTTTCTTCAGCGTTTACTGGAATTTCCTTACAGGTAATTTTGCTATAATGTCATTATTCCTGATATCTGTCATGTTCTGGTTATTTTCAAAAGACAAACTTAAGGAATCAGCAATTGTCAACGGGTTAATGACATCTATAACATTATATCCTGCAATTTTTAGTGGAGCTTTTTTAACCCTTAGAAAATCCTATAAAGAAATGTTAACACTCATATGCGTTGTCGGTGTAACATTTGGGATCATCTTCGGGTTATCGTTTATATTCAACCCTGCTATTGTACAATCATTCATCCAGTCATTATTTGGAAGCACGAGCCAGATGTATGCAGACCGCGGTGGGATGTCAAATCCTACACCATATTTCTTATTCGGGTATATTGCTCAGGACAATGCAATCATTACAGGAATTATATCAGTAATATATATTGGAATCGTTCTTGGAGCATTATATCTGTTCTGGAAAAACAATAATGATTATTTTAAAGTATATTCATTTGGATTTTTATCAATGTTTATGCTACTGATAAGAATAAAACCTTACTCATTTGTAATGGCTGTTATTCCTGTTTACTTCCTGATTAAAGATTATAGTTATAAATTAAAAATTATCATTCTTCTGGTAATGTCCTTGTTCCCATTCCTTATGTATAAAGACTATTGGGAGAAGTTTTTACCACTTCCAGATTTGATAATTTATTATGCACAATCATTGAGCTTGTTCATTATATTTGGGATTATCTGGTATAAAAATTACTTGGATTTAAAAAAGTAATTACTTATATATATCTTTATTTTTAATAATCATATATGGAAAAGGATAAAACTGGTAATATTTTTGTAAGTTGCCCGAAGTGCCACCATATAAATATATCTGATACCGAATTTTATCGTGTGCGCTGCTCACAATGTGGGGAAATATTTATAAATTTACAATGTACATTACATCTTAGATGACATATGAACATTGTCCATTCTTTTCAGATGAGGTTATCGAAACTGGAGAGTGGCTACAAAATAATTATGATAAACCTCTTGGGAGACCGTGTTATATCTGTTCTGAACAAAACTGTCACCATTTTCCATCATAAATATATTTATAATCTTATACTACATATTTATTATTACATGGAAAATATTAATAATCTGGTTAAGAAATTAACCAGTGAGGTTCAACAGCGATGTTCTGAAAGAATCAAATTGGCAGCAAAAAGTGAAAAAGATGTTCATAAACCATATGATGCTATAGATAAATGCGGTATCTCTTCAATTATGAAAAGAAAACATGGATTATAGATACAATTATATAATCTAAAGTAGTATATATTATTAGAGGTATAATTATGTCTAAAAGACTAAACTTTTTTTTCATAAGTGTTATACTTTGTATTGCACTTGCATGTTCTGCTGGATGCGTAGGGTATCACCTTGTAAAAGATTCAGAACCAACATATACTGAACCAACAGAACAAAGTCCACAATCTGTAACGGAAAATAAAATACCAGTTCCAGTTGATGAGATAACACCGAAGCCGGGACAGACTCTTGTATCAAGAGTGTATAATAATCCTGCTTGGGATGAATACACGAGCTTTGAGGATCAGTTTGTAATCCAGACCCCTTACAACTGGAAAGTATTATCCATGAACTGGAATAGCGCGAATGCAATGTCTAATGGGAACATTGTGAAGAAGTCAACATTTTTAGATAAAATTATTTTTGTTTATACACCAGACCTAAATGGTTTTATTATAATTTATGGAACTAATTCTTATTTGAAACCTCCGACTGCTGGTGGGTTCCAGTTTATACCAGATTCAACATATGATGATTATGTACAAGCGGTGATTGATGGATATGTTGCAGAATCTGATTATACAAATATCAGGTATGTAAAAGATGATAAACTTTATGTCATTAATGGTAATGCTGCACGCGCCGTAACAGTATATTGTGATCTTAAAGGCGAACCATTAACAACAGAGGTTTATTTCATTGATACTGGTGACAAACATTATATTGTTGCATATGGTTACAGTGATGATGTGAATTCATATTACACGACAAATGCAAGAAATGTAATGAATTCATTCAAACCATTTTAACTTTTTTAAACACTACACTTATATATTGATATTCTAAATATTATTCCATGGAAGAAGAGTTTTTATTATTGCGATCTATAATGAGTTTCAGTTTTGCAGAAAAACCATTTCAATGGGAGACTCCACGAAGAAAAGAGGGTATGTATGTAAGGTTTACTCCAAAAAGATATGAGTTATTTATTAAACCAAAACTGATTTTTCATTCCTGATCATAAATCAACATCATCATATTTTGTTTATTAGCGCTGATATCAGTTTGCCAGAATTCAAATGTATCTGCATCCATTATTGTAAGCCGCCCGTTCCAGCCTCCACCTGTATCAAGACCAGTAAGATTGTTAAATGTTACTGGTTCAAGGCAGTTCTTGACACGCAAATCCTTTCCAAAAAACTGTGTGCTTGTATGACCAACAAAAACATGCCTGTATCCTTCTATAATATGTTCTGGTGCATATTCACATAACAAAGACCGATCCCATGTTAAAACATCAATGGACTGTTCTGCTATTGGTTTTAATGGATCAAATCCACCGTGAACGTAAACACGGTTCTTGGAATCTATATAATATGGCAGAGCCTCTTCAAGAAATTTAATGTGGCTTTTTGGAACTTTATTATGATCAAACCCGTATGACGCGGCTGTACGCATTCCGCCTTGATGCCACCAAGCGGGAAGTTCAGTTCCTGTTTTCATCCAATGACATGTCCAACTGTCATGATTCCCAAGTACATTAATCATTTTTGGCATGGTGAGAAGTTTATCAATTACCTGTTTTGTCCTGTTTCCACCATCACAGGTATCACCTAAATTTATAAGTGTATCAGAATTTTTAAAATTACACTTTTTAAGTACATCGAGGAGTCCCATCTCATTTCCGTGAATGTCTCCGATGACTAATGTTCGGCTCATAATAGTTATTATTTGGAGGTTAAAGGTGATAAACGTTGCGATTATCTAAATACTTTTTTTATATGACTATAACAAACTCTCGATTTTGGATAATCCTTATCACATCGTCTTTCAAGTTCCTGTTAGAATCTGTCAAGTTGAAGTTTTACATCAGGTCTTGCTTTTTGTTTCATCTACAACCTCTCCGTTAACTTTATAATCAAATATAGATAATCCGGTTGAAAGTATTATAGCACCAGTCAGATATACAATAGATGTATAATCTATACCAAGATCCACTCTTAATTTCAACGCTGCTCCCATAAGAATTCCACCGACGCATAATAATGGTGAGATTTTCAAAAGGTTCTTTACTTTCTTTTTATTTTCTGCATTTATAAATTCCATATTACCTCCATTTATATATACACCATAACCCCCAGTTTATACAACGTAAATCATTATCACATGCTGGTGTCTGGCACAATGGGTTATCTTTGATAGTCTCATACTCACTACATGTACACTTTGATGGACAATACCATTGTGAGTTTGCAGGATTGCCAATGTCTGGCATAGCACATTCATTTGAACGTATAAAATTGGTAACAAACCCAATCGCGATTATAATTATTATTGTAACCAGAATTGATATCCAATCAATTTTCATTTACGAAACCTCAATACCATATCTTCACAGAACTCAGCATATTCTTTATATATTTTTACATTATACTCTTGTCCTTTTACAATTGTTTTCCATTTATATATTTTTGTTACATTTCGTTCATCAGCCAATTCATAAATCTTATTATCATCTGTTACAATATAATAATATGTATATGAACCATAATGCCCACGTATTTGAGAGAATGTATCATTTATAATAATCTTTTGGCACACTTCTTTATCAAGATGATCATAGTCATTCATCATAACCCCTGCATCAAATAATAATAATAAAGGTAATGAGAGTATTGATACAACCACAATTACAAATATCATAATTGATGATAAACTTGAACGACATAACCCATTTGGATTTTTATCAACCATTTTTACACTTTCCTGTATTTACATAACACTTCAAGACATTTACTACAATCTTTAGAAAAACGATTACATTGAGTATATGACCTTCCATCACAATTCCAATACCAGAGTTTACAATCCCCACCATCTCCTTCACATGTCCCAGTTGTTCCTTCTGGATCTAACGGAGGCATCCAGCATGGACAATCTTCATAATCTGGTGGTTCATCTGCTACAAAACGGACATCATCCATCTCATAAATAATTGGTTCTTTCTCATGCACAGTATAAGGTCTGGATTTAATAAGATTAACTAAATCAATTCGTTTTCTTGATAGTTCTACAATATGTGGAATTTCTGAACCCTGTTCACTTTCAGATAGTTGCATCACTATATCTTCAGTTATATCTATAATCTCACCAATTTCCTCTATTGTTATTAAATAATATTGTTTCATTAATGTCTCCCATCAAGTTGAATTCCACGCTCACTTGCAAGAATCTGTATTCTTACCAGTGTTTCATCCTGATGCACAAGTGTAGTTAAAATTTTTGATGCCTGTTTCTGTTCATGATAATCTCCTGCTGCAAGAAAAGCATGTTTGCGTTCAAGAAACTTATGCATATCCAAAAGATGTTTGAATCCTTTTTCCCATCCAACAGTATCAAGCATTTTTATTATTTGGCTCAATGATGCATCTTTTTTAGACACCTTTTATACCCCTGTCAACATTTCCATTAAACTGGATGGTAATTGTTCCCGGTGGAACATGGAAATCGTAACCATAAATATATCCATGACATGCTGAACGTTTTGGATTACTCGCACAATCAACTCTTGTTACATATGCTGTATCACTCGTTGTATCCATAAAAATTCTGGAACTGTCAGCATCTGCTTTCTTTAAATGATATGCTCCATCAGTATCTTGTACATAATAGAAATAATATGCTTCTTCATCTATATGCCCATAACCAAGTAAAAATCCTCCAGATGTCCCACTTGATCCTGTTATAGTACTAAGAGAATATAATTTATATGTTTGATCTGGTTTCTTTTCCATACATCCACTTGTCAATATACACATTACAATTGAAATAATTACAAAACTCATTAAATATTTTTTCATAATCCCTCCTCGTATTCAATCTCTCCAACTGCATCATCAAATTCAGATCCTCCTGACCAATAAGCAAGATCTGTAATCCACCCATCTTTATACAAATTATGACAATATTCATCTGGATCGTAAACCCACCCACGGCGAGTCATTTCTTTTTCAACATTGTGATAAGCTGTAGTAAGAGCTTTGTCATATAAAAGAGCGTATTCATAAGCAGGTCCGGAAGTTACAGCAGGTGTACTTGTATCACCATCAAGATACAACTCTTCAGTGGTATAATCCCACCCATATACTATTCCATTCATTTTAAATCCATAACAGTACTCATCATCTATAGAATAAGGTGTAACCTTATATTTTTCATCAAGATGTTTAACCATCGTTTTAAAAAATCTCAGTTCTACATCCCATACTCTCATAAATGCCTGAAGATCATGAACTATATCAATTGGTGATGTCATGATTTAACCTCTTTATTATTGTTCATAAATCCGTCTCCCATCTGGTGTATTTTTCCCTGTATATCCACATTGTGGGCAAACTGTCCCTTTAACCATATATTCAATTATTGATACCGCAAAATTACATTTACACACTGGACATTTAAGATATGTCGTCATGACATCCACTTCTCCTCTGGTAAAGATTTAAGACACTGGATTAAGTTGTCTCTACAATCAGTCCATCCATAACCATACCATGCATCGGTTGTATTACAATCCAGTTCATCATTCTCTCCTCCATCCAGATATTTAATTATATTTTTTAAAATATCATTGTATATTTTTTTCTTTAAAAATTTTGTATCTTGATCTAATAATTTCTTAAGACCGGGATCCTTAAACTTTGGTGTTTCCCTAATACCTATAAATGATGAATTAATTTTATCCCACTCATCTTGTTTCTGAACCCAGCTTGCACACCCAACAATGCGTATAAGAGACGTGTCTTTTGCAAGTGCAATACAACCATTCAATCTATAATCAGCACATGTTTCACATCTCATTGGGTGGGGCTGTATCATTTTAAAACCTCTCATCGAAATATTCGTACTTACATTGCCACCAGTCTTTACAATGTGGACAATGCGGTTCACTTCCATATTTTTCACCAAAGCAAATATACTTATCAAACCACACAGGATGAGGTTGAGGCTTATCAATTGTATCCTGACATGGGCAGATTGATTCTTCTGTAACTTTACCTGAGCATTCACCTTTGCAATTATCACCACACTGGTATAATTCAATATTGTAAGAAGCACATCCAACCTTTGCAGTCCTGTCAAAATCCAGAAAATCAATATCATCCTGCATTACCAGACAATAATAATTATCATTAGGATTATTTCTACAATGCTTACATGTCTCACATCGTTGTGGATGTAATTTAATAACCATTAGTTCTCCGTTTTTTTTCCATAAAACAAGCTTTTGACTTCTATCTCCTTTTCACAATCATGTGCTGCTCCACACATCTCACATTCTATAAAAAATTCCAAAAAATGCCCAAAGCATGGATGCCTTCCTTTAAGTATAGCAGTTCTTGGTAATGCTTTTTCAACTTCTTCTGCTTTTACTTTCTTTAAATCCTTCATAATTTTTACATCAGTTGGATCCACTTGTTTATTTTTCATGATCATTACCTCATCGTGTATCATATATAACCGGTTTATTAAAATCTACAGGTTCCATCTTTCCTTTTCCGGATCCGTGGCAGCATGGGCAATGTTGTGTCAATCCTGTAATACGATTATGCTGAACACCAGAACCATGACAACATTTACAAACTCCTCTTTTCTTTGGTCTAAACATATCATCCATCATTTACAAAATCTCCTCCAGATGCTATAAAATGCTCCTGACTTATCATGATAAACTTACCTTTAAAATTTCTTCAAATGGTGTATAAGGAAGCCCACAGTTACAAATATATTCCATAACTTTTTCCTGTTCCTCCATATAAGATACATATAATTCGGTATCAAGTTTCATATCACCACAGGATTTGTTTGAAAGCCACGCGTCCCGTTTCTTTTGAACAACCCTGTCCATCCCAAATATTTTATCCTGAACTCTGAATAAATCTTCCTGATTGCCTTCAAGCATACCTATTGTATTCCCATTTCCATAATCATGGATCAGGAGAACCCTATAATCATCCATACATTCATATTTGGTGTTAAATGTCTTAAACATTGCGATTAATGTCGCTCATTTTTATTAATGAGTACAATGCGATTCCATTATCTGATAGTAATTCTTCTGCGCCACTTTCTCTATCAACTACAGTAACAACATTATTAATAAATGCTCCTTTCTTGCGTAATTCATCCACTCCATAAAATGCGGATCGTCCAGACGTTGTTACATCCTCAACAAGTAATACGTTTTTATATTTAACGTCACCAATGACAACATCCTTCTTTCCATGCATCTTCTTACCACCAGTACGAATAATAGCATAAGGTTTTCTTATAACCATCGACAAAGCTACAGCAAGCGGGATTCCTCCTACAGCAACTCCTGCAACCACATCAAATTCACAACCACATGTTGCATATGATAATCTCTTAATAATTCTTAATGTGATTAATGAAAGCATATCAGGATCTGTCATAAAAGTTTTCATATCAACATAGTAATCACTTTTCTGACCAGATGATAATGTGAAATCCCCAAACTCGATTGCTTTATTCCGAATAAGTAAATCAGCTAAATCTTTGTTATCCATAATTATGATATTTAAATTTCTATTTTAATAATCATTGTGATTAATTCAAAGTAAACCAATAATGTAAACCATTAATTTATCACTATTACTGGTAGTAATATTAATATTGTAAAATTATCACTATTACTAATATATGCAGCATCTCAAAAATAAAACAAGTAAATATGATATTAAAACAAATAAACTTGATGTTTTCAATTTAAACTTTGTTTTCAATTTAAACTAATAATTATTTTTATAATTATTTAATATAATATTATTTTTATATATATGATCTAGATGTAAGGATGATCACGCGTTTTTAAATCGTTTTCCCTTTTTTCTTCCAAGTGTTTAAAAAAATAAAAAAACTATCGTTTTCCTATAGATATATTATTCTAATATATAAATTTTTCTAAGCTTCGCGATTTGTACATAGGTATATAGTAATAATAGAATTTTTTTTGATCACCCAACTCATTTTGGAAGAAAAGGCAAATCGATTGAAAAAGTCAGATCAGTCAGATCATTCAGATCATATATATAATAATACAATGTATAATATTACTTAAATAAAAATACAAAATGTTTAATTTTTAATTTTAATCATTTTAACAAATAATCAAGTTTACTTGTTTTAACTAAAGTAAATACGATATTGCGCAGAATAATTTTAAGATTTGTTCAAAAATGAATTTTAAACGAAGTTCTACTATATAAAGTAAGTGATTAAATATTATTGGAACAAAAATGAACCATGTGGAACAAATATGTTCAATAGAAGGGTCATAAAAGGGTCAAAAGCGCCAACCATTAGGGTCTTAAAGGGGTCTAAGGGGCATCACCACATTTATAATCTTTCACATCAAATATAATAACATTATGCTGGAATTCACAGGAAAAAATACACATGCCACAATAATGCTAGATGAAGTGGAACAGGATGTGATTTCACAATTGTATGAAATGATGGCTTCTCCAATGTTTACAGGACAGCAGATCCGTATTATGCCTGACACTCATGTTGGAGACAAATGCCTGATAGGATTAACATCAACATATAATGGATACATCCATCCTTCAGCTATAGGAGTGGATATTGGATGTGGAATGAATGCCATACAATTTGAGAAGGATACATTAAATTTTGATTGTCTTGACAAGGATATCAGAAAATATGTCCCGCTTGGATTTAACATACATAAAGATAAAACATATACCATGGATCTTATTGGACAATATTCACAGATGCAATTAAAAGAATTTACAAAACGCCAAAGAATTGATCTTGGAATAGATTATGACCCAATAGATTACTCAGGAAATTACTTAGAAAGATTATGTAAAAAGATTGATACAAATCAGGATCAACTTATGAGCGCACTTGGTACTCTTGGGTCTGGAAATCACTTCATTGAGATAGATAAAGATGAAAATGATAATAAGTGGCTTATTGTTCACAGTGGATCCAGAAACTTTGGTTTAAAAGTTGCAAATTACCATGCAAAGATTGCAGGGAAAACAATAACATCCTGTCTTAACGGAGATGCCGCATTTGAGTACATAGTAGACATGCTTTATGCCCAAGCATATGCAAGTTTCAACAGAATGGAAATAATAAAAGAGATTGTGTCCCCGTTAGAGGGAACAGTAAAGCTAAATAACATAGTTGAATCTATTCATAATTTTATTCATCCTCAGGATTTAATAATACGAAAAGGCGCAATAAGTTCATACACAGGACAATCGATGATTATCCCGTTC
>Ga0209079_10000011_pt1 | contig 101712 bp, 91 predicted proteins | sample PPLLaktember2015_2_FD_187259 | JGI IMG/M metagenome (GOLD analysis project Ga0209079, IMG submission 187259) | Freshwater sediment microbial communities from Prairie Pothole Lake near Jamestown, North Dakota, USA - PPLs Lake P7 Core (6) Depth... | ecosystem: Environmental > Aquatic >... | reverse complement strand
TACAGGTGCAGCTTCGCGCCCGGAACCGCGACGACCGACGACCAGTCGGGCTCGCGCTGCGTCTCGCCGTCGTACCAGGCGTCGCCGAGGATGTTCAGCATCACCGACGGCATCGCCTGTGTGGTGTCCCCCAGCGGCAGCCCCGCCATCACGCGCGCCTGCTGCTCGAACTGGCTGGTGACGCAGGCGTCGATCGTGTAGTGGCCGGAGTTGTGCGGGCGCGGCGCGATCTCGTTCACCAGCAGCCGCCCGTCGGCGAGCACGAAGAACTCGACGCACAGCACGCCGACGTAGTTCATGCGCCCGGCGATCGTCACGGCGGCCGCGCGCGCACGTTGTGCGAGGGCGTCGTCCACCCGCGCCGGGACGATCGACACCGCGAGGATGCCGCCGCGGTGCTCGTTCTCGGCGACCGGGAACGTGGCCGTGGCGCCGTCACGGCCGCGGCACACCACGACCGACACCTCGAGCTGCAGCGCAAGGCGCTGCTCGAGCACGCAGGACACGCGATCCATGCGCTCCCACGCGGCACGCGCGGCGTCGACCGTGGCCACGCGTTCCTGCCCCTTGCCGTCGTAGCCGAGGCGCGCGGACTTCAGGATGCCGGGCAGCAACGCCGGATCGATCGCTTCGAAGTCCTCCGCGCGTTCGATCACCGAGTGCGGCGCCACGTCGATGCCGCACGACGCGACGAAGCGCTTCTCGGCGATCCGGTCCTGCGCGATCGCCACGCTCGCGGCTTCAGGGCTGACGTTGCAGTGCTCGGCGAGGAACTCGAGCGCCGCGGCCGGAACGTTCTCGAACTCGGTCGTCGCCGCACGGCAGCGCGCGGCAAGTTCCGCCAGCCCGGTCCGGTCGAGGTAGTCGCGCGCGATGTGGTCGTCGGCGACCGCGCCTGCCGGGCTGTCCGAGCCGGGATCGAGCACGCAGACCTTGTAGCCGAGCGACTGCGCGGCCATGCAGAACATGCGGCCCAGTTGCCCGCCGCCAAGCAGCCCAAGCCAGGAACCGGGAGGAATCGCCGCGCCGCCCATGCCGCGCCCCTGTGCGCTCAGAGCGGCAACGTCATGTTGCGCGCCTTCTCCGTCTGCGTGGCGCGGAACTGGGCGAGCTTCATCGCGAGGTCGGCGTTGCCGGTCGCGAGCATCGCGATCGCAAAGAGCGCCGCGTTGGAAGCACCGGCCTCGCCGATGGCGAAGGTCGCCACCGGGACGCCGCGCGGCATCTGCACGATCGACAGCAGCGAGTCCTCGCCGCGCAGGTACTTGGACGGGATCGGCACGCCGAGCACGGGAATGACGGTCTTGGACGCCAGCATGCCCGGCAGGTGCGCCGCGCCGCCGGCGCCGGCGATGATGGCCTGGAGGCCGCGCTCGCGCGCGCTCTCGGCGTACGCGAACATCTCGTCCGGCATGCGGTGCGCCGACAGCACCTTCGCTTCGAACGAAACGCCGAACTCCTTCAGGATCGTGCAGGCGTGCTGCATCACGTCCCAGTCGGAGTTGGAGCCCATCACGACGCCGATCGACGCCGAACCGCTGCGAGAGGTCATTGTGGCTGGCCGTTCGGCGGCCGCATCAGGGGCGCGGGCCGCCGGAAAAGGCGCGATTGTAGCGAGCGGAGGCGCGGCGCGCGGCGCCGTCGGCCGCCGCGTTAATCGAGTTCCTTGCCGGTGATCCGGCGCAGCGCCTCGCGGTACTTGGCGGCGGTCTTCTCGATCACGTCGGCCGGCAGCGCCGGCGGCGGCGGTGCCTTGTCCCACGGCTGGCTCTCCAGCCAGTCGCGGACGAACTGCTTGTCGAACGACGGCGGCGACTGCCCCACCGAGTACTCGTCGGCCGGCCAGAAGCGCGACGAGTCGGCGGTGAGGACCTCGTCCATCAGGCGCAGGTTGCCGTCCTTGTCGAGGCCGAACTCGAACTTGGTGTCGGCGATGATGATTCCGCGGGTGGCGGCGTATTCGGCCGCGGCCCGGTACAGCGCCAGGCTCACGCTGCGGATCCGGAACGCAAGCTCGGCGCCGACGATCTCCTTCATCCGGTCGAAGCTGATGTTCTCGTCGTGCGTGCCGAGCTCGGCCTTGTTCGCGGGCGTGAAGATGGGCTCGGGCAGCTTGCTCGCCATTTGCAGCCCGCGCGGCAGCTCGATGCCGCACACCTCGCCAGTGCGCTGGTAGTCCTTCCAGCCGGAGCCGATCAGGTAGCCGCGCACGACGGCCTCGACGGGCATCGGCTTCAGCCGCAGCGCGACCACCGCACGGCCGCGCACCTGCTCGGCCTCGTTGGGCTCCACGACGCTCTCGGGATCGATGCCGGTCAGGTGGTTGCCGATCACGTCCGAGAGCTTCTCGAACCAGAAATTCGACATCGCGTTGAGCACGCGGCCCTTGTCCGGGATCGGCTGGCTCATCACGACGTCGAACGCCGAGAGCCGGTCGGTCGTGACGATCAGCAGCTTGTCGTCGCCGACCGCGTAGCTGTCGCGCACCTTGCCGCGGTACACGAACGGCAGCGATCGGATCGTCGTCTTGTAGATGCCCGCTGCCATCGTTTTCTCGCCCCTCGTACCGGCTGGCCGGTGAAGCCGCGAATTTTACGGCAGCGCGGCGCGCCGCTCAGAGGTAGTGCGAGCCGAGGATCGTGACCCAGGTCATGCCGGCGATCAGCAGGACGATAGTCACGGCGGCGCTGCCGTAGTCCTTGGCGCGCTTGCCGAGCGGGTCGATCCGGACGCTGTCGCGGTCGACCGCCACCTCGATCGCCGTGTTCAGCAGTTCGACGATCAGCACCAGCAGCAGCGAGCCGATCAGCAGGACCTTCTCGACGGCGGCCAGCGGCAGCAGGATCGCCACCGGCACCAGCACGGCGCACGCCAGGAGTTCCTGGCGGAAGGCCGCCTCGTGCCGCCACGCCGCGGCGAACCCGTCGATCGAATAGCACGTGGCGTTCATCAGCCGGCGCAGCCCGCGCTTGCCTTTCAGCGCGGTGCTGTCGCCCGGTCCCGGTTCGTGAGCGTCTGGCATGCGCCGCATGATACGAGGCGAGAGAGAGTGTTCGCGCAGTGGCGTGGCCGCCATGCATCCTCTGTCGCACGCTGCCATGACTCTATGATGACGCCCTCTCATCGAGCCCCGCGAAGCCATGCCCGCCATCGACCACTCCCGCTTCTACCGTTACGACGAGCTGATGGCGCTGCTGCGCGGCTTCGCCGCCGAGCACCCCGGCCACGTCACGGTCGAGTCGATCGGGCGCAGCCACGAAGGGCGCGACATTCCGCTCGTCACGCTGACGAACGGCGCGACCGGCCCGGCGCAGGACAAGCCGGCGTACTGGATCGACGGCAACATCCACTCGGTCGAGCTGACCGCGTCGACCGCGTGCCTCTACTTCATCGAGTGGCTGCTGAAGGGCAAGGAAAGCGACGCCGACATCCGCCGCGCGCTCGACACGCGCGCCTTCTACATCTGCCCCCGCATCAACCCCGACGGTGCCGAATGGGCGATGGCGGACCGGCCGAAGTACGTGCGCTCGTCGACGCGCCGCTATCCGTTCGACGAGGAGCCGGTCGAAGGACTCGTCTCCGAGGACGTCGACGGCGACGGCCGGATCCTGCAGATGCGGATCGCCGATCCCAACGGACCGTGGAAGAAGCACCCGCAGCAGCCGCAGCTGCTCGTGCGGCGCGATCCGCTCGATCCGCCGGGCGGCGACTACTACCGCGTGCTGCCCGAGGGCCGGGTCGAGAACTACGATGGCGTGTCGATCACGGTTACCGGGTCGGCGCAGGGGCTGGACCTGAACCGCAACTTCCCGTCCAACTGGCGGCAGGAGCACGAGCAGTTCGGCGCGGGTCCGTATCCGACCTCAGAGCCGGAGGTGCGCGCGGTGGTCGACTTCATCGCGAAGCATCCGAACATCGGCGGCGGCACCAGCCTGCACACGTTCTCGGGCGTGCTGCTGCGGCCGTTCGGCCACCTGCCGGACGACAAGATGCCGGCCGAGGACCTCTGGACGTACCAGAAGATGGGCAGGATGGGCGAGCAGCTGACCGGCTACCCCGCCATCTCGATCTGGCACGAGTTCCAGTACTACCCGGGCGAGTTCATCACCGGCGCGTTCGACTGGATCTACGAGCACCTCGGCATGTTCATGTGGACCATCGAGATCTGGAACCCGAAGAAGGAAGCCGGGATCGACAACGACCAGTGGATCCACTGGTTCCGCGACCATCCGGTCGAGGACGACCTGAAGATGTACGACTGGGCGCAGCGGATCGCGCCGGGCGAAGGCCACGTCGAGTGGAAGCCGTTCGACCATCCGCAGCTCGGGCGCATCGAAGTCGGCGGCTGGAACCGGGTCGCCGTGTTCAGCAACCCGCCGCCGGCCCTGCGCGAGAAGGAAGTGGCGCGCTTCCCGAAGTGGCTGCTTTCGCTCGCGCTGCTCTCGCCCAGGCTCGAACTGCGCGCGGCCGAGGTCACGCGGGCCGGCGCCGACACATGGCGCGTGCGGCTCGTCGTGCAGAACAGCGGCTGGCTGCCAAGCTACGTCAGCAAGATGGCCTTGAAGCACAAGGTGGCGCGCGGCGTCCTCGCGGAGATCGCGCTGCCCCCGGGCGCGGAACTCGTGAACGGCAAGCCGCGCGAGGAACTCGGCGAACTCGAAGGCTGGGCCTACATGCACACCGGCGTGTCGTTCTGGCCGAACCGCACGCCGACCGGCGACCGCGCGCACGTCGACTGGATCGTGCGCGCGCCGGCCGGGACCGAGGTCGGGCTCGCGGCGTGGCACGACCGCGCCGGACGGATCGACACGCGGGTCGTGCTGGGCTAGGCACCCGGGCCGCCCGCCAAGGCCCGGGCGACCGTTGGCTGACTAGGCCGGCGCCGCAATCGCGGCGCCCTTGAATGCATGCGCGAGGGCAGCCGGCGTGCGGTTGCGCACCTCCTTGAGCGAGTGCACCTGCTCGTGGCCGCAACTCGGGCATCGATGCACGGGCATCGTCAGCTCGACGTCGAACGGCGCGACCTCGGGCAGCTCGACCTCGAGGTGAAACGTGTGCTGCTGATCCGGCGCGTCGGCGAGCCGCTTGCCGCACGATGCGCAGTGATACTGCTTGATCAGCAGTCCCTTTGACGTGCTCGCCGGCAACGTCGCCGCATCGCGCTCCACCAGCCTGTCGACCAACTGAAGCGGAAAGTCCGGGTTGGCGAACAGGCGGTGCCCGTTGGGGCACAGGAGCACCGGCAGGTGGTGAACGGTCACGGCGAGCGAACCCTCCTGCCCGCTGATTTCGGGAAGCTTGCCGGGAGCGACGTCTGCCTTGCACACCTGACACTTCTTCTGGGCCATGGCCAGTCTCCTCGGTTGCCGATGATCGGATCATCCGCAGCAGGCGCAGCGCGTCGAGTCTGGCTTGCCCCTACGCAGAGATGCGGAGCATGGTTGCCCCGCATCGCAGCAGAAGGAGTGCGTGCGTGCAGCCGATGGGGCTGCCTATACTGGCCGCACAAGAACAGACAGGAGGCACTGATGGACCGTCGCACTCTTCTCGCTGCGGCCGGCGCCGCGGCTGTTCTTCCCCACGGCCTCGTTCGAGCGCAAGCGTTCCCGTCGCGCCCGATCTCGATCTACGTCGCCTTCCCCGCCGGGGGACCGACCGACCAGTTCTTCCGCGCGATCGCTGAGTCGGCCTCGAAGATCCTTGGCCAGTCCGTCATCGTCGAGAACAAGCCGGGCGGCGGCGGCACGCTGGCGCCGATCGCGGCGAAGAACGCGAAGCCCGACGGCTACGTCGTGTCGCAGATGCCGCTCGGCGTCTTCCGCATCCCGCACATGCAGAAGAGCCCGCAGTTCGATCCGATCAAGGACTTCACCTACATCATCAACCTGACCGGCTACACGTTCGGCCTCGCCGTGCCCGCGAACGCGCCGTGGAAGTCGATCAAGGACTTCGTCGAGGACGCCAGGCGCAACCCCGGCAAGATCGACTACGGCTCGACCGGCACGGGAACCACGCCGCACATCGTGATGGAGGAGTTCGCGCAGAGGGCCGGCATCAAGCTGACGCACGTGCCGTACAAGGGCAGCGCGGACCTGATGGCGTCGATTCTCGGCGGCCACATCCAGTCCGCCAGCGACTCCACCGGCTGGGCGCCGCACGTCGACGCCGGCAAGCTGCGGCTGCTGGCGACGTTCGGGCCGAAGCGCACCAAGCGCTGGCCCGATGTGCCGACGCTGACCGAGCTCGGCTACGACACGGTGTCCGAGTCGCCCTTCGGGCTTGCCGGCCCGGCGGGCATGGACCCGGCGGTCGTGCGCACGCTGCACGACGCGTTCAGGAAGGCGCTCGAAGAGCCGAAGATCACGGCCCTGCTCGACCGCTTCGACCAGCCGACGGTCTACATGAGCGCCGAGGACTACACGAAGTTCGCGCGGCAGACGTTCGAGGCCGAGCGGACAACCGTGGAGCGCCTCGGGCTCAAGGGAACGATGTAGTCGTCGGAGTGCCGCGGCAGGCGGGGCGCGGCGAGCGCGACTTCCGGGGCGGCGAGCAGCGGAGGCCCGAGGTCGGCGCGCGCCAGCGCGCTTCCTGTCCGACTTGCCGCGGCATGTCTGAGCGGCGCGCGCGCAGCGCGCAGAGCGAGTTCCGCGGCACGACCTCGGGCTGAGCAGCGGAGCGGAGTCGGCGCGAACGCGCCGACCGCCCCGGAGGAGCGCCCGCCGCGCCCCGCCTGCCGCGGCACGGCGCGCAAGCGACGCTCAGTGCACGTGCTGCGACAGCTCGCCGGTCTGGTACTTGTGCGCGACCGTCGTGAGCGGCACCGGCTGGATCTTGCCGCCCTGCCCTTCGCAGCCGAACTGGACGTAGCGCTCCTTGCAGATCGCCTTCGCCGCGGCGCGCGCGGGCTTCAGGTAGTCGCGCGGGTCGAAGTGGCCGGGATTCTCGTGCAGGAACTTGCGGACCGCGGCGGTCATCGCGAGCCGGATGTCGGTGTCGATGTTGATCTTGCGCACCCCGTGCTTGATCGCCTCCTGGAGCTCCTCGACCGGCACGCCGTAGGTCTCCTTCATGTCGCCGCCGTACTTGCGGATCTCCGCGAGCAGGTCCTGCGGCACGCTCGACGAGCCGTGCATCACGAGGTGGGTGTTCGGGATCCGGCGATGGATCTGCTTGATGCGCTCGATGGCGAGGATGTCGCCGGTGGGCTTGCGCGTGAACTTGTAGGCGCCGTGGCTGGTGCCGATGGCGATCGCCAGCGCGTCGAGCTGCGTCTTCTTGACGAAGTCCGCGGCCTGGTCCGGATCGGTCAGCAGCTGGTCGCGCGTCATCGTGGACTCGGTGCCGTGGCCGTCTTCCTTGTCGCCGCGCATCGTCTCGAGCGAGCCGAGGCAGCCAAGTTCGCCTTCGACGCTGACGCCGAGCGCGTGTGCCATCTCGACCACCTTCCTGGTGGTCTGCCAGTTGTAGTCGTAGTCGGCGATCGTCTTGCCGTCTTCGCGCAGCGAGCCGTCCATCATCACCGACGAGAAGCCGAGCTTGATCGCGCCCTCGCACACCGCCGGCGACTGGCCGTGGTCCTGGTGCATGGCGATCGGCAGCTCCGGGTAACTCTCGACCGCCGCCTGGATCAGGTGCTTGAGGAAGAGTTCGCCCGCGTACTTACGCGCGCCGGCGGAGGCCTGCATGATCACCGGGGCGTTGACCTCCTTCGCCGCCTCCATGATGGCCTGCACCTGCTCGAGATTGTTGACGTTGAAGGCGGGAACGCCGTAGCCGTTTTCCGCCGCGTGATCGAGCAACTGCCGCATCGAGACCAGTGCCATGTCGTTTCTCCTGTGATTCCGCCGAAACCGGGACCTGAAGCCCGCCAGAACCTGGCATTTTAGGCGAGTGGCGGCCGGGGCCCGGTGAGGCTGCGCACCGCCGGGGGCCGACTTGAGGCACGCTCCAGCAGCGCACGCTCCGCGGCCTCCAGCGCGAGGTCGCGTCCGGCCCGCAGTTCCGGAAGGCGGGGCGGCACGTAGATCGTGGGCGCCAGCGGCTGGCCTTCCATGCGCCGGCCGCGGGCGGACCGGAACCCCGTCTCGGACACGCGCACGCCGCCGCCGCCGGGCAGGACGTACTCCCAGCTCACGCCCACCACGCAGCCGCAGGTCGACTCGCCGACGATGATGGCGTCGCGCTGTTCGAGCAGGGCGACCGCGGCGAGTTCGGACGCGCTGCCCGACCGGCGGTCGGTGAGGACCGCGATCGGCTTCAGGTACGGCTGCACCGCCGGCGAGAGCCGGACGGGACGCTCCCGCACCTCGTCGCCCGCGCGCGTGAGCTGCGTCATCACATGGCGCTCGTCCGGCAGGAACTGCCGGATCAGCCAGACGAACTGGCTGTAGTCGCCGCCGCCGTTGCCGCGCAGGTCGAGCACCAGCGCGCGCGAGGCGTCGGCCGAGCGCAATGCGCGCTCGATGTCGCCACGGTTGCGCACGGAGAAACGGTTCATCTTCACCACCGCCACGCCCGACGGCAGCGTGGTCGCCGTCACCGTCGGCGGGCGCACCAGCGGCTCGGGTCGCACCACGACCTCGAACGTCGAGACCTGGTCGCGGCTGATCGTCACCCGCTGCGCGCGCGGCGGCTCGTCGGGCGCGCGCTGCAGGGCGCGGCGCACGCCGCGCAACTGCGCGAAGCGCATCGCCTCATCGGCGCTCGCCGGCTGCGCCTCGGGCGACGTGATGTCCTCGCCGGTCAGCGGCAGGTGGCGGGCGGCGGCGAGGAACTTCGCGTCGAACCGATGGGAGTCGATCGCCAGCACGACGTCGCCACGCTTCAGTCCGGCCCGCGCCGCCGGGGAGTCGCCGTCGACGTCGATGATCACGAGCTGGTCGTCGATCACGTTGAGGGCGGCGCCCGTCGCCAGGGCCGCGAAGCGGCGGCGATCGGCGCTCTCGCGTGGCGTGACGACGCGCGTGTGCGAGTCGTTCAGCTCGCGCGCCATCGACTTCAGCGCGAGGTAGAACTGCGCATCGGTCTTCGCGCCGGCCACGCGCGGCCGGTGCTTGTCGCGGATGGCCGGCCAGTCCACGCCGTTCAGCCGCGGGTCGTAGTAGCGCTCCGCGATCACCTTCCACGCGCGCAGCTGCACGTCGATCCGCCGGGCCTCCGTGGCGAAGTCGCTGCTCAGGCCGTCCTGCGACACGAGCGGCACGTCCTCCGCGAGGTCCGCCACCATGCCCCCCGCCGGACGCGCCGGCAGGGACGCGCACGCGGCCAGCGCCATTGCCGCGACGGCGACGAGTATCGAGCGCAGGAGATTCATCGCTGCCCGGGTGGAGGTGCGGAGTCCGCGGAGCGCGAGGCTATCGCGGAACGCGTTCGCCCGACGTGCCGCCCGGATCGTGCGTTCAGGCGTGCTCGCCGACGCGCACGATCTTCAGCGTGTTGGTTCCGCCGGCCTGCCCCATGGGTTCGCCGACGGTCAGCACGATCAGGTCGCCCCGCCGCACCACGCCCCGCTCGAGCAGCAGTTTCTCCGCCGCCGCGAGCGACGCGTCGCGGTCCGCGAGCGTCGGGAAGTGCAGCGGACGCACGTTGCGGTACAGCGCCAGGCGACGCGCCGTGGCCACGCTCGCGGTCAGCGCGTAGATCGGGATGTCGACGTCGTGCCGGCTCATCCAGAGCGTCGTCGAGCCCGACTCGGTCAACGCGCAGATCGCGGCGCAGCGCAGGTGGAAGGCCGTGAAGAGAGCGCCGTAGGCGATCGACTGGTCGACCCGGTCGAACGTCCGGTTGACGAACTGCAGGTCGAGCTCGACCTGCTCGGATCGGTCGGCCTCGGTGACGATCGACGCCATCGTCTCGACGACTTCGACCGGATACTTGCCCGCCGCGGTCTCCGCCGACAGCATCACCGCGTCGGTGCCGTCGAGCACGGCGTTGGCGACGTCGCTGACCTCGGCGCGCGTGGGCGACGCGTTGAAGATCATCGACTCCATCATCTGCGTCGCGGTGATGGCGAGCTTGTTGCTCTCCTTCGCCATCTTGATCATGCGCTTCTGCAGCGCGGGCACGGCGGCGTTGCCGACCTCGACCGCGAGGTCGCCGCGCGCGACCATGATGCCGTCGGCCGCGTCGAGGATCTCGCGCAGCAGGGGAATCGCCTCGGCGCGCTCGATCTTCGCGATGATCTGCGGCTTGATGCCGTGCCTGGCGCCGGCGATCGTGGCGAGCTGGCGCGCCATCTCGACGTCGGTGCGGTTCTTCACGAACGACACGGCGACGAAGTCGGCCCCGCACAGCATCGCAGTGTCGATGTCGCGCACGTCCTTGCCGGTCAGGGCGGGCGCGGACAGGCCGCCGCCCTGCTTGTTGATGCCCTTGTTGTTCGACAGCTCGCCGCCGATGCGCACGATGGTGTGGATCTCGTCCAGCGTCACGCGCTCGACGTCGAGCACGATCAGGCCGTCGTTGAGCAGCAGCGTGTCGCCCTGCTTCACGTCCTTCGGCAGGTCCTTGTAGTCGAGGCCCGAGCGTTCGGAGCTGCCGAGCTCGTCCCGGGCGTCCAGCACGAACCGAGCGCCCGGCTTCAACGTCACCCGGCCGCCCTCGAACTTGCCGACGCGGACCTTCGGGCCCTGCAGGTCGGCCATGATCGCGACGTCGATGCCGATCTTCGCGGACGTCTCGCGCACGAGCTGCGCGCGCGCGAGGTGGTCCTCGGCGGTGCCGTGGGAGAAGTTGAAACGGACCACGTCGACGCCGGCGGTCAGCATCCGCTCGAGCACCAGCGGATCGCTGGAGGCGGGGCCGAGGGTCGCGACGATCTTGGTGCTGCGTGGCATGGTTCAGATCCGGCGTGAGCGCGCGCGCACGAGGTCCACTTCGTACGTCGTCAGTTCGATCGGGTTGCCGTCGCGGTCGTTGAAGTAGAGCGACAGCGACAAGGCGTGGTCCTGCAGGTGCGGCGGCGACGGGCGACGACGCTTGTCGAACAGCGGCAGCCGCGGGGCCCGCTTGTGGAATTGGACGAAGGCGGCACCATCGACGCGCAGGGCGACCGTCGTGGCCTTGCCCGCGCGCTTGGCGTCTTCGAACAGTGCGAGGTGGGTCACGCCATCACCGGCGGTCAGCGTCAACGGGCCGCCGAGTTCGCGCGCCCAGCTTCCGAACCGGGCGTCCTTGCGGAACCCGAGCACGCTGCCGTACCACTTCGCCGCCTCGGCCCGGTCGCGCACGAAGACGTGGACGTGGTCGAGCCCATCGACGCGAAACCGGGTCATGCTGCTCCCCTGGCGCTGCGCGCTCTCCGTCCACGGGGAAGCGCGCGCCGGTCGCGCCTCATGCCGCGCGCTGCTGGAGGACTTCGATGGCCGGCAGGCCCTTGCCTTCGAGGAATTCGAGGAAGGCGCCGCCGCCGGTCGAGATGTAGCTGACGCGATCGCCGATGTGGTACTTGGCGATCGCCGCCAGCGTGTCGCCGCCGCCCGCGATGGAGAACGTGCCGTTGGCCGTGGCCTCCGCGACGGCCAGCGCGAGCTGGTGCGTGCCGTCGGCGAACGCGTCGAACTCGAACACGCCCACCGGCCCGTTCCAGATGATCGTGCCCGCCGAGCGGACGATGTGGCCGAGCGCCAGCGCGCTCGACGGCCCGATGTCCAGGATCATCTCGTCGGGTTTCACGTCGTCGGTGCGCCGCACGTGGGCCGGGGCGGTTGCCGAGAACTCCTTCGCGACGACGACGTCGATGGGCAGCGGCAGCGTGGCGCCCTTGGCGCCCAGCGTCGCCAGCACCTTCTTGCACTCGGGCACGAGGTCGGGCTCCGCGAGCGACTTGCCGATCGAGAAGCCCTCGGCGAGCAGGAAGGTGTTGGCGATGCCGCCGCCGACGATCAGCCGGTCGACCTTCTGCGCGAGGTTGTTCAGGATCGTCAGCTTGGTCGAGACCTTCGAGCCCGCCACGATCGCGACCAGCGGACGCTTCGGGTTGCCGAGCGCGCGGGTGAGCGCGTCGATCTCGGCGGCCAGCAGCGGGCCGGCGCAGGCGATCGGCGCGAACTTGGCCATGCCGTGCGTCGTCGCCTCGGCGCGATGCGCGGTGCCGAACGCGTCGTTGACGTACACGTCGGCGAGCCGGGCCATCTTCTGCGCCAGCTCGTCGGAGTTCTTCTTCTCGCCCTTGTTGACGCGGCAGTTCTCGAGCAGCACTACCTGGCCGGGCTCGACCTGCACGCCGTCGACCCAGTTCGCGACCAGCGGCACGTCGCGGCCGAGCAGTTCGCCGAGGCGCTTCGCCACCGGCGCGAGCGAATCTTCCGGCTTGAACTCGCCCTCGGTGGGACGTCCGAGGTGCGACGTCACCATCACCGCGGCGCCGGCGTCGAGCGCCATGCGGATCGCGGGCACGGAAGCGCGGATGCGCGTGTCCTCGGTGATGTTGCCCGCGTCGTCCTGCGGGACGTTGAGGTCGGAACGGATGAAGACGCGGCGGCCGGCGAGTTGGCCGCTGGAAGCCAGTTGAGCGAGGGTATTGACGCGCATGGGAGGCGGGAGCTGTCCTGGAGGACCGCGCGTTGCGCGCGGTGCGGAGCGAGGCGAGCATTATACGAGCCGCTTCCCGCCGAACGAACGTGCGCACACTCCGACTGTCTCCCCCTGAACGCGCGGCGATCGCCGTGGCGCTCGCGCTGCTCGCGCTGCACGCGTTCGCACCCGGGGATGCGCTCGAGTACCAGCGCGGCGCCCTCGCCCGGCAGCCGTGGCGCGCCCTCACGGGGCACCTGGTCCATGTCAACTGGCCGCATGCGCTGATCAACGCGGCCGCGCTGTGGATCGTCGCGCGGCTCTACGCCCCGGACCTGTCCGCCACCCGCCAGGCGATCGCGCTGGCGGCATCGGCGCTGGCGATCAGCGCCGCGCTCGCGTGGCTGCATCCGGCCATCGAGTGGTACCGCGGACTTTCGGGAGCGCTGCACGGACTGTTCTTTGCCGGCGCGACCAGCTGGTTGCTGACGGAGCGCCCGCGCAGCCTGCGGCGGTTGTGGCTGCCGGCCGCGCTCGTCGCCGGAGGATGGGTGAAGGTGGTGTTCGAGCAGCCGTACGACGGCGCGCTGCCACGCGCCGACTGGCTCGGCACGGCGATCGTGCCGCAGGCGCACCTGATCGGCGCCGCCTGCGGAACGGTGCTCGGCGCGCTATTCGCGGCGACGCAGACGCGCGCCGGCGAGCAGCGCCGCGAGCAGTAGCAGTTGACCGATCGGCAGGGCGCCGCCGCCGCCACCGCCACCGACCGGCGGGGATACGGGCCCGCCGGTAGCGACCGGCGTCACGGTGACGGTTGCCTCCGGCGAGGTCACGGAGCCCAGCGCGTTCGTCACAGACACCGAGTAACGCGTGCCGGTGTCGCCGACGCTCAGCGCCGGGGTCGTGTACGACGACGAAGTCGCGCCAGCGATGTCGACGCCGTAGCGCTTCCACTGGTACGTGAGCGTCGCCGCGCCTGCGGCCGTGACGGCCAGTGTGGCCGTCTGGCCTTCGACGATGCTGAGGCTCTGCGGCCCGCTCACGATCACCGGAGCGGCGGACAGCACGGCGCGGCTGACCGCGGCGCCGGCATCGAGCAGGCCGGCGCCGCACAGTCCCTGGAACGCCCCGTCCGTCGCGCACGCGCTGCCAGCGGGGAACGGCCGCACGTTGTTCACGAGGAATCCGCGCACCTGGTCCACACTCGCCGACGGCAGCAGCGACTTGACCAGCGCCGCCGCGCCGGCCACGTGCGGCGCTGCCACGCTCGTTCCCGTGAAGCCGCCGTATGCAGCGCCCGTGCGGCCTTGCGCATCGAAGCTCGACGGGTCCGTCGCGCCGTACAGCAAGGTCGACCAGACGTAGTAGCCGGTCCAGTTCGAGTCGTCGGTTGCTCCGCCCGCGCCCAGGACGATGGGACTGCCGCCCCCCGGCGCGCTGATGGTCGTCGCCGCGCCGATGTTGGCGTAGTCGGCGTTCTCGCCGTTGATGGTGTGCGCGGTCACCGCAATGACGCCGCGGCAGTTGGCCGGCGAGATGAGCGCGATGTCGGATTCGTTGCCGGTGGCCGCGACGACGACGGAGCCGGCGGCGATGGCGGCGTCCACGGCGGACTGCGTGTGGGCGGTGCATTGTTCAATGCTGCCGAGGCTCAGGCTGATCACCAGCGCCGGCGTCGGGTTCGGCGACACCCCTGCCACATCGAGTCCGGCGGCCCACCGGATCGCGTCCGCGATGTCGGTCAATGCCCCACCGCACTTGCCGAGCGCGCGGAGCGGCTGCACGCGGACATTCCAGCCGATGCCGGCAATGCCCGTGCCGTTGTTGGCGGTCGCCGCGACGACGCCGGCCATGTGAGTCCCGTGCCAGCTGCTGTCCTCCGGACCGGCGAAGCCGTCCGGACAGACTTCACCTGCCGCCAGCCAGTCTCCGGGATCCGTGGGATCCGCGTCGCGCCCGTCGCCGTCGTTCGCGACGTAGTTCAAGGGCAGTGTCGGGCTGCCGACATCCGCGGAAATGAAGTCGTGCCCGCCGACGAAGCGTCCCGACGGCACGTACGGCGCGGGCGTGACGACGCCATTGAGGTCGGGATGGTTGACGATGCCGGTGTCGATGACCGCCACGACGACGGCGCCGGATCCGCCCTGCGTGACGTCCCATGCCGGCGGCAGGTTGGCGCCGCCCGCCGCAGCGGCGGACTTCGAGCCGTTCCCGCTGATCAGTGCTCCGGTGAACGTGGCCGTCGGCTCGAACAGGTTCCACTGCCACTCCGCGTAGCGCGGATCGTTCGGAACCGCCAGCCGCCTGAACATCACGTCGGGTTCCGCGTACTCGACACCGGGTTGACGCGCGAGCGTCGCGGCGATGTTCCTCGCCTCGGCAAGCGGAGCGGGCGCGCGCAGCGCCACCAGCGACGCGCCGCCGGCCAGCTCGCGCACGTGCGCCAGCTCGACACCGGTGGTCTCCTGGAACTCACGCAGCCTGGACCGACCGGCGACGGGCGTTCCGGTCGAGCCGTCGCGCAGCTTCACGATGAGGTGGCGCACCGGCTGCGCGGGCTGCGCCCTCGGCGTGGCCGTGACGCCCTGCGCCAGCGCCTGCTTGGGAGTGACGGTGCCCGCGGAGCTCGCGATCGTCGAGACGACGATCGAAGCCGCTGCAATCAACGCCACCGCGAATTGTCGCATCGCCATCCGGTTCTTCCTGTGTGCGGCGGTCAAAATCCCTCGTAGCGTAGCCGGCCCGGTGGACCTGCCCCGCGTCAGCGACGCTGACCACCCCTTAGCGGTCGAGGACGTGCGCGCGTTGACCGCCGTCACGGCTATTGTTGCCGCTGAGCACCGCGACCCGCGGAGCCGTTAACCGATCGCCCACCGCCTGCGTGCCAGCGGGTCGGCCAGCACTCGGCAGACAGCACGATCGGCGGGTAGTTCCTCTCGTCGAAGGGCGAGAAGAGAGCGCCCCGCCGCGGGGCGCTCGTCGCCAGGCCTACTTCGCCTGCATCAGCGCAACGGTGGTATCGAGCATGCGGTTGCTGAAGCCCCACTCGTTGTCGTACCACGACGACACCTTCACGAGCCGGCCGGACACCTTGGTCAGCGTCGCGTCGAAGATCGACGAACGCGCGTCGTGGTTGAAGTCGCTGGAGACGAGCGGATCAACGTTGTAGCCGAGCACGCCCTTCAGCTCGCCTTCGGAGGCGGCCTTCATGATGCCGTTGACCTCCTCGGCCGTCGTGTCGCGCGCGGCGATGAACGACAGGTCGACGATCGACACGTTGATCGTCGGAACGCGGATCGCGTAGCCGTCGAGCTTGCCGTTCAGCTCGGGCAGCACGAGGCCGACGGCGGCCGCCGCGCCTGTCTTGGTCGGGATCATGTTGTGGGCCGCGGCGCGGGCCCGGCGCAGGTCCTCGTGATAGACGTCGGTCAGCACCTGGTCGTTGGTGTACGCGTGCACGGTCGTCATCAGCCCGCTCACCAGGCCGATCTTGTCGTTCAGCGGCTTGACCATCGGCGCCAGGCAGTTCGTGGTGCACGACGCGTTGGAGATCACCGTGTGCGCGGCCTTCAGCGTGCCGTGATTGACGCCGTAGACGATGGTGGCGTCGACATCCTTGCCGCCCGGCGCGGAGATGATCACCTTCTTCGCGCCGCCCTTCAGGTGCGCAGAGGCCTTCTCCTTGGTGGTGAAGAAGCCGGTGCACTCGAGAACGACGTCCACGCCGAGCGCGGCCCACGGCAGTTCGGCCGGGTTGCGGTTGGCCAGCACCTTGATGCGATCGCCGTTGACGACCATCGAGTCGCCGTCCACCGCGACCGTCCCGGGGAACGTGCCGTGCGCGGTGTCGTACTTCGTCAGGTGCGCGTTGGTCTTCGGGTCGCCGAGGTCGTTGATGGCGACGATCTGGATGTCGTGCTTCTTGCCGCCCTCGTAGTGAGCGCGGAGGATGTTGCGGCCGATGCGGCCATAGCCGTTGATGGCGATCTTGATGGTCATTTGTTTCCCTTGGCGATGACTGCACTCACCGTGGCGACGACGTTGTCCACGGTCAACCCGAAATGCTTGTAGACGGCCGGCGCGGGAGCGGACTCGCCGAAGCTGTCCACGCCGAGCACGGCGCCGGTGGCGCGCACGTACTTCCACCAGAAGTCGGTGACGCCGGCCTCGATCGCGACGCGCGGCAGGCCTTCCGGCAGCACGCTCGACTTGTACGCGGCGTCCTGGCGGTCGAAGACGGTGGTGGAGGGCATGGACACGACGCGCACGGCGACGCCCTGTGCCGCCAGCGCCTTCTGCGCCTCGATCGCCAGCGAAACCTCGGAGCCGGTGGCGATCAGCGCGGCGCGCGCCTTCTTCGCCCCGCCCGCGGCCTCGCTGATGACGTAGGCGCCGCGGCGGATCGCCGCCGCGTCGACGTCGCGCGGGGTGAACGGCACCGCCTGGCGCGACAGCGCGAGCGACGTCGGCCCGTCGGTGCGTTCGATCGCGGCCGCCCACGCGACCAGCGTCTCCGCCGTGTCCGCCGGGCGCCACACGTCCATGTTCGGGATCAGCCGCAGGCTGGCCACGTGCTCGACCGCCTGGTGCGTCGGTCCGTCCTCGCCCAGCCCGATCGAGTCATGCGTGAAGACGAAGACGACGCGCTGCTTCATCAGCGCGGCCATCCGCAGCGCGTTGCGGGCGTAGTCGGAAAACACCAGGAAGGTGCCGGCGAACGGCAGGAAGCCGCCGTGCAGCGAAACGCCGTTGGCGATCGCGCACATCCCGAACTCGCGCACGCCGTAGTTGATGTGGCGGCCGTTGAGCGCGTTCGGCCGCATCGCCGCGGCCTTGCTCCATTTGGTCAGGTTGCTGCCCGTGAGGTCCGCGGAGCCGCCGAGCATCTCTGGCAGCGCGGGCGCCAGCGCCTCGAGCGCCAGTTGCGATGCCTTGCGCGTGGCCACCGCTTCGCGCTTTTCAGCGGCGCTCGCGAGCGCCGCGTCCAGCGTCGACCGATACGCCCCGGGCAGAGCCGTTCCCAGCCGCCGCTCGAGTTCGCCGGCTTCCTGCGGGTAGCGCTCCGCGTAGGCGTTCAACAGCTTCTTCCATGCGAACTCCCGCTCGGCACCGGCGCGCCTCGCATCCCACGCCGCATAGACGTCCTGCGGGACGACGAACGGTTCGTGCGGCCATCCCATCGCATCGCGCGTGGCGACGATCTCGCTCTCGCCGAGCGCCTCGCCGTGCGCTTTCTCGGTGCCGGCGCGGTTGGGCGAGCCCTTGCCGATGATCGTCTTCGCGACGATCAGCGTCGGCTTGTCGCTGCCCTTGCTCTTGGCGATCGCGTGGTCGAGTGCCTCGACGTCGTGGCCGTCCACCGGCCCGATCACGTTCCACCCGTAGGCGCGGAACCGCTGCGCCGTGTCGTCGGTGAACCAGTGCTCGACCTCACCGTCGATCGAGATGCCGTTGTCGTCGTAGATCGCGACCAGCTTGCCGAGCTGCCACGTGCCCGCGAGCGAGGCTGCCTCGTGCGAAATGCCTTCCATCAGGCAGCCGTCGCCGAGGAACACCCAGGTGCGGTGATCGACGATGCCGAAGCCCGGGCGATTGAACTCGGCGGCGAGCAGTTTCTCCGCGAGCGCCATGCCGACTGCGTTCGCGAATCCCTGCCCGAGCGGCCCGGTCGTCGTCTCGACGCCCGGCGTCAGGCCGTGCTCCGGATGGCCCGGCGTCCGGCTGTGCATCTGCCGGAACTTCACGAGTTCCTCGATGGGCAGGTCGTATCCCGTCAGGTGCAGCAGCGCGTACTGCAGCATCGAGCCGTGACCGTTCGACAGCACGAAGCGGTCGCGGTTGGCCCAGCGCGGATTCGCCGGATTGTGCGACAGGTGCCGGCTCCACAACGCCACGGCGATCTCCGCCATGCCCATCGGCATGCCCGGATGGCCCGAGTTGGCCTTCTGCACCGCGTCCATCGCCAGCGCGCGGATCGCGTTGGCCATCTGCGCCACGCCCTTGTCGGAGTGCGCGCCGAGCACGCGGGAGTCGTTCATGGGGAACCAGTCGGAAGTGGGAAAGCCGGAACGGACCCGCGGGGCGCATCGGGCGGCCGAGGGAAAACGCGAATTTTAGCAAAGGGCGCGCGGCCGGCCGGCGCGGCGGCATCCTCCGTGACCGCCTTCACGCTCCTGCAGGGGCGGGCGCGGCCGCGCGGCTGAAGCCGAAGCGAGCCCGGAATTCGAGTCCGCATTCGACGTCCACGGCGGCAATGCACCGGGCTGGACTTCAAATGACAAGCGATCTGGGCTACCATCTCCAGCTTTCCGAAATTCGATCCGGAACACCAACCAGGACGCAACGGGCGCCGGGCCTCGCGGCCGCAAAGGCAACACGCAGCAGCACGCGAGCGAAGGCAACGAGCCGCTAGGCAGCATCTCCCGCCAGAGCCAGCAGGGCAGCGCAAGCTGCGTCGACTCGCGTGCCGCGCCACAGCGTGCGAGTCCCGGATCGTGGGGTTGCGACGCAAGTCGCGATTCAGGTCGATTAGGGCGGACCTGCTGGGGGACGAAGATGCAAGGCCTTCACCTGACTGGCGATCTGTTCGAATGCGGCTGCAGCGCAGCCTTGCTGACGGATCTCGAAACACTCTCCACGCTGTGCCGCAACGCGACCGACGACTCGACGCTGACGATCGTCGACGACAAGTGGCACGTCTTTCCTGACTGGAACGGGCAGGCCGGTGGCATCACCGGGACGATCCTGCTCGCCGAGTCGCACCTCGCGATCCACACCTGGCCCGAGCGCGCGGGCGTCACGCTCGACGTGTACGTGTGCAACTTCACCGCCGACAACACCAGCAAGGCCGAGCGGCTCTTCGAGGCGCTGACGATGGCGTTCCGCCCGAAGAGCCAGGTCGTGAACCGCATCACCCGCGGCGACCTCGCGGCCGATGTCGCCGCGCAGGCGACCGAAAGGCCGGCGGCGGGCGACGTCGCCAGGAGCGAACTGGTCTTCGACTGGCTGAACGCGCACTCCGGCTACGGCTACACCGCGACCGAGAAACTGGCGGACATCCAGTCGCCGTACCAGCGCGTCGAGGTGTACGACACGCAGCAGTTCGGCAAGCTCTTCCGGCTCGACGGGCGCCTGATGACGTCCGAGGGCGACGAGTTCTTCTATCACGAGTGCATGACGCACCCGGCCGCGCTCGCGCATCCGAATCCCGAGTCGATCCTGGTGATCGGCGGCGGCGACGGCGGCTCGTCGGAGGAACTGTTCAAGCACCCGAGCGTCAGGCGCATCGTGATGGCCGAGCTCGATCCGGTCGTCATCGACATCTCGAAGCAATGGCTGGGCTCGATCCACAAGGGCGCGTTCAGCGATCCGCGCCTCGAGGTGAAGATCGGCGACGGCTTCGAGTACGTGAAGTCGACGCAGGAGCGCTTCGACATCATCGTCCTCGATCTCACCGACCCGGACACGCCCGCCTTCCACCTGTACTCGGAGGAGTTCTTCCGGATGTGCCAGCGCATCCTGAAGCCGGGCGGCATGCTGACGCTGCACCTCGGCTCACCGGTGTACCAGGCCGACACGGTGCGCAAGAACGCCGCGAGCCTGCGCAAGGTGTTCCGTCACGTCGCGCCGATGTCGCTGTTCATCCCGTTGTACGGCTCGCTGTGGTGCCTGGCGGTCGCGAGCGACTCGATCGACCCGCGGTCGCTGTCGCCGGACACCCTCGCGCAGCGGACGAACGACCGCCGCATCGGCGGGCTCCGCTATTACTACCCGGGCCTGCACCAGGCGCTGTTCACGTTGCCGCTCTTCGTGCAGGAACTGACGCAGCCGCCGAGTTCGGCGTCGGGCGCCACCCCCCGCGTGCCGCAGCTGCGCGCGGCCTGAGTCCGGGTACGGACCGACCAACGGGCCGGCAAGCGCCGGCCCTCTTGCCTGCCGGGCCGAGCGACGTGGCAGAACCCCGCTTCTTCATCGAGACCGACCTCGCGGCCGGCGCCATCGTGGATCTGCCCGCGGGCGTGGCGCACCACGCCGCGCACGTCCTGCGCCTGCGCGACGGCGACGCCGTGGTGCTGTTCAACGGCCACGGCGGCGAGTTCCACGGGCGTGTCGCTGCGCGCGGGCAGCGGGTCGAACTGGCCAGCCACGTTCCGGTGGAACGCGAGTCGCCGGTCGCCGTCGCGCTGCTGCAGGCGTGGATCGCGACCGACAAGCTCGAGTGGGTGGTCGAGAAAGCCGTCGAACTCGGCGTCGCCCGCATCGCGCTCGCCGCCACGCGACGCAGCGTCGTGCGACTGGACGCCGCCCGCCTCGCCAAACGGATCGATCGACTGCGCGACATTGCAGTCGCCGCCTGCTGCCAGTGCGGGCGCAATCGCGTGCCGCCCATCGCCGCACTCGGCGACCTGGGATCCGCACTCGCCGACGTCGGCGCCGGAGCGACCGGGCTGTTTCTTCAGCCCGACGCGCCGCGATCGCTGGTCGAGATCGCAGGGGCCAGTCCCGGACCCATCGCGATCGCCGTCGGGCCCGAAGGCGGGTTCGATGAGGAGGAGTTCGCCCTCGCACGGCGCGCCGGCTTCCAGATGGCGCGCCTCGGTCCGCGCGTGCTCAGGACCGAGACGGCCGGGCTGGCGGCCCTCGCCGCGCTGCAGGGGACAGTCGGCGACTTCGGCTGACGGCGCTCCCTGCCGAGACCCGGCCCATGTGCGATCCAGGCGTTCGCAGGCCCTAGCGATAGAACACGCGGAAGGGCAGGCCGGCTTCCGCGTAGTGCTCGGCGACGTCACGGAACACGTCGAGCAGCGCGTCGCGCTCATCCACACCGAAGCGATCCGCGTAGGGCAGCGGGTCGAGCACCACGACGGCGCCGCGTCCGATCAGCCACGTGTCCTGGTCCGTCAGCGATTCGTAGAGCGCATCGAGATTGGCCCCGAACCAGCTCGGCAGGCTGAACGCGTGACCCAGCATGCGCAGCGCCGACGGCTTGTCCTTGCAGCCCGACAGATCCGCAAGCACGAAGCGGTGTTCGGCGGACTTCGCCCAGGCGCGCAGCTGCTCAGTGCCGACTCCGCGCAGCGACCGCACGCACTGGCCCGGCAGGTCTTCCAGCCGTTCGATGGTGCGCGTGGTCATTCGCGGATCCGCCAGAAGCTGTTGTAGTGATCGTCGGTGTAGTAGTACTCGCCGCTGGTCGCCGGGTCGCGTCCGGCGCCGCGCCCCGCGACGATCCGCCGGGCCCCGCGGTCCCTCGAGTAAGGGGTCTTCACAGTGTATTCGGTGTAGTAGCCGCGGGGCTGCGCGGGCAGCCGCTTCTCGCGGTTGCCGAACACGGACCCGTCCTTCCTGTAGGCGTACGGTCCACCGCGCTTGATCCGCGCCAGCGTCTGCCGCGCCTCGACCGGCAATTCGTCGATGCGGACCTCCGCGATCGCCGGCGGAACATCGCGCGCGGCGCCGGGCGGCGCAAACAGCGCCGCGACGGCGAGGAGCAGTGCGCCGATCCAGCGCATCGACTACAGGAGCTCCGGCTGCCGGACGGAGTTGGCCTCGAGCACCGTCAACGCCGTCATGTTGACGATGCGGCGCACGGTCGCGGACGGCGTGAGGATGTTGACCGGCTTCGCCGCGCCGAGCAGGATGGGGCCGACCGCGACGTTGTTGCCCGCCGTCGTCTTGAGCAGGTTGTACGAGATGTTGGCCGACTCGATGTTCGGACACACGAGCAGGTTCGCCTCGCCCTTCAGCGTCGAGTACGGCATCAGTGAACGACGAGTGCCCTCGTCCACCGCACAGTCCGCGTGCATCTCGCCGTCGATTTCGAGCTCGGGGGCCTGCTCGCGCACCAGGGCCAGCGCGCGCCGCATCTTCACCGCGGACGTGCTGTCGCTCGAGCCGAAATTGGAGTGCGACAGCAGGGCGATCTTCGGGGAAATGCCGAGGTGCTTCATCTGCTCGGCCGCCATGACAGTGATCTCGGCCAGTTGCTCCGCGGTCGGGTCGAGGTTCACGTGCGTGTCGACCAGCGCGAGCTGCCGGCCCTGGAGCATCACGATGTTCATCGCGGCGTACTCGCCAACCCCTGGCCGCCGGCCGATCACCTGGTCGATGTAGGCCAGGTGCTGTCCGTGCGTGCCGAAGGTGCCGCAGATCATGCCGTCGGCGTCGCCCTTGTGGATCATCATGGCGCCGATCAGCGTCAGCCGGCGGCGCATCTCGAGCCGCGCGTACTGCGCAGTGACGCCCTTGCGCGCTGCCAGCCGGTGATACGTTTCCGCGTAGTCGCGATAGTGCGGGTCGGACTCGGGATTGATCAGCGCGAAGTCGACGTCCTGCCGCATGCGCAGGCCGAAGCGCTCGAGCCGCTTGGCGATCACCGCCGGCCGTCCGATCAGGATCGGCGTGGCGATCTTCTCGTCGAGGACGACCTGCACGGCGCGCAGCACGCGCTCTTCCTCGCCCTCGGCGAACACGATGCGTGACTTGCCGCCGGAGGCGACCGCGCTCTTGGCCGTCGCGAAGATCGGCTTCATGAACGTCCCGGAGTGATAGACAAACCGCTGCAGCTGGTCGCGGTAGGCGTCCATGTCCGCGATCGGGCGCGTTGCCACGCCGCTCGCCATCGCTGCGCTGGCCACGGCCGGCGCGATGCGCGTGATCAGGCGCGGGTCGAACGGCTTCGGGATCAGGTACTCGGGGCCGAACCGCAGGTTGGTGATGCCGTAGGCCGACGCCACCACGTCGCTCTGCTCCTCCTGCGCCAGCCCCGCGACCGCGCGCACGGCGGCGATCTCCATCGCCGTCGTGATCGTCGTCGCGCCGACGTCGAGGGCGCCGCGGAAGATGAACGGGAAGCACAGCACGTTGTTGACCTGGTTCGGATAGTCGCTGCGGCCCGTCGCGATCACCGCGTCGTCGCGCACCGCCTTCACCTGCTCCGGCAGGATCTCCGGCGTGGGATTGGCCAGCGCGAGGATCAGCGGATGTGGCGCCATGGTCTTCACCATCTCCGGCTTCAGCACGCCGCCGGCCGACAGCCCGAGGAAGATGTCGGCGTCCCGGATCACTTCGGCCAGCGTCCGTGCCGATGTCGGCTGCGCGAAGCGGGCCTTGTCCTCGTCCATCAGCACCGTGCGGCCTTCGTACACGACCCCTTCGATGTCCGTGACCCAGATGTGCTCGCGCGGCAGGCCGAGCTCGACCAGCAGCTTCAGGCAGGCGAGCGCGGCCGCGCCGGCGCCGCTGGTCACCAGCTTCACCTTCTTCAGGTCCTTGCCGAGGACGTTGAGGCCGTTCTGCACGGCGGCGCCGACGATGATCGCGGTGCCGTGCTGGTCGTCGTGGAAGACCGGGATCTTCATCCGCTCGCGCAGCTTGCGCTCGACGTAGAAGCACTCCGGCGCCTTGATGTCCTCGAGGTTGATGCCGCCGAAGGTCGGCTCGAGCGACGCGATGATCTCGATCAGCTTGTCGGGGTCGTTCTGGTTGATCTCGATGTCGAAGACGTCGATTCCCGCGAACTTCTTGAACAGGACCGCCTTGCCTTCCATGACCGGCTTGGCTGCGAGCGGGCCGATGTTGCCGAGTCCGAGCACCGCGGTGCCGTTCGTCACGACGCCCACCAGGTTCGCGCGCGCCGTGTAGCGGGAGGCGGTCGCCGGATCCTCATGAATGGCTTCGCTCGCGGCCGCCACGCCGGGCGAGTACGCAAGGGCGAGGTCGCGCTGGTTGACCAGCTGCTTGGTCGGCGCGATCGAGATCTTTCCGGGAGTCGGCTTCTCGTGGTACTCGAGCGCCGCCCGGCGCAGGTCGTCGTGGTCGGAGATCATGTGGGCTTCGATGGGTCGTGAGCGATCGATTATCCCCGCGCCCCGACTTCGATCCCCAACCGCAGATCCACCCGAAAGTGGAAACAGTTTTTCCATGTTTGACCTAGACAAATTGTTGACTTTCTCCAGGCAGTCGCTCAGAATCCAGCCTTCTCTAGGCCCGTCAGACGGCCTGAACGCAGCAAACCTTCAGTCGGCGCTCTCCTCCCTCCCTCCTAGGCCAACTCGGGTGCGTTCAGGCAGACGGGCTCTTTTTTTGTCCACGCCAAAATAGACAGTACGCGCTAACTCTCGCCACAACGCGCGCCACTAGAATCGGGCGTTCACAACAAGACGCGCCCATGCCTGCTGCCGCCGCCCGAACAGCCCTGATCGAGCCGTTCTACGTCATGGAGGTCGTGAAGGAGGCGGCGGAGCTGGCCGCCACCGGCCGCTCCATCATTCACCTGTCCATCGGCGAGCCGGACTTCACGGCGCCGGAGCCCGTGCGCCGCGCAGCCTGCGCGGCGATCGAGCGCGGCGAGACCCAGTACACGGGGGCGCTCGGCCTGGAGCCGCTGCGCGAGCGGATCGCGGAATGGTACGCGCGCCGATTCGGATGCCGCATCGACCGCCGGCGGATCGTCGTCACCGCAGGGGCTTCGGGCGCGCTGCTGCTCGCGTGCGCCGCGCTGCTCGAGCGCGACGCCGAGGTGCTGATGCCGGACCCGAGCTATCCATGCAACCGGCACTTCGCAACCGCCTTCGGCGGCCGCGCGCGCCTCGTGCCGTGCGGGCCGGCGCAGCGCTTCCAGCTCACCGCGGCGGATGTCGACGCGAACTGGACCGAGGCCACCGGCGGCATCCTCGTCGCCTCGCCATCCAATCCGACCGGCACGTCAGTCGCTCCGGACGTTCTCGCGCAGCTGGTCGCCGCCGTGGGCCGCAAGAACGGGTTCGTGATCAGCGACGAGATCTACCAGGGCCTGAGCTACGACGGCCCGCCTGCGAGCGCGCTGCAACTCAGCGACGAGGTGCTCGTCATCAACAGTTTCTCCAAGTACTTCAGCATGACCGGGTGGCGCCTCGGCTGGATCGTTGCGCCCGCCGCGCTGGTTCCCGTGCTGGAGAAGCTGGCGCAGAACCTCTACATCTGCCCATCGACCATCGCGCAGCACGCCGCGCTCGCCTGTTTCGACGACGCGGCTCTCGCCGTCTATGAAGACAGGCGCGCCGAGTTCAGGCGGCGTCGTGACTTCCTGGTGCCGGCGCTGCGCAGCCTCGGTTTCGGGGTTCCCGTCGTGCCGGACGGCGCGTTCTACATCTACGCCGACGTCAGCCGTTTTGCGGGGGACAGTTTCGAGTTCGTGCGTTCCGTGCTGCGGTCAACCGGCGTTTGCCTCGTGCCCGGCAAGGACTTCGGCGTCGCGTCACCCGAACGCTACGTACGCGTCTCGTACGCGACGTCGCTCGAGCGCCTCGAAGAGGCGGTCGAGCGGATGCGCGGGTACCTGGGCTGAGGCTCAGGAATCCTGATCGCGCCGGGACGACGGCACCGGATTGACCTGTGGCGCCACGCCGACCGTCTGCAGCGCGGCTTCCGCCGGCTTCGGCTGGGCCGGCGCGCCGGCAGCGCGCGCGGCCGCGATCGCCGCGTCGACCTTGCCGTTGGCGGCGATCGCCAGTCGCGAACGCTCCCCGAGCACCTTCGCTCCGTACCCGCCGTCGTCGGGCATGTTGCCGGCACCGACATAGAGCTGCAGGCCACGCTCGACGGAACCGCCGCGCCGGATCAGGTCTTGCAGGATCTCCGAACCGACCTTCATGTTGGCGATCGGATCCAGGGCGGCGAGGTGACCGCCGTGTTCGACGAACCGCTCGGCGTGCACGCGGGTCATCACCTGCATCAGGCCCTGGGCGCCCACGGGGCTCTGGGCGAACGGGTTCAACCCGGACTCGATGGCGACCACCGACAGGATGAGCAAGGGATCGAGATTCTTCGCCTGCCCGATCTCGAATGCATTGGCGACGAGCATCCGCGCCGCTTCGTCGGCGATGCGGTAGCGCCGGGCGAGGTACTGGACGACAAACTTCTGCCGCGGGTCGGCGACGGCAGCCTTTTCGGCGACCGGGGCAGGCCCTTCCGCCTCCCTGGTCGGCATGGCATCGGCCGTCGATACGAACGGGAGCGAGGCCGGCAGCAGTTCGACCAGCTGGCTGCGCGCCTCTTCGTTGCTGACCACCGCACCCGCGGCAAGCAGGGCGGTGCACCCGGCGAGCGTGACGACCAGGCGGGTCGCCGCCATGGCACCGTCGCGCACATCCTGCAGGAAATCGACCCAGGCGAACCCGGCGGCCCGCGTGATCCTCAGCGCATAATCCGTGGCTTGTGACATTGCGTGCCTCCTTATGCTGGAACGGCCAGCGGCTCTCGACCGCAGGTCCCCATTCACAGGTTGGAACGTTGACCGGATCGCCCCACGTGCTTCTCCGGCCGCATCCTTGCGCCGCTGGGCCGGAGTCCCGGCCGGCAAGCGGCTTTCGTTCGGGTGGAACCGAAGTCCCGAGAAAATCTGCGAAGCCCGAACCACACTGGAGCCCCCGTGGTCCCCACCAAGTCGGCCGATGTTGCGCCGCACACGGGAGGGAGCTCCTAACCCAAATGGCTGAACTGGATTGTAGGGGCCGACTTGCTTCGGTCAACCCGGCGCGAGCGCTTACCCCTATATCGCGCAAGGGCGAAAGGGCCCCCGAAACCCGCGCCATCGGTCAGAGAGGCGGCACTTCACCTTGCATTTCAATCGCTTACGGCACGCCCCGACTTTCGTGTTAGCGCTCACTATTATATCCGCCGTCCGTCGCTCCGATCGGGAGCCTTCATGAAATACCACGATCTGCGGGACTTCATGGGGCAACTGGAGCGCCAGGGCGACCTTCGCCGGGTGAGTGTCGACGTGTCCCCTCGGCTCGAGATGACCGAGATCTGCGACCGCACCTTGCGGGCGGGCGGACCGGCCGTGCTGTTCGAACGGCCGACCGGTCAGTCGATGCCGGTGCTCGGCAACCTGTTCGGAACCCCTCAGCGGGTGGCGTGGGGCATGGGCGCCGACTCGGTGTCCGCGCTCAGGGACGTCGGAGAACTGCTGGCCAGCCTGAAGGAGCCGGAAGCGCCCAAGGGGCTCCGCGACGCCATCGGCAAGGTGGCGATGCTGAAGAGCGCGCTGTGGGACATGGCGCCGCGCGAGGTCCGGGGAGCGTCCGCGCAGGAGGTGGTCTGGGAAGGCGACGATGTCGACCTGGCGCGACTGCCCGTGCAGACCTGCTGGCCCGGGGATGCCGGGCCGCTGATCACATGGGGGCTGGTCGTCACCCGCGGGCCGCACAAGAAGCGACAGAACCTCGGGATCTACCGGCAGCAGGTAATTGGCCGCAACAAGCTGATCATGCGCTGGCTGGCCCACCGCGGCGGCGCGCTCGACTTCCGCGATCACGCCCTCGCCCATCAGGGAACACCGTTTCCGATCGCCGTGGCGCTGGGCGCGGATCCGGCCACCACCCTCGGGGCGGTCACTCCGGTTCCCGACTCGTTGTCGGAGTATCAGTTTGCCGGTCTGCTGCGCGGCGCCCGCACGGAAATCACCGGTTGCATCGGCAACTCACTGCAAGTTCCAGCAACTGCAGAGATCGTCCTCGAAGGTCACATCCTCCCGGACCCGGCCAACGCGCGCGGCGAACTCAGCGCCGCCAACCGCGGCTACGAGACCGCGCTGGAAGGCCCGTTCGGCGATCACACCGGCTATTACAACGAAGTGGAGCGATTTCCGGTCTTTACCGTCGAACGCATCACAATGCGGCGCAATCCGATCTACCACTCGACCTACACCGGAAAGCCGCCGGACGAGCCGGCCATCCTCGGCGTCGCGCTGAATGAGGTGTTCGTGCCGATCCTGCGCCGGACCTTCCCGGAAATCGTCGACTTCTACCTGCCGCCCGAAGGATGCAGCTACCGCATGGCGGTCGTGTCGATGCGCAAGCAGTACCCGGGTCACGCGAAGCGCGTGATGTTCGGAATCTGGAGCTTCCTGCGCCAGTTCATGTACACGAAGTTCATCGTCGTCACGGACGCGGACATCGATGTCCGCGACTGGAAGGAAGTGGTCTGGGCCATCACGACGCGGGTCGACCCCATGCGCGACACGGTGCTGGTGGACAACACTCCCATCGACTACCTCGACTTCGCCTCGCCCGTGTCGGGGCTGGGCAGCAAGATGGGCATCGACGCGACCAACAAGATGCCTGGCGAGACGCGGCGCGAGTGGGGCCGGCCGATCGCCATGGACGAAGCCACCCGGGCGCGCGTCGATGCGATCTGGCAGCAGTTGGGACTCTAGAAGCAGATTGCAGGAGGCAACGTGGCGATCGAACGCAAACCCGTCCGCCGGGGTGGCATCAAGTCCGCCGGCTACGACCGCAACAACCGGATCCTCGAGATCGAGTTCGACAACGGCTCGATCATCCAGCACACCGCCGTCGGCGAGGAGATCGCGCGGCGCTTCATCGCGAGTTCCTCGCCGGCCAGCGTCTACAAGGACACGATCCAGGAGGAGTTCACCATCAAGCGGATCAAGTAGCGGCACCGGTGCGCGGAGGCGCGCCGCGCGCTACAGGAAGAACAGCGTGGCCAGCCCGAGGAAGATGAACACTCCCATGCTGTCGGTCGTGAAGGTCAGCAGCACCGACGAGCCGATGGCGGGGTCGCGACCCGAGCGCTCCAGCATCAGCGGAATGAACACGCCCACCACGGCGCCGACGATCATGTTCAGCGTCATCGCCAGCAGCAGCGTCAGCCCGATCAGCCAGCCCTGCGGACTGTCGCGGTAGATGAACCAGGCGATGCAGCCGGCGATGCAGCCCCACACCAGTCCGTTGAAACCGGCGATCGCCATCTCCTTGAGCACCAGACGGCGGGAGTTGCCGCTGGTGACCTGACCGAGCGCGATCGACCGGATCATCAGCGTCATGGTCTGGTTGCCCGCGTTGCCGGCGATCCCCATCACGACCGTCATCAGCGTGGCGAGCGCCACCACCTTTTCGATCGTGCTCTCGAACTGTCCGATGACGCGCGAAGCGATGAACGCGGTGCACAGGTTGACCGCCAGCCAGAGCCAGCGGTTCTGCGCGGACTTCCAGACCGTCGCGAACAAGTCCTCGTCCTCGCGCAGGCCGACCCGTCCCAGCGCCGCCTCCTCGCCTTCCTCCCGGATGACGTCCACGACCTCGTCGACCGTGAGGCGGCCGACCAGACGGCCGCGCTCGTCGACCACGGGCGCGGAGACGAGGTTGTAGCGCTCGAATGCCTGCGCCGCCTCGCCGGCCTCGTCGAGCGGCGACAGCGTCAGCAGGTCCGTGCGCATCACCGTGCGCACCTCGGTGTCGGGCTCGTTGATCAGTAGGCGGTCGAGCGGGAGGCCGCCCTTCAGCACCTCGTGCCGGTCGACCACGAACACCTGGTCGGTGTGATCGGGCAGTTCATCGAAGCGGCGCAGGTAGCGCAGCACGACCTCGAGCGTGACGTCCTCGCGGATGGTGATCATCTCGAAGTCCATCAGCGCGCCGACCGAGTCGTCCGGATAGGACATCGAGGCGCGCAGCTGCGCGCGCTCCTCGGCGGTCAGGCCCTCCTGGATCTCCTCGACGACGTCCGCCGGCAGGTCGTCCGCGAGGTGGGCGATCTCGTCGGCCTCGAGGCCCTCGACCGCATCGACCAGTTCCTCGTGGTCCATCGACGCGATCAGCGTCTCGCGGACCGCGTCGTTCACCTCCATCAGGATCTCGCCGTCGCGGTCCGCCTTGACGCAGTCCCACACGACGAGTCGGTCCTCGATCGGCAGCGCTTCGAGGATGTAGGCGATGTCGGCCGGGTGCAGCCGATCGAGGATGTTCCTGAGTTCGGTGATGTGCTGCCGCTGGACCAGTTGCTCGACGAGCGGCTTGCGGTCCTCCGCGGGCGTGGCATCGCGGTGCACGAGCGACTCGACCCGCCGCTGCTTGTCGAGCACATGCTGGACGCGGACGAGTGCCCGCTGCGCGGCCTCGGGGTCGCGGGCGGGGGCGCCTTCCGGCACCTCGCGGTCCAGCACGTCCTGCTCGTTCATTGCCCGGCTACCCCGCTGCTGCGCCACCGACCGTGAAAAGGCGGTCGGATTGTAAGCGCGGGCACACCATGTTCCCCGGTGCCGGTGACCGGAACCTGCCTCCCCCGCCTAGGGGACGACCGCGTCGGACATGTAGCGCGCGATGCTCGCGGTGCGCTTGTCCAGATAGGGCCCGGAGCGGACGCGGCCATAGCGCTTCGGGTTCGGCAAGTACGCCGCGAGGCGGGCGGACTGCTCGGGGCCGAGCTGGCTCGCCGGTATGCCGTAGTAGTGGCGCGCCGCCGCTTCGGCGCCAAAGATCCCCTCGCCCCACTCGACCACGTTCAGGTAGACCTCGAGGATGCGGCGCTTGTCCCACAGCGCCTCGATCATGTACGTGATGACGAGCTCCTGGCCCTTGCGCAGGTAGCTTCGCTCGGGCGACAGGAAGAGGTTCTTCGCCAGTTGCTGGGTGATCGTCGAACCGCCCTTCACCGGACGGCCGCGCTTGAGATTGGCCTCGTACGCTTTCTCGATCGCCTCCCAGTCGACGCCCTCGTGCTCGCTGAAACGCGCGTCCTCGGAAGTGATCACGGCGCGCTTGAGGTGGATCGAGATGCGCTCGTAGGGCACCCAGCGATGCCTGAGCCCGGCCTTCGGGTTCTTCTGCCGCAGCGCCGCTTCCTCGCGCGCCATGAACGATGTCTCGCCGGGATTGTTCCACTTCCACCAGGCGATCCAGCCGAGGTACCAGAACTGCGCGGCCACCACGAGGACGAGGCCGGCCGCCAGCGCGAGCCCGGCCCAGCGCATCGCTGTGCGCATCAGCGCGGCTTCATCAGCGCGTGCTGGCCGTCTCGCGGGCTTCGCGCGAAAGGAGCGCGCGCAACTCGCGATACACCGACTGCGTCTCCGGTCGCACGCCACGCCACAGCAGGAACGACTCCGCCGCCTGTTCGATCAGCATGCCCAGGCCGTCCGTGACCTGCTTCGCTCCGCCGGCCTTCGCCAGTTGCATGAAAGGGGTCGGATCGGCCGCGTAAACGAGGTCGTACGCGAGCAGGCAGTCGCTGAAGGTCTCGGGATCGATGGCCGGCGCCTCGTGATGCAGGCCGGTCGTCGTGCCGTTGATGATCAGGTCGAAGTGCTCCGCGGGAATCTCGTCGAAGTGGATCGCCTCCACGCCGAACTCCTCCCCGAGTTCCTCGGCCCGCTGGTGCGATCGATTGGCGACTGCAAGCCAGCGGGGACTCGCGTCGAGCAGCGAACCCAGGAGGCCACGCACGGCCCCGCCGGCGCCGAGCACGAGCACGGCGCAGTCGCCGAGCCCGAACCCGAGCCGTTCGGTGACGTCGCGCACGAAGCCGACCCCGTCGGTGTTGTCGCCGAGGATCGTGTCGCCGTCGAACTTCAACGTGTTGACCGCCCCGGCAAGACGCGCCCGCGGCGTCAGTTCGTTGGCGAGCTTGGCCGCGTCGAGCTTGAACGGCACGGTCACGTTCAGCCCGCGGTAGCCCGCGTCGCGCAGCGAGAGCGCCTTCTCGTCGAAGCCGTCGATCGGCGCCTCGATACGCTCGTAGCCGATCCTCTGCTTCACCTGCGCCGCGAAGCGCAGGTGGATTTCGGGCGACTTGCTGTGTGCGATCGGATTGCCGACAACAGCGTACTGATCAACGGCACTCATGGTCGGGCAGGTTCCGCGCTTCGTGTCGCAAGCTGGTCGTTGGTGAAAATCCAGGTCCGCGTGATCTCGAGGATATCCGTGTCCTTCGCGATTTCGGGCGGAAACGGCGAATACGGGGCCGCCTGCATCACGATCCTGCGTGCCGCCCGGTCGAGCACCGGGGACCCGGACGATTTTTCCAGAACCGTGTCGACGACGGAACCATCCTTGCGGATCGCGACCGTCATCCGCAGCGATCCGTAGTATCGGCCGCGCGCCTCCGGAGGATAGTTCTCGTTTCCGACCTTCTCCACCCGCGCGCGCCAGTCCTCGAAGTAGCGCGCAAATCGGAACTCCGAGGTGCTCGGCATGTAGTGGTGCTTGCGCGGCCGCTTCTGGTAATCGGAGATCTGCTTGGCGATCTCCGCCTGCGAGCGCGCCAGGAGCTGCTTCGTCTCCTCGTCGACCGAGCCCGACTGCTGGACGTCGGACGCCGCTTCCCTGCGCGGACTCGGTCGCAACTGCAGCGAGTCCTTCAGCGCGGTGAGCAGGCGCTTCTGCTCTTCCTCGAGCTGCTGCACCGACTTGCGCGCCTCCTGGAGGGCATCGCCGTCGCGCATCTCGAACGAGTTCGGCAGCGGCGAGGTGCGGCGTCCGCGCTCGGCGGTGCCCCCGCCGTCGAGGTTCGCCTGCGCGAGCGCCTCGGGTTTTCCCGGACGGGTCTCGCTCTTCGCGTTGACGAGGATGATGTCGAGCGGCGGGTCGCTCGACCGCACGCGCGCGAGTTCCGAATCGACGAACCGGATCGCGAGGATGGTGATGTGCAGGCCGATGGAGACCGTGAGCGCCATGACCAGCACCTTGTCGGCCAGCAGCGCCCTCACACCGTGATGCGGTTCTTCGGCGACATCCATCCGTCAACGATCGGCCCGAACAACGGGACAGCAATGAAAGTGCGGGCGATTGTAGCGACCGCGTCCGCGAAGACGTGACACGATCGCGCTAGACCCTGATAACGATCGGCTCCGCTGGCATCGTCACCGTCTGATCAGCGCAGCGGTTCGCTCGATGTCGCGGCCTCGTCCGGGCCGCGCTGTTCGACGCTCCCGCCGCCGTCGATGGCCGCTGGTTCCGGCGCAGCGTCGTTCTCCGGCGCGATCGCCGCCTCCTCCTCGGCGATCTGCTCGTCCTCCGGGTCGATCGGCGTCTGCGCTGCGAGCACCTGGTGCACGCGCGCCTCCAGGACAAGGTCGATCTCATTCGTCCCAAGCACGTCGAGCTCGAGCCTCTGTCCGCGCGGCAGCTCCGGCAGGCCCGGCAGCCGCGTGATGAACGGCATGCCGTCGACGCGCAGCACGTCGGCCTTGATGACGCTCGCGCTGATGCGCGTGATGCCTTCCTGGCGAAGCCAGCGCAGCGACCAGTAGCGTTCCATGCGCTGCTGGAACTCGGCGTAAGTGCCATACAGCGCCTCGAAGCCGGACACGATGCCGAAGAGGTCGGCGTCGCGCGCGCGGTAGGTCGGCGTTTCGCCGCGCGCGCACGCGATGACCTGGCGCTGGTTGACGAGGTCCACGTAGCGGCGCAGCGGAGACGTGCTCCAGGTGTAGTGATCGACGCCGATGCCTTCATGGGGTGCCGGCGTTGTGCCCATTCGCACGCGGCCGAGGCTCTGCGAGCGGTAGATGCCGGCGACCTTGCGCTCCGCGAGCCAGCGGCCCCACGTGCTGTTCGCCAGGATCATCAGTTCGGCGACGATGAGGTCGAGCGGCGCCCCGCGGCGCCGCGGCTTGATGCCGACGTGCGCCCGCTCACCTTCGCCGTCGATCACGAAGGAGAAGTCGACGCGCCCCAGCGGCTCCGGGCGCCCGCGCACCTCCTCCCGCTGCGCCAGCAGCGTGCGCGCGACCCGCCACAGGAACGCGAGTTCGGCCGCGAACGGCGCGTCGAACGCGCCGCCGGCGATCGTCTCCTCCGTGATCACGTCGTCCAGCTGGTCGTGCCGGAGATTGGCGGCGATCCGCAGGCGCTCGACGCGCGTCTCGGTCGACAGCACCTCGCAGGTCTCGGCGTCGACCCGCGCGTACAGCGAGAGCACCGGGACCACGCGGCCTTCGTTGAGCGAGAAGGCGTCCACCCAGCCTTCCGGAAGCATCGTGTACTTGAGCCCTGGCGCGTAAACGGTGGACATGCGCGAGCGCGCCACCACGTCGAGCGCGTGATCGCGCCCGATGACCACCCCGGGCGCGGCGATGTGCACCCCGACGATGGCGGTCGACCCCTCGCGCACCACCGAGAACGCGTCGTCGATCTCCGTCGTCGCGCTGTCATCGACGGAGAAGGCGGCCACCGGCGCGAGCGGCAGTTCCTCCGGCAGCTCCGGCGGCGGGAGGTCCTGGCCGAACCCCGTGCCCTTGGGAAAGTGCAAAGCGATGAAGCTGTCGACATGCCACCGGTACGGCGATGCGATCGCTCCCGTCGACAGCAGCAGCTTCAGGGGCGTCGTGTGGAGCTCGTTGGCCGCCTGCTCGACGGCCTTGTACTCGATCGAGTTCTTGTCCGGCTTCACCAGCAGGCCGATCGCCTGCTGCGCGATCGCGGCGGGCGCCTGCCCCGACCTCAGTGCCGACACATGCTGCTGCTTCAGTTCGTCCTGCTGCCGCTTGCGCTCGAGCGCAGCGAGGGCGGCCTTCAGCGTTTCCGCAGGCGCCGCACGGTAGCGGCCGCGGCCCTTGCGATGGAAGTACACCGGCGCCGAGTGGAGGCGAAACAGCAGCGACGCCGCCTCGATGCTTCCGGGCTCGTTGCCGTAGTACTCGCGGGCGATGTCCAGGAAGCCGAACTCCTCCCGGGGCGCGACTTCCCACAGGAAGTCCAGGTCGATGCCTGCGGCCGCCGACTGGGCCCGCTCCAGCAGCGCCGACGGGGCCGGGTCGCGGAACTGCAGCAGCACGTGCGAACTCTTCACCTTGGTCCGCTTGCCGCTGGCCAGTTCGACCTGGTGCGAAGCGTCGGTGCTCGTCAGCACGGTGCCGGCCTTGAAGGCGCCGTCTTCCTCGAACAGCAGATGCGTCGTCACAGCGTTCCCATGAAGGTCCGGATGCCGCGCAACATCAGTTCGACGGCGATCGCGGCCAGCACGAGGCCCATCAGCCGCACGAAGGCGAGCGTAACGCGCTCGCCCAGCAGGGCGAACAGACGGCCGGAGAACGACAGCACGACCGCGCTGATCGCCATGACGCCGGCGATCGCGGCGAGCCACTCGGCCCAGCGCCCGGGCTCCTTCGAGACGAAGAGCAGCACGGTGGCGAGCGCGGACGGCCCGGCGAGCGCCGGCACCGCCAGCGGAACGATGAAGGGCTCGCCGTGCGGCTGCTCGCCGTAGACCCCCTGGCCGGTCGGGAACACCATCCGCAGCGCGACGAGCATCAGGACGACCGCGCCGCCGATCTGCAGCGAGACATCGGACAGGCCCAGCGCGCCGAGGATGGGCCGCCCCAGGAACACGGCGGCCGCCAGCACGAGGAAGGCGATGAAGCACTCGCGCAGGATGATGCGGGCCCGCCGCTCGGGAGGGACGTCCTCGAGCGCTGAGACGAAGATCGGGATGTTGCCGACGGGGTCGCAGACCAGCAGGAGCAGCAGGAACGACGAGATGAAGCTCTCGTTCACCGGTCGGTCACCGTTTCCGTTCCGCCGCTGACGCGCACGAGTTCGGCCGGCGCGATCGGGAAGACGCAGTGCGGCGTGCCGCCGGCAGCCCAGACGACGTCGAAGCGGCGCAGCGAGGCGTCGATGAAGGTCGTCATCGGCCGCGCATGGGCCACTGGCGCGACGCCACCGATCGCGAAGCCCGAATGCTCGCGCACGAAGTCCGGCGTCGCCCGCTCGATCGCCTCGCCGAGCAGCGCGCTGATCCGCGCCTCGTCGACGCGACGGTCACCGGCGGCGATCACGAGCACCGCCCGTCCGCCGGGCACGGCGCGAAAGATCAGCGACTTCGCGATCTGCCCGACTGCGATCCCCAGCGCATCGGCCGCCTGCTGCGACGTGCGCGCCGCGACCGGGAGCTCGATCACGCGGGCGTCTGTGCCCGCCGCGGCCAGCGCGTCCTGCACGCGCCGCGCGGACGCCGGCAAGGGCTTCGCCGTCATCGCTCAGACCGTCAGTCCGCCTGCGACTTCGATCACCGCGCCATTGATGTACGAAGCTTCGTCCGAGGCCAGGAACGCATACACATTGGCGATGTCCTCCGGCGTGCCGAGGCGACGCAGCGGCACGCGCTCGGTCATCTGCTCGAGCACCTTGTGCGGGATCGTGCCGAGGATGGTGGTCGCGACGAACCCGGGCGCCACTGCGTTGCAGCGCACGCCCTTCGGCCCGAGTTCCCGTGCCCACGTCTTCACGAAGCCGATCACGCCGAACTTGGTGGCCGCGTAGTTCGTCTGCCCGAAGTTGCCGTAGATCCCCACGACGCTGGAAGCGTTCAGGATCACTCCGCTGCCCTGCGCAACCATCGTGTCGACGACAGCCTGCGCGCAGTTGTAGGTGCCCTTGAGGTTCACCGCGACGACCCTGTCGAACTGGTCGTCGGTCATCTTCTGCAAGCGGGCGTCGAGCGTGATGCCGGCGTTGTTCACGAGCACGTCGATCCGTCCGTGCCTGCCCTTCACGCTCGACACCATGGCGTCCACCTGGTCCCGCCGCGTCACATCCACGACGTAGCCGGTCACCGCTCCATCGGCGCACAGGTCGTGAACGGCCCGGTCGATGCCCTCCTGCCGGACGTCGCACAGGGCGACCACGGCGCCTTCGTCCACGAACTTCTTCACCGTCGCGAATCCGATGCCTTGCGCGCCGCCGGTGACGATGGCGACCTTGCCTTCCAGACGCTTGCTCACTGCTTCCTCCCGTTGCTGCCAATACCGCAGAAGTCCAGCACCTCGTCCATGTACAGGTCGAAGTCGGACAGTTCGTGATTGCTTCCCGTGATCACCCGCTGGCGTGCGCCAACGTACTTGTTCGTCATCGCCCGGTAGTCGATCAACGTGTCGCCCGTCGCCGCCACCAGGAAGTAGCGCTCGGGCCGCGAGATGACCGGCGTGTCGATCTCCTTCAGTTCCCGCAGGTGCTCCGACCGGAAGTCGATCTCGTCGGCGCTGAAGTAGACAGGCTGCCGGCCGAGGTGGCCTTCGAGGTCGCGCGCCGGGGTGATCGCCGGGTTCAGCAGGACGGCCCGGCACCCCAGCCGTTCCGCCAGCCACGTCGCGTAGTAGCCGCCGAGCGATGAGCCGATCAGGGCCACCGACGAAGGCGCCATCCCGCTCGCGAGCCCGTACGCGAGGTCGGCGGCGGCGCGCGGCGACGTCGGCAGGGCCGGGCAGACGTACTCGTCTTCGCGACCGAGCGCCCGCATGCGCTCGCGCAGCATCGTCGCCTTCCTCGAACCCGGGGAAGACCGAAAACCGTGGAGGTACAGGATCACGCAGCGCTCGCTGCGCGCCGGCGCAGTCGTTCCAGCAGCAGGTTGTGAATACCGCCGAAGCCGCCGTTGCTCATCACGACCAGGCGATCGCCTGCGCGAGACTCGGACACCACCGCATCGACGAGTGCCGCCAGGTCGCTCAGCACCGTCGCCGTGGCGCCAAGGGGAGCCAATGCTTCCTCCACATCCCAGCTGACGCCGCCGGAGTAACAGAACACGCGATCGGCGCCCGACAGGCTGCCTGGCAGTGCCGCCTTCATCGAGCCCAGTTTCATCGTGTTCGACCGCGGCTCGAGGATCGCGACGATGCGCCCCTCGCCGCCGCGCGCGCGCAGTGCACCGATGGTCTCGCGGACCGCCGTGGGATGGTGCGCGAAGTCGTCGATCACGGTGACGCCGCCTTCCGTGCCGCGCTCCTCCAGCCGGCGCTTGACTCCGCGGAATCGTTGCAGCGCCTGCAGCGAGGCCTGCGGCTGGACCCCGACGTGTTCGGCCGCCACCAGCGCGGCCAGCGCGTTCAGGCGGTTGTGATGGCCCGGGAGGTCGAGCTGCAGTTCACCGACGGTGCGATCGTTCCGGGTGACGAGGTGAGGGGCGTCGAGCCCCACCGCCCACTCCCCGCCGCGACCGAACGCGACCCGCTCCGACCAGCAGCCGCGTTCCAGGACGCGCGCCAGCGCGGGCTCGCCGGCGTTCACGACGATACGAGCTGAACGCGACAGCGTACGCACGAAGTGATGGAACTGCGTTTCGATGGCCGCCAGGTCCGGAAAGATGTCGGCGTGGTCGAACTCGAGGTTGTTCAGGACGGCCGTCCGGGGGAGGTAATGGATGAACTTCGAGCGTTTGTCGAAGAACGCCGTGTCGTACTCGTCGGCCTCGATGACGAAGGGCCCCGCGGCGCCGAGCAGCGCGGAACGCCCGAAGTCCTGCGGCACGCCGCCCACGAGGAACCCCGGATCCAGACCCGCGCTCGACAGGATCCAGGCGAGCATCGACGTGGTCGTCGTCTTGCCGTGCGTTCCCGCGACCGCGAGCACGTGGCGCCCGCGCAGGACGTGCTCCGCCAGCCACTGCGGTCCCGAGACGAACGGCAGCTGTTGCTCGAGGATCGCCTCCATCAGTGCGTTGCCGCGGGTGACCACGTTGCCGATCACGTACAGGTCGGCACGCAACGCGAGCTGCCCCGGCTCGAAGCCCTCGATCAGTTCGATGCCCGCTTCCGCCAGCTGGTCGCTCATCGGCGGGTACACGTTCGCGTCACAGCCGCTGACGCGATGACCGGCGGCGCGGGCAAGCTGCGCCAGCCCGCCCATGAAGGTGCCGCAGATGCCGAGGATGTGGATGTGCACGGAGGTTTCGCGGTCGCCGAACCGGATGCGATCAGCGAAGTCAAAAGGCGTGAAATTGTAATGCGGCGCAACATGAAGCCCGTCGCTACACTGCCGGCTCCTCGCCGCACCCCTCCCCAGCCTGCGCAACCATGCCGTCAGACGATGATCTTCGTACGGAAATCGCCGCGACGGCCGCTCGCCTGATCGCCGAAGAAGGCTGCGAGTACGGCCAGGCGAAGCGCCGTGCGGTGCAGGAAGTGCTGGGCGATGCGCGCTCGGCGCCGGTGCCCGACAACACCGAAGTGGAACGCGAAGTGCGGAGATACCTGCGGCTGTTCGAAGCGGACTCCCACCCGAAGCTGCTGGCGGGCCTGCGCCAGGTCGCATCCGCGCTGATGGAACGCCTGGCCGTCCATGACCCGCACCTGACAGGCGCCGTCCTGAACGGAACGGCGACGGAGCACTCCGACATCCATCTCCACCTGTACGTCGACAGCGCGAAGGACGTCGAAGTCTTCCTGCTGGACGCCGGCGTGGAGTTCGACGTCGACGAAGGACCACCCGACGAGCGTCCGCGCATGTTCGAGCGGCTCAGCTTCCTCATGCCGGCGCCGCGGGACATCGGCCTGACGCGACAACTGGATCGCGTCGCCGTGCATCTGCACGTCTATCCGCGGGATGCGATCCGCGTCGCGCCGCGGCACCGGCCGGATCCCGCCCTCGAACCGGACCTGCACCCGGTCGAAGCTTCCGGGCGCGCGAGCCTGGCCGCCGTGCGTCGCCTCATCCAGGACACCACGCAATGAGCCGGAAACAGACCTGGTGGGTGGCGGCCGCCGTCGCGTCGATCGCGCTGGCGACCGGCCTCTCCCTCGCCGTGCGGCACTACTCCACCACGGGCGCCGGGATGTCCGCCGAGGCGTTCTTTGCCCGGACCTTCAATGACCTCGACGGCCAGCCGGTCGAGATGGCGCGGTGGAAGGATCGAATCGTCGTCGTGAACTTCTGGGCGACCTGGTGCCCTCCCTGCGTGGAGGAGATGCCCGACCTGCAGCGCGCCCACGACGAGTACGCGGATCGGGGTGTGACGGTCGTCGGGCTTGGAATCGACAGTCCGGCGGCGCTGCAGCGGTTCCGCGACCAGCACGGCTTGTCACTGCCGCTGTTCGCGGCCGGCGCCGCCGGCAGCGAACTCGGACGCACCCTCGGCAATCCGTCGGGTGCGCTGCCGTACACCATCCTTGTCGATCGAAAAGGGCGTATTGTTCGGTCCCACCTCGGGCAGATTCAGCCCGCCGAGCTGCGCCGCTGGCTCGACGCTCAAGCTGGGGCATCGACTCGTTGACCCGCTGGACAGCCTCACAAAATCCGTCCAGACTTCGCTGCCATTTCCCTGCTTCTGCAGGCAAATCTCTTGATTTCTCGTCTTTTATGCCGGAGACGGTCATGTCCGCTCGGGTGCTGGTCCTCAACGGCCCCAACTTGAATCTCCTCGGAACGCGTGAGCCCGGCATCTACGGCACGCAGAGCCTCGCGGAGATTGAAGCAGACTTAACGGAAGTTGCACGCAGAAGCGGTGCAGAAGTGGTGTTTTTCCAGAGCAATCACGAGGGCGCGCTCGTCGATCGCATCCAGGGCGCGAAGATCGACGGCACCGGTTTCCTGATCGTGAATGCCGGAGCATTCACCCACACGAGCGTCGCGATCCGGGACGCGCTGGCTGCCGTCGGCCTGCCGTTCATAGAAGTGCACCTGTCCAATGTCCATCGGCGTGAGGACTTCCGCCACCACTCGTATCTGTCGGACCTCGCGCTCGGCACGATTGTCGGACTGGGCGCTGCGGGATACCGGTATGCGCTGCAGTACGCGCTCGACCACACGACGAAGACCGGATGAAGGAACACTGATGGATCTGCGCAAGCTGAAGACCCTCATCGACCTGGTTGCCGAGTCAGGCATTGCGGAACTCGAGGTGACCGAAGGCGAGGACAAGGTCAGGATCGCCAAGTTCAGCCAGGCGCCTGCCGCGCCAACCTCGTCGACAACGCTGATGACGGCGCCGATGGCGGGCGCTCCTGTTGCGGGTGCTGCCGCTCCCGCAGTGCCTGTGCCGGAGCCTGAGCCCACCGGACATGTCGTCAAGTCCCCGATGGTCGGCACCTTCTATCGCTCGCCCAGCCCCGGGGCCGCCTCGTTCATCGAACTCGGCCAGGCCGTGAAGCCCGGCGACACCCTTTGCATCATCGAGGCCATGAAGTTGCTCAACGAGATCGAGGCCGAGGTCGGCGGCGTGGTGAAGGAAATCCTCGTGGAGAACGGGCAGCCGGTCGAGTACGGGCAACCGCTGTTCATCATCGACTGACGCACCCGCGCGGACACCCAACGCCAGTCCCGACGGACGTCATGTTCAAGAAAATACTCATCGCCAACCGCGGCGAAATTGCGCTGCGGATCCAGCGCGCATGCCGGGAGATGGGCATACGCGCCGTGGTCGTGCACTCCGAGGCCGACACCGGGGCCAAGTACGTGAAGCTCGCCGACGAGTCGGTGTGCATCGGACCGGCGCCGTCCCGTGACAGCTACCTGAACATCCCGGCCATCATCAGCGCCGCCGAGGTCACCGACGCCGAGGCGATTCACCCCGGCTACGGATTCCTGTCGGAGAACGCGGACTTCGCCGAGCGCGTCGAGAAGAGCGGCTTCTGCTTCATCGGTCCGCGCCCGGAGTCGATCCGGCTGATGGGCGACAAGGTGTCGGCCAAGCAGGCGATGGCTTCGGCCGGCGTCCCGACGGTGCCCGGGTCGAGCGGCGCCCTGCCCGAGGATGCGCGGGAGATCGTCAAGATCGCGCGCTCGGTCGGCTACCCGGTCATCATCAAGGCGGCGGGAGGCGGCGGCGGCCGCGGCATGCGGGTCGTTCACACGGAAGCCGCGCTGATCAACGCGGTGACGATGACCAGGCAGGAAGCGCAGTCCGCGTTCGGGAATCCGAATGTCTACATGGAGAAGTTCCTGGAGAACCCGCGGCACATCGAGATCCAGGTCCTTTCAGACCAGCACCGCAACGCCGTGTGGCTCGGCGACCGGGACTGCTCCATGCAGCGCCGGCACCAGAAGATCATCGAGGAAGCGCCGGCGCCCGGCCTGAACCGCAGGCTGGTCGACAAGATCGGCGACCGGTGCGCCGAGGCCTGCAGAAAGATCAACTACCGCGGCGCCGGCACGTTCGAGTTCCTGTTCGAGAACGGCGAGTTCTTCTTCATCGAGATGAACACCCGCCTGCAGGTCGAACATCCGGTGACCGAGATGGTGACGGGACTCGACATCGTGCAGGAACAGATCCGCGTGGCGGCCGGCGAAAAGCTGCGCTTCAGGCAGCGCGACGTCACCCAGAAGGGCCACGCGATCGAGTGCCGGATCAACGCCGAAGACCCGTGGAAGTTCACGCCGTCGCCGGGACGCATCACTTCGTGGCACCCGCCCGGCGGGCCCGGGGTGCGCGTCGACTCGCACGCCTTCGCGGGCTACTTCGTGCCGCCGAACTACGACTCGATGATCGGCAAGGTGATCTGCTATGGCGACACGCGTGACCAGGCGATCGCCCGCATGCGCGTGGCCATGTCCGAGATGGTGGTCGAGGGCATCCTCACCAACATCCCGCTGCATCGCGAACTGCTGAACGACGAGAAGTTCATGCTCGGCGGCACCAGCATCCACTATCTAGAGAAACGGCTGGCGGCGCGCCAGGTCGGCTGACCCGCGGTGCTCGTCGAACTGACGCTCTCGGCGGACGAACGCAGCGCCGAAGCCCTCGCCGACGCGCTGGTCGAGGCCGGCGCGCTGTCGGTCGCCCTGGAGGACGCCAACGCGGAGACGCCGGACGAGCAACCGCTGTTCGGCGAACCCGGGCTCGTTCCCGAGCGGCACGCGTGGACCGCGAGCCGCCTGCGGGTGCTCGTCGAGGACGACGATGGCGAGGGCGTCGTGCGCGCGGCCGCCGCGGCCGTCGGCATCGCGCCGCCGGCGATCGAATGCACGACGGCGGTCGCGGACACCGACTGGGTGCGAGCGACGCAGTCACAGTTCCCGCCGACGCGGATCAGCGACCGCCTGTGGATCGTTCCCACATGGCACGAACCACCCGATCCCGAGGCGGTCGTCGTCCGCCTCGACCCGGGTGTCGCGTTCGGCACCGGCACCCATCCGACAACACGACTCTGCCTGCGCTGGCTCGATGCCGCCCTGCGCAAGGGGGCGACCGTCCTCGACTACGGGTGCGGCTCGGGAATCCTGGCGATCGCCGCCGCGAAGCTCGGTGCCTCGCGCGTCGTCGGCAGCGACATCGATCCTCAGGCGCTCCAGGCGGCCCGCGCCAACTCGGAGGCCAACGCAGTCCGGGCCGATTACACTGAACCGGACTTGCTTCGTGCTGGAACGTGGGACGTCGTGCTGGCCAACATCCTCTCGAATCCGCTGATGCTCCTCGCTCCCGCGCTGCTGGGGCGCGTCGCCCCGGGCGGCGCGCTCGTGCTTTCGGGAGTCCTCGAGCGACAGGCCGATCAGGTCATCGAGGCGTACCGGGCCGCTGACGCGAGCGTGCCGCTTTCCGTCTGGGCCGCCGACGATGGCTGGGTGTGCCTCGCGGGACACCGCCCGCATTAGGGAACGGCATCGACGGCCATGGCGCTCGCCACCAAGTGTCCCCAGTGCGACGCTCTGTTCCGGGTGGTCGCGGACCAACTGAAGCTGCGCGGCGGCCTGGTCCGATGTGGGCAGTGTCGCGCGGTGTTCGACGCGATCGGCAGCCTGACGTACGTGGAAGACAGCGCTGTTGCGCCGTTGCGGCCCGCGAAGGAGGAAGCGCCGGCAGCGTGCCCCTCGCCCGCCCCGCGAACCGAAGAAGCAACGCCGGCCGCACGACACGCGCTCGGCCGATCGACGACGCTGCGCATCTTCCCTGTTCCGCCAGCGACGCTGGCGGGCAACCTTCCTCCGCGTGGCGAGCCCTTCGACGCACCGCCGGATGAACCGGCCGTGGTGCGAAGGCGGTCAAGGGGATCGACCGTCACGAGTCCGGAGGCCGGCGAAACGCGCGGTCCCGGGACGACCGCCGGCAACCAGGGCCGGGAATCGACAATTGCTAGGCCGAACGAAGGGACGGAGCCCAGTCAGATCGCGGCGCCCGCGGTCGAAGGCGTCGAACCGGTCGCGGACGTGCCGGCCGAGTCGCACGCCGCACCGCGCGAAGCGGACGCGACCGAGCGCCCGCCGAGCTTCATGCAGCCGAAGCGCCGGAAGCGGCGAGGGTTCTCGGTCGTGTACGGAGGCGGCACCGCGCTTCTCGTGCTGCTGGCAGCGATCCAGCTCGCCGTGATCTTCCGCGGCCAGTTGATGATCCACTGGCCGCAATCGCGGCCGCTCCTGACAGACCTCTGCAGCGTGTTCCGATGCGCCGTCAACTGGCCGACGCAGGCCGACCGGCTCGCGGTCATGGGGACGGAGTTGCAGGCGATCCAGGGCACGGACGTCCTGGAGCTGAGCGCACTGATACGCAACCGTGCGGAGTTCAGGCAATCGTTGCCAGCCATCGAAGTGACGCTGACCGATGCCCGCAACCGTCCCCTCGCCCGCAAGGTGTTCACCCCCGCGGACTACCTCGCCTCGGCGGGGGAGCCGACCGCACGGCTGCAGGAAGGACTCGCCCCGGGCGGTGACCTGTCGATCCGGATCCACTTCGAGGCGCGAGGCCTCAGCCCGGCGGGGTTCCTCGTCTATCCGTTCTATCTCTGACCACCACGGGCGCGCCTCCATACGCCAGGCCGGCAGTCTCCAACCCAAATCCATCATGAGCACTCTGATCTGCGGCTCCATCGCGTACGACTCCATCATGGTCTTCGAAGGCCGCTTCGCCGACCACATCCTGCCGCATCAGGTACACATCCTGAACGTGTCCTTTCTGGTGCCGGACATGCGCCGGGAGTTCGGCGGCTGCGCAGGAAACATCGCCTACAACCTGAAGATGCTCGGCGGGGAGCCGCTTCCGATGGCGACGGTGGGCAGCGACGCGCAGCCGTACCTGGACCGGCTCGATGCGCTCGGCATCAGCAGGCGCTTCATCCGCCAGCTCGATGGCGCCTACACGGCGCAGGCATTCATCACGACCGACCTGGACGACAACCAGATCACGGCATTCCATCCCGGGGCGATGAGCCAGTCGCACCTCAACGCGGTCCCCGGGGACGGTACCGTTCGACTGGCGATCGTGGCGCCGGACGGTCGCGACGGGATGCTGCAGCACGCCCAGCAACTGGCCGATCACGGCATCCCGTTCATCTTCGACCCCGGCCAGGGCATGCCGATGTTCTCCGGCGAAGAACTGCTCTGGTTCATCCAGCGCGCGGACTACGTCGCGGTGAACGACTATGAAGCGCAGCTGCTCACGGAGAAGACCGGGCTGACGCTGACGGAGATCAGCCGCAAGGTGCGGGCGCTGATCGCGACGCGGGGCGCCCAAGGGTCGGAGGTCCACGTCAACGGCGAAGTGCTGCCGATCCCGGTTGCGTCCGCGCGCAAGCTGGTCGACCCCACCGGATGCGGCGACGCCTACCGGGCGGGGTTGATGTACGGCATCGCGAACCGCTTCGACTGGGAAGTGACCGGCCGGCTCGCGGCGGTCATGGGCTCACTCAAGATCGAGCACAGCGGCGGACAGAACCACGCGTACGACCGGGTCGCGATCGCCGACCGGTTCACCGAGGCATTCGGTTACCGCCCGTGGTAGGAGGCGGCCGCGGACTCTCGCCTCAAAGACGGGCCACCACCATCTGGAGGATGTAGACGCCGATCAGCAGCACCATCGGCGACAGGTCGAAGCCGCCAACCGTCGGCAGAATGCGCCGTATCGGCGTCAGCAGCGGCCGCAGCAGCACTTCGAAGGCGGGCGCGAAGGGCGCACGCGGATTCACCCAGCTGATCACGACGTAGATGATCGTGACCCACACGATCACGTTCAGGCTCCAGATCACCAGCTGGCGGAGCGCTGCAATCAGCGCGATGTCCCACTCGACGGGCATGCCGACGACGGCGCGCATCAGGACGACCGACAGCAGCGTCACCAGCAATGCCGCCACCAGCGATGCCCAGTCCGCGCGGCCGCGGACCGGCAACAGCCTCGACAGCGGTCCGACCAGCCAGTTGGTCATGGCGAACGCGAACTGAGCCACCGGGTTGCGCGGGGGCATGCCGATGTAGCGCATCCAGGCACGCAGCAGCAGCAGCGCCACAAGCAGCGAGCCCAGGATCTCGAGCAGGAAGCGCGCGATGTCGGCGAGCATTTGTCCACCGGGGAGTAGGAGCCGCTGATTCTAAGGGGACAGAAGGACTGCCGCGGCGCGGGCCGCGCCGGAAAGAAAAAGGGCGCTCGTTCGAGCGCCCTTTCCTGACTCGCAACTCAACGAGAGTTACGGACGGCTGCCGGTCGGGAACGGCCAGGCGGCTGCCGGGTTGAGCGCCGTCTTCGCGCCAGGTGCGACAGGAGCCGGCGTTGCCGCAGGCGCGGCCGGCGCTGCCGCAGGCTTCGCTGCAGGCTTTGCTGCAGGCTTAGGCGCAGCGGCCTTCGGCGCAGCGGGCTTCGCGGCCTTCTTCACGGCCTTCCTGGCCTTCGGCGCAGCTTTCTTTGCGGCGCGCTTCGGCGCTGCCTTCTTGGCAGTTTTCTTGGCTGCTTTCTTGACCTTCGCCTTCTTGACGGCCTTCTTGACGGTCTTCTTGACTGCCTTTTTGGCGGCCTTCTTGACCTTCGCTTTCTTGACGGTCTTCTTCACCGCTTTCTTGGCGGCCTTCTTGACCTTCGCCTTCTTGACGGCCTTCTTGGCCTTGGTCACGGCTTTCTTGGCCGGACGCTTCTTGGCGGCTTTCTTGGTTGCCATGTCACTCTCCTGATGAAGATTGCCTGAAGGAGCCAGCGACGACGCATTCCGGTCCGGGCGCAAGATGGCCCTCGAACACGGGCTGGAATGCCACACCGGCTGCCCGAAGGCAGCCGGTGAGCGCTAGCGAGTTGCTGCTAGTTACTTCTTCGCCTTCTTGGCGGTCTTCTTGGCGGCTTTCTTGGCGGTCTTCTTCGCCGCCGGCTTCTTCACCGTCTTCTTGGCCGCTTTCTTGACGGTTTTCTTGGCGGCTTTCTTGGCCGGGGCCTTCTTCGCAGCTTTCTTCGTTGCCATTTGAAACTCCTTCGGTCTATCTACCTAGGTTGAGAAGGAAACCCGGCGCGCGGCGCAAGCCGCCAGCCGGGCTATTCATCGGCGCACGCAGATGCTCTGTCGCCGCGGCACCCCCAGAAATGCGTTTGATCCGCAAATCCGAGCTGAGCGCGGAACGTGCAGCGCACTGACCGCTGACGCTGATGAATTCGGCACGGCGCGCGCGGGAAATGAAGACGACGGGCGCGCGCAAAAAAAACGCCGGAAGCATTCCGGCGTCGGTCTGATCGGGTGAGAGCTGCTTGGACTGCTTGGCCGCCAGGCCGGTTTTTTCAGAGGGAGCGAGACCGCAAGACGGTAGGGTCTCGTTCAGCGTTGGAGCCTGGTCCTCTGCGTTTACCTGACGACTGTGTGGGTCTGTGGTCAATTCAGCGGTCGATCGATGTCTGTTGAACAATCTGATCGAGCAACTAAACAACGACTCGCTTTTTACTCGCAAAAAAAACACATCGCAAGAATTTTCTGCGCGCGACATCGAGTTGTGTGCGATTTGTCCCACTTCTCTTGCGTTCAGTTTCGCGTGATCGCCGCGTCTCGCGCGCGCGATCGCATCACTCACTCATCAATCCCACGAGAGCGCGCCGCCCGACTGGTACTCGATGACGCGCGTCTCGAAGAAGTTGCGTTCCTTCTTCAGGTCGATCATCTCGCTCATCCACGGGAACGGGTTCTCCTCCTGCGGGAACATCGCCTCGATGCCGATCTGCTGCGCGCGGCGGTTGGCGATGTAGCGCAGGTAGCCCTTGAACATCGGCGCGTTCAGGCCGAGCACGCCGCGCGGCATCGTGTCTTCGGCGTACGCGTACTCGAGGTCGACGGCCTTGCGGAAGAGCGCCCTGACTTCCTCGCGGAACTCCGGCGTCCACAGCTGCGGGTTCTCGAGCTTGATCTGGTTGATCAGGTCGATGCCGAAGTTGCAGTGCATCGACTCGTCGCGCAGGATGTACTGGTACTGCTCGGCCGCGCCGGTCATCTTGTTCTGGCGACCCAGCGCCAGGATCTGGGTGAAGCCGACGTAGAAGAACAGGCCTTCCATCAGGCAGGCGAAGACGATCAGGCTCTTCAGCAGCTTCTGGTCGTTCTCGATCGTCCCCGTCCTGAAGTGAGGATCGGTCAGGGTGTCGATGAACGGGATGAGGAACTCGTCCTTGGCGCGGATCGAGCCGACCTCGTGGTACGCGTTGAAGATCTCGCCCTCGTCCAGGCCCAGCGACTCGACGATGTACTGGTAGGCGTGGGTGTGGATCGCCTCCTCGAAGGCCTGGCGAAGCAGGAACTGGCGGCACTCCGGCGCCGTGATGTGCCGGTAGGTACCCAGGACGATGTTGTTGGCGGCCAGCGAGTCGGCCGTGACGAAGAAGCCGAGGTTGCGCCTGATGACGCGGCGCTCGTCATCGGTCAGCCCGTTCGGGTCCTTCCACAGCGCGATGTCCCGCGACATGTTGATCTCCTGCGGCATCCAGTGATTCGCGCAGGTCGCGAGGTACTTCTCCCAGGCCCACTTGTACTTGAACGGGACGAGCTGGTTGACGTCGGTCTGGCCGTTGATGATCCGCTTGTCGGCGGCGTTCACGCGGCGCATGTCCGGCGCGGCCGGGTCCGCCGCGATCGGCGCGCCACTCGCCACGGGCCGGGCAGCCGGTGCGACCGGCTGCAGGCCGGGCATCGGGACCGCGGAGGATTGAGGGGTCGGTGTTTCGTCCCACGCCAGCATGTTCTTGCTTCTCCTTCGTTTCGTTACTGGCAGGCTTCGCAGTCCGCGAAACCGGGATCGCCGGGCTTGAGCATGCAGGCCTTGCCTTCGGGTTCGGGCATCGCCGCGATTCCCGCCATGCCGCCATCGCTCGGGACCGCGTTGAGCTGCCCGGTGCGCGTGGTGGTGGACTTCTCCGCGTGGGTCGCCCCGATCGTGCGCAGGTAGTAGGTCGTCTTGAGGCCGCGCTGCCAGGCGAGCCTGTAGGTCTCGTCGAGCTTCTTGCCGGAGGCGCCTGCCATGTAGATGTTGAGCGACTGGGCCTGGTCGATCCACTTCTGCCGGCGCGCCGCGCACTCGATCAGCCAGCCGGGCTCGACCTCGAACGCCGTCGCATACAGCTGCCGGATCTCGGCGGGAATGCGATCGATCCTCGCCAGCGACCCGTCGAAGTACTTCAGGTCGGCGACCATCACTTCGTCCCACAGGCCCAGCCTCTTCAGGTCGCGCACCAGGTGTTCGTTCACGACCGTGAACTCGCCGGACAGGTTGGACTTGACGAACAGGTTCTGGAACGTCGGCTCGATGCAGGCGTCGACGCCGATGATGTTGGAGATCGTTGCCGTCGGCGCGATCGCCACGCAGTTGGAGTTCCGCATGCCGTGCTGCCCGATGCGCGCACGCAGGGCGTCCCAGTCCATCGTCGAGCTCATGTCGACCTCGACGTAGCCGCCGCGCTGCTCGGCCAGGATCTTCAGGCTGTCCTGCGGAAGGATCCCGCGGTCCCACAGCGAGCCGCCGAAGGACGAGTAGCGACCGCGCTCCTCGGCCAGTTCCGTCGACGCCCAGTAGGCGTAGTAGCAGACGGCCTCCATGCTGCGATCGGAGAACTCGACCGCCGCCTCGGACGCGTACGGCGTCCGCATCATGTGCAGGCAGTCCTGGAATCCCATGATCCCGAGGCCGACCGGGCGGTGGCGCGCATTGGAGTTGCGCGCCTTCGACACCGCGTAGTAGTTGATGTCGATGACGTTGTCGAGCATCCGCATCGCCGTGCGGATCGTCTTCTTCAGCTTGGCCTGGTCGAGTTCGTAGCCGCCCTTGCCGTCGGGCTTCATGTGCGCCGGCATGTTGACGGAGCCCAGGTTGCAGACTGCGATCTCGCTGTCGGAGGTGTTCAGCGTGATCTCGGTGCACAGGTTGGAGCTGTGGATCGTGCCGACGTGCTGCTGCGGCGAGCGCAGGTTGCAGGCGTCCTTGAACGTGATCCACGGATGCCCGGTCTCGAACAGCATGGAGAGCATCTTTCTCCAGAGGGACAGCGCGGGCAGCTTCCTGAAGAGCTTCAGTTCGCCGCGCGCGGCCTTGTCCTCGTACCGCACATAGGCCTCCTCGAACGCCCGGCCGGTCTTGTCGTGCAGGTCGGGGCAGTCCGACGGCGAGAACAGCGTCCAGTCGCCGCCTTCCATCACGCGCTTCATGAACAGGTCGGGAATCCAGTTGGCCGTGTTCATGTCGTGCGTGCGCCGGCGGTCGTCGCCGGTGTTCTTGCGCAGTTCCAGGAACTCCTCGATGTCGAGGTGCCACGTCTCCAGGTAGCAGCACACCGCGCCCTTGCGCTTGCCGCCCTGGTTGACGGCGACCGCGGTGTCGTTGACGACCTTGAGGAACGGCACCACGCCCTGGCTCTTGCCGTTCGTGCCCTTGATGTGCGAGCCGAGCGCCCGCACCGGGGTCCAGTCGTTGCCGAGGCCGCCCGCGTACTTGGCCAGCAGCGCGTTCTCCTTGATGGCCTCGTAGATGCCGTCCAGGTTGTCCGAGACCGTCGACAGGTAGCACGACGAGAGCTGCGAGTGGCGCGTGCCGCTGTTGAACAGCGTGGGCGTCGAGCTCATGAAGTCGAACGTCGACAGCACCTCGTAGAACTCGATCGCCCGCTCCTCGCGGTTGACTTCGTTCAGGGCCAGGCCCATGGCGACCCGCATGAAGAACGGTTGCGGAAGCTCGAAGCGGCGCCCGTCGTGGTGCAGGAAGTAGCGGTCGTAGAGGGTCTGCAGGCCGAGGTAGTCGAACTGGAGGTCCCGGTCGGCGTTCAGGGCCGCGCCCAGTCGCGCGAGGTCGTACTGGCCGAGCCGCTCGTCCAGCAACCCGGCCTCGATCCCGTACTTGATGAAGCGGGGGAACGACTCCGCGTACCGCGTCCGCATCTCCGCCTGCCCGATCTCCTCTCCCAGCACCTCGGCCCGGACCGTGTGCAGCAGCAGCCGGGCGGTCACGTACGAGTACGCAGGGTCCTTCTCGATCAGCGCGCGCGACGCGAGGATGGCCGACTTCCAGACCTCCTCCAGCGGCACGCCGTCGTAGACGTTCTTGACGGTCTCCGAGAGGATCGAGTCGGGCGTCACGTAGTCCGACAGTCCCTCGCACGCCGAGCGCACGACGGCCTCGATGCGGGGCAGGTCGAGCGGCACGCGGTTGCCGTTCTCGATCATCGTGAGCTTCGGCGCCGGGGCATCGGTCCGGGCCGACCCTTCCCGCGCGCGCTCCTGCGCACGGCGCTCACGGTAGAGGACGTAGGACCGGGCGACGTCGTGTGCCCCGTCGCGCATCAGAGACAGCTCAACCTGGTCCTGCACATCCTCGATGTGGAACGTGCCGCCGGCCGGCTGCCGGCGCATCAGTGCCTGGACCACGTGGCCAGTGAGCTTCTCGACCTGCTCGCGGATGGCCGCCGACGCGGCGCCCTGGCCGCCTCGAACCGCGATGAAGGCCTTCGTCATCGCCACCGCGATCTTGGAAGGCTCGAAGGCCACGACCGCGCCGTTGCGACGGATGACCTTGTAGTCGGCGTAGGACGTCGCGCGCACTCCGCCCGCGACCATCCCCTCCCGGAACTCAGTTGCCTCGATCCCGCGGAAACCGACTCCCGCGGCAGCGCCGCCTGCCGCCTCCTGATACTGCATGCGTCCTCCGAATCCTGTCTGGTGATCCGGAGCCGACAGCCCTGCGTGTCACGACGACACACAATCCCTAGTCAGCCCCGCTCTGCGTTTTGCAACCGCCGCGACCGCCCTGATGCCCGGCGCCGTGTTGAGTCTCCTGCGCGCCGCTTCCGTCGATGAGTCCGCCGCGCCCGCCATCCGAACACAAGATATTGTGGTCTCTCGTGTCTACGGCACTATTTGTTGTGTGCCGGATCATAGGCAAATTATTTTTTTGGTCAACAGAAGAGTGACGCGCGATGCGCGGCAGGCCGCTTCGATCTCCCGACGCAAGCCGCCGGGAAGCCGCTATCGAGCGGACACGCGCGCGGAGGGAAGGCAGACGGAGGCGGGAAGCGCGAGCCGGGCCCAGTCGAAGAAGGGACCGGGATCGGTCTTGCGGCCGCCGGCGATCTCGCTGTGCCCGCACACCGCGCGCACCGGGTACTCGCCGAGGACCGCTGCGAGCACCTCATCGAGCGCCGCATACTGAGCGTCGGTGAAGGCGTCGAAGTCGCTGCCCTCGAGCTCGATGCCTATGGAGAAGTCGTTGCAGCGCGGACGCCCGTTGAACTCGGAAGCGCCGGCGTGCCAGGCGCGACGGTCGAACGAAGCGAACTGGGTGATGGTCCCGTCGCGTTCGATCAGGATATGGGCGGACACCCGCGCACCGGCGACTTCCGCGAAGAACGGATGCGCGCACGGATCGAGGCAGTTGGTGAACAGCGCGTGCACGTTGCGCCGGCCGTACTCGCCGGGCGGCAGGCTGATGTTGTGGATGACGACGAGTTCAACGCGCTCGCCGGCCGGTCGATCGTCGACGTTCGGCGTCGGCAGGCGGGCAACGCCCTGCAGCCAGCCATCGATCACCCGCTTCATCGCGGAGTCCCGGGCGCCGCGGACGACGAAGTCACTTGATCGCCAGGCGCTGCATGCGATAGCGCAACTGCCGGAACGTGATCCCCAGCAGTTGCGCCGCGGCCGTCCGGTTGTGGCGAGTGCGCTCCAGCGCGCGGTGGATGGCGTCGCGCTCGAGCGAGTCGAGGTACGAAGGCAGGGACGATGGCACGCCATCGACCACGGTGAAGACGCCTTGCGCTGCGGGCTCGCCGGCCTCCGACGGGCCGGCGCCCGGTTCGTCCGCGCGCACCGGCGCCGCATCGGGGGGAGTGTCCGTGTCCAGCCCCGGCAGCATCAGGTCGTCCTCCAGCAGGAGGTCGTCCCGGGCGAGGGCCACCGCGCGCTCGAGGATGTTCTCGAGTTCCCGCACATTGCCCGGGAAGCGATGGCCGCGAAGCGCGGCGACGGCTGCGGGGGACAGCCGGGCCGGCGCCCGACCAGTCCGCTCGGCGATCCGGGCAAGGATCGCACTGGCGAGCTGCGGCACGTCGTCGAGCCGATCGCGCAGCGGCGGCACGCGCACTTCGATGACGTTCAGGCGGTAGAACAGGTCCTGCCTGAACCGTCCCTGCGACACCAGCGCCGCCAGGTCCTGGTGCGTTGCGCTGACGATCCTCACGTCGACCGGATCTTCCGACGAGGCGCCGACCTTGCGGACCCGGCGCTCCTGAATCGCACGCAGCAGCTTGACCTGCATCGCCAGCGGAAGCTCGGCGACCTCGTCGAGGAACAGCGTGCCCCCGGCCGCCGCCTGGAAGAATCCGTCGCGGTCGCGGTCGGCTCCGGTGAACGCACCCTTGCGGTATCCGAAGAACTCGGCCTCCATCAGAGTCTCGGGAATCGCGCCGCAGTTCACCGGCACGAATGGCTGGAGACGTCGGCTCGAGGCGTCGTGGATCGCCCTCGCCGCCAGTTCCTTGCCGCTGCCCGATTCCCCGTGGATCATCACGGGGGCCATGCTGTTGGCAAGCCTCACGATGATCCCGCGCAACTGCCGCATGGCCGGCGCGTCACCGGTGAGGCGTGCCAGTGCAGGCAGCTCCGATGCATCCACTTCCCCGGCAGCGCCGGCTTTCACGGCGGAGCGCACGAGCATGCGCAACTGCTCGACGTCGACCGGTTTCGTCAGGTAGTCGAATGCGCCGGCCTTCAGCGCCGCCACCGCATTCTCCGCGCTGCCATAGGCCGTGATGACCGCGATCGGCGGACCCGCCGAGCGCGCGACGTCGCGCACGAGATCCAGCCCGGTTCCATCGGGCAGCCGCATGTCCGTCAGGCACAGCGAGTAGCGCCGCTCGCCGAGCCGCGCGCGCGCCACGCAGACCGACTCGGCCGTGTCCACGTCGAGGCCCAGGCGAAGCAGCGTCAGCGACAGGAGTTCGCGCAGATCCGCCTCGTCGTCGACGACAAGAACGGCCGGCACCCGGCCCGGCAGGGCGGTCGTTCCGGATGCAGGCGGCAGCTCGTTCATGAGAGCGGGATCGTGTCGAGGAAGCCTTGCAGGTCGGCGCCCTGCGTGGAGCCGCGGTCGAACTTCAGCAGGAATCCGTCGCGCGCCGACCCGTCGAGTTCACGGCGTGTGGCGTAGCCCAGCTCTGCCCGATTGGTCACGCAAAACTCCCGCGCCAGATACAAGCCCAGGCCCGTGCCCTGCGACCGGGTCGTGTAAAACGGTTCGAACAGCGCCGGGCGGGTGTCGAGCGGCACGCCGGGCCCGTCGTCGAACACCCAGAGCTGCGAGCGGTCGCCCTCCGGCGACGTCTCGATCAGGATCGTGACCGACCCGTCCTGTCCGGACGCATACCTCAGCGCATTGTCGACGAGGTTGTACAGCACCTGCCGCAGGTGGGATTGCTCGAATTTGACGTGCAATCCCGGCGGTGCGTCAACCTTGATCGCACCCTCGCCAAGCCCCCTGTCGCGCACGAATTCCTGAAGGAACTGGCGGACGAAAGCGGCGATCTCCAGCTGGTCGCCGAGCGGCGGCTCGCGCCGGGCAACGCGGAGCACGTCCTCCACGAGCCGGTTCAGGCGATTCGTATTCTCGTTCACGATGACCGCCAGCCGCTTCAGCACCGGATCGGCGGCATCCTCGCCCAGCAACTGGCCGGCGTGACTGATCGCCGCCAGCGGATTGCGGATCTCGTGCGCGATCGAAGCGGTGAGGCGTCCCATCGCCGCGAGTTTCAACTGCTGGGCCCGATCCTCGATGTCACGTACGTCCTCCATGAAGATCAGGAACTCGTCGCCGGCCGTGGAAGCCGGTCGCGCGAACCGCGCCCTGATCCTCGGCTCCGTGCCGCGCGCCGGTTCCGCGCCAGCCGGCGCCGCGCCGGACCAGCCACCCTCGCCGCGCCCGCTGTCCAGCCACGAAACGAAAGCCGCGGCCAGTTCGCGGGCCTCCGCGCGATCCGCAAGGCGGGTACCGGTGAGCTGGGCCTCGGCGGCAAGACCCAGCATCAGTCGCGCCGCCCGGTTGTTCGCGCGCACGTACGTCGTCCGATCGACCACGATCACGCCCTGCTCCATCTGCGCGATGACGAGCCGGTTGATAGCGAGCTGGTTCTGCAGGTCGCGTCCGCGTGTGCGCGCCAGCCGCTCCTGCTGCGCCAGTCGGGAGCTCAGCGCGCGCAGCAGGGCAGTCACTGCGAAGAGCGCCGCTCCGTACACGCCGGCCTGGAACAGGAGCGGGTCAGACGAGCCTCGCGCGATCGAGCGCACGCCAGCGTCGGCCAGGATCGTCAGCACGGCCAGCGCGCAGATGAAGAACACGAGCAGCGACGGCAGCAGCAGCGAGGCGCCGGCCAGCGGCAGGAGGAACAGGATGACCCACCCCGACGCGACGCCACCCCCGGTCACCACGAGTACGCCGATCGCGACCAGGTCGAGCACCAGCTGACCGATGACCTGCGCGAGGAACCGCCGATGAACGTAGAGGGCGAGGCCGGCGAACGCCGCCCCCGCCATGAAGTAGGCGAGCGACGTCAGCAGCACCCACTGCGGCTCGCCCGGGGCCAGGAGCGGTCGCACGCCGGAAGCGGCGCTCGCGAGCACCAGTGCGCTTGCAACGATGACGCGCGTGCTCGCGAAATACTCCAGCGTGCGCCAGGGCGCCGTGTCGGGGTCGTCGAGCGAACGGCCGGGCAGCGTGTCGACGTTGCCGCCCGCGCCGGAGGTCACCCCGGCGGCAGCGTCAGGCTGCGGGCGGGTTCCGGCGGTGCTCTTCACAGCAGAAGTACCGGTCGCCCAGGGGCAGGGCCTCCTGGCGCGGCAGGTGCAGCCCGCACGTCGCGCAGCTGACCATCGCCTGGGGAACCTGCTGCTGCTCCTGGCCGGTGGCGCCGCGATTCCTGCCACGCCTCTGCACGGATCGCCACACCACGTAGACGACGGCCGCAAGCAGCAGGAAGAAGGCGATGCGTCCCATCAGGGTCGTTGCAGCAGTACTTCGAGGACGAAACGACTGCCGACATAGGCCAGCATCAGCATCGCGAAGCCGGTCAGTGTCCAGCGCAGTGCGGTGCGTCCGCGCCAGCCGAAGACGACTCGACCGGCGAGCAACGCGCCGAAGACGAACCATGCGGCAAGGGTGAAGATCGTCTTGTGGTCGAGCCGCAGTGCCCGGCCGAAGACCTCCTCGGAGAAGAAGACCCCGCTCACCAGCGTCGCGGTCAGCAGGACGAAGCCTGCGCCGATCAGTCGGAACAGCACCGTCTCCATCGACAGCAAGGGCGGCAACCTGTCCAGGAAGTGCGCGAGACGCCCGGCGCCCCCGGAGTTGTCGCCGTGGAGCCGCCGCTCCATCGAAGCCATCAGCAGAGCCTGCATTGCCGCGATCGTGAGCAGGCTGTAGGCGAGGATCGCCAGGAGCAGGTGCAGCCGGAACAACGGGGCGTCGGTGGACTGGCCCAGGATGGCGCCGGGATATGCCGCCGGCAGCAGCGTCGCCACCGCGGCGAGCGGCAGCACCAGCAGGAAGAGCCCGCGCGAGGCCGAGAAGAACGATTCGACCCAGATGATGATCGCGGTGATCCAGAGCGTTGCCGACAGCGCGTGGGCGAAGCCGAACCGAAGCTGACCCTCCACGTACACACCGTGAACCAGCAGCACACCGTGAAGTCCGATCGCGAGCGCCAGCACCGGACCGTGCCACACCGGCGACCTGGCGGACTCACTCTCGAGGTTGAGCCACTCGCGCCAGGCGATGAACAGATAGAGCACGGCGACAGCGCCGTACAATACGAGCCATTCGGGGCGTAGCGGCATGAATCTTTATACCATGCAGGCGTCCTCTCCTCGCTGACCTCCCCTCATGCTGGAACAACTCACCACCAAGCTCGCGCGCGTCGTCAAGACGATGCGTGGCCAGGCACGCCTGACGGAAGAAAACACGCAGGAGATGCTGCGCGAAGTGCGCGTGGCCCTGCTCGAGGCGGACGTCGCGCTGCCGGTGGTGCGCGAGTTCCTCGCGCGCATCAAGGAGAAGGCGCTCGGCGAGGAAGTGGTGGGCAGCCTTTCGCCCGGGCAGGCGCTGGTCGGAGTGGTTCAGCGCGAGCTGACCCGGTTGATGGGCGGTGACCTCGCGGAGCGGGAGCGCGACATCAATCTGGCGACCCAACCACCCGCGGTGATCCTGCTCGCCGGCCTGCAGGGCGCGGGCAAGACGACGACCGCGGGCAAGCTCGCGCGCTGGCTGAAGGAAGAGCGCAAGAAGAAGGTGCTGGCGGTCTCGACCGACGTCTACCGCCCGGCGGCGATCGATCAGTTGAAGACCGTCGCCGGCCAGGCCGGGGCGGAGTTCTTTGCCTCGGCGACGGGCGACCTGCCGGTCGACATCGCCGCCCGCGCGCTGGACCATGCGAAGCGCCACTTCTTCGACGTGCTGATCGTCGACACGGCGGGCCGACTCGCCATCGACGAGGAGATGATGCAGGAGGTCGCCGCACTCGAGGCGCGGCTGCAGCCGATCGAAACGCTGTTCGTCGTCGACGCGATGCTGGGCCAAGACGCGGTGAACACCGCCAAGGCGTTCTCAGAACGCCTGCCGCTGACAGGGGTGATCCTCACCAAGCTCGACGGCGACTCGCGCGGCGGCGCCGCCCTCTCCGTCCGTCACGTCACCGGCAAGCCAATCAAGTTCGTCGGCATCGGCGAGAAGCTCTCCGGGTTCGAGCGTTTCCAGCCCGAGGGCATGGCGAGCCGCGTCCTCGGCATGGGGGACATCGTCGCGCTCGTCGAGGACGTCAAGAAGTCGGTCGACGTCGAAAGCGCGCAGAAGCTGGCCAAGCGGATGCAGTCCGGCGAGAAGTTCGACCTGAACGACTTCCGCGAGCAGATCGGCCAGATGCGGAAGATGGGCGGGCTGTCGAGCATGCTCGACAAGCTGCCGGCGCAGTTCGCACAGGCCGCGAACCAGGTGAACCCCGCCGACAGCGAGAAGCAGATCCGCCGAATCGAAGGAATCATCAGCTCGATGACGCCCGCAGAGCGGGCGAAACCGGAGCTGATCAAGGCATCGCGCAAGCGGCGCATCGCGACCGGCGCAGGCGTTCCCGTGCAGGAAGTCAACCGCATGCTCAACCAGTTCGAGCAGATGCAGTCGATGATGAAGCAGATGCGAAAGGGCGGACTGTCGAAGATGATGCGGGGACTCGGGCGCATGCCGGGGATGCCCGGACTGCCGAAGCGCTGAGCCCCGGGGATCAGCTGACGCGACGTGGAGCAGCCGCAGGATCGGCCGGAACGTCCATCGGCGACGGCGCGTAGAACCAGCGGTTCTTCCACGCGGCGTGCACCGCGTCGGGATACTCGCGCCGACCGCGGCTGCCGTTGTAGCGGCCGAGCGCCATGAACAGGTCGCCCTGCTCGATGTCCAGGTAGTGCCGCATGATCACCGTGCCGTACCGCAGGTTCGTCCGCATGTCGAACAGCCGCCGCGGATCGCCGTCGCCGATCACCTTCGTCCAGAACGGCATCACCTGCATCAGGCCGCGCGCGCCGGCGACCGAGATCGCGTACTTGCGGAAGTTGCTCTCGACCTGGATCAGCCCGAGCACCATCTGGCGGTCGAGGCCTGCGCGGACGCACTCGTAGTCGAGCGTCTTCAGGAACTCGACGCGCAGGTTGAACTCCGGGATCTTCGGCTTCAGCCGCTCGGACATCTCGCCGAGCCAGCCGAGGTGGGCGACCCGCCGGTTGGGATCATCGATGCGGCGCTCGGGCGGTCGGGCTTCGGCGATCTGCGCCGCGAGCGCATTGCGAACCGCGTCGGCCAGCGGCTCGTACTGCTGCGCGCCGGCGAGGGCGGCACGGGGCAGCGCGGCCAGTGCGGCCGCAGAGATCAGGAGGCGTCGCCGGTCGATGGTGATCGACACGTTCAACGGCGCGCGAGCCGTTCCCGGACGAAGGCGTAGGCGTCGCCGACCGGCACCGGCGTCGTCTGCAACGAACGACGGTCGACGTACTCGACCTTTCCTTCCTTCAGGCCGCGCTCGCCGATCGTCACGCGGTGCGGGATGCCGATCAGTTCCATCTCGGCGAACATGACTCCCGGCCGCTCGTCGCGATCGTCGAGAAGAACGTCGACGCCGGCCGCCTGCAATTCCGCATACAACTGATCGGCAACCTGGCGCACCTGCTCCGACTTGCCGTACCCGACCGGGGTCAGCACGATCGCGAACGGCGCGATCGGATCGGGCCAGATGACGCCCTTGGCGTCGTGGTTCTGTTCGATGGCAGCGCCAAGCAGGCGCGTCACCCCGATCCCGTAGCAGCCCATCAGCATGCGGGCCGGCCGGCCGTTCTCGTCGATGAAGTTGACGTTCATCGTCTCCGGGTAGGGTAGCCCCGCGAACACATGGCCGACCTCGATGCCGCGCTGTATGGCGAGCACGCCCTTGCCGTCGGGTGACGGATCGCCCGCAACGACACTGCGGACATCGGCAACGTGCGGTTCCGGCAGGTCGCGTCCCCAGTTGACACCGGTGTAGTGGAAGTCCTCTTCGTTGGCGCCGGACACGAAGTCGCTCATGTTCGCGACGGTGCGGTCGGCCACGAGCCGGACCGGCCTGCGCGTGCCGATCGGCCCGAGGTAGCCCGGCTTGCACCCGAAGGTATCGAGGATCTCGGCTTCCGTTGCGAACCGGAACCCGCCCTTCAGGCCCTCGACCTTGCCGACCTTCACTTCGTTGAGCTCGTGATCGCCGCGGATCAGCACGAGCCAGATCTCCGCGGGTCCGGGGTTTCCAGCTTCGTCGAGGCGGTCCACGGCCAGGACAATGGACTTGACGGTGCGCGCAAGAGGCAGGCCGAGCAGCGTGGCGACGTCTTCGCACTTCTCCTTGCCGGGCGTCGGCGTCTTTTCCAGCGGCTCCGCGGGCGCGCCCCTCTGCGCAAGCAGCGGCAGCGCCTCGGCCATCTCGATGTTGGCCGCGTAGTCCGACGTCGGGCAATAGGCAATCGCATCCTCGCCGGTGTCGGCGATCACCTGGAACTCGTGGCTCGCCTTGCCGCCGATGTTGCCGGTGTCCGCCGCCACGGCGCGAAAGGTCAGCCCCATGCGATCGAAGATGCGCGTGTAGGCGTCGAACATGCGCCGATAGCTCGCCATCGCGCCCGCCTCGTCCTTGTCGAAGGAGTAGGCGTCCTTCATCGTGAACTCGCGTCCGCGCATCACGCCGAAGCGCGGGCGCCGCTCGTCACGGAACTTGGTCTGGATGTGATAGAAATTCGCCGGCAGCTGCTTGTAGCTCTTCAGTTCTTCGCGCGCGATGTCGACGATGACTTCCTCGCTCGTCGGCTGGACGATGAAGTCGCGATCATGCCGGTCCTTCAGCCGCAGAAGTTCCGGTCCCATCTTCTGCCAGCGACCGGACTCGATCCACAGCTCTGCTGGCTGGACGACCGGCATCAGGAGCTCGACCGCCCCCGCGCGGTTCATCTCTTCGCGGATGATCTGCTCGATCTTGCGGATCGAACGAAGTCCCATCGGCATGTATGTGTAGATGCCGGCCGCGAGCTTCCTGATCATGCCCGCCCGCAGCATGAGGGAGTGGCTGACCACCTCCGCGTCCGCGGGGGCTTCCTTCAGTGTCGAGATGAAGAACTGGCGTGCGCGCATGCCGGAGATCCGTGTGAAACCTGTGTTGTGCCCTCGAAAAACCGGCCCCTATAATCGGCCGCAGATTCTAAAGGTTCAGGGGTTGGCATGCTGGACAAGGACGGGTACCGCCCGAACGTCGGCATCATCCTGCTCAACAGCCGCAACGAGGTCTTCTGGGGTAAACGGGTAAAACAGCATTCGTGGCAGTTCCCGCAAGGCGGGATCAAGTACGGCGAGTCCCCTGAGCAGGCGATGTTGCGCGAACTCTGGGAAGAAGTCGGACTGAAGGCCGAGCACGTGAAGATCGTGGGCCGCACCCGCGAGTGGCTGCGTTACGACGTCCCGGAACAGTGGATACGGCGCGAGCTGCGCGGGAATTACCGCGGCCAGAAGCAGATCTGGTTTCTGTTGCGGCTGACCGGGCGCGACTGCGATGTCTGCCTGCGCGCGACCGCGCACCCCGAGTTCGACGCCTGGCGGTGGCACGAGTACTGGGTGCCGCTCGAAACGGTGATCGAGTTCAAGCGCGACGTCTACCAGCAAGCCCTGCTCGAGCTCTCGCGCTTCGTCTTCAAACCGGGGCGTCCGCACCACAAGGCACTGCGTCCGCGCCTCCCGCAGGCAGGCGGGGTCAGCGCGGCGAACGGAGCCGTCGTGGCTGGCCCCGAGCCGCCCGGCGAAGCGGCCTGACGACTACGTCACTACCAGGTTGTCGCGATGGATCAGTTCGGGCTCTTCGATGAACCCGAGCACGGCCTCGATTTCACCGGTCGGCCTGCGTGCGATCTGGCGTGTCTGGGCGCTCGAGTAGTTGACGAGGCCGCGAGCGATCTCGCGCCGGTCCGGGTCGAGGCACGCGATGACGTCGCCGCGCTGGAACTCGCCCTCGACCTCCGTGACCCCGATCGGCAGCAGGCTCCTGCCCCCTGACCGGACTGCCTTGGCGGCGCCTGCATCGACGACGACCCGGCCCTTGAGCAACAGGTGATCGGCAAGCCACTGCTTGCGCGCGGTCAGCACTTCCGTCGCCGCCGTCAACTGCGTGCCGATCATCTCGCCAGCCGCAAGACGCAGCAGGACGTCGGGTTCCCGCCCGGATGCGATGACGGTGTGCGCGCCGCTGCGTGCCGCACGCCTTGCCGCGAGCACCTTCGTCAGCATGCCGCCCTTCGATATCGCACTTCCGGTTCCACCCGCCATTGACTCGAGCGCGGCATCCCCGGCAGTCGCCACGGCGACCAGCGTCGCCTCCGGATTCCGGCGGGGATCCGCCGAGAAGAGGCCCGTCTGATCGGTGAGGATCACGAACACGTCCGCCTCGACCAGGTTGGTAACGAGGGCGCCGAGCGTGTCGTTGTCGCCGAACTTGATCTCGTCCGTCACGACCGTGTCGTTCTCGTTGATGACCGGCACGACGCCGAGCGCGAGCAGCGTGAAGAGCGTGGACCGTGCGTTGAGGTAGCGCGGCCGGTCGGCGAGGTCCGCGTGCGTGAGAAGGACCTGTGCAGTCTGGACTCCGTGCCGTCCGAAGTGCGTCTCGTAGGCGCGCGCCAGGCCCATCTGACCGACGGCCGCGGCCGCCTGAAGCTCATGGATCTGCTGCGGACGTTGCGGCCAGCCGAGACGCTGCATACCTTCGGCGATCGCTCCGCTCGACACCAGCAGCACCTGCTTGCCGCGTTCCCGCAGCCGAGCCACCTGGGCAGCCCAGCGCGAGATCGCCTCGAGGTCGAGGCCGCGGCCGTCATTGGTGACCAGGCTGCTGCCGACCTTCACGACCACCCGACGCGCAGACGCGACTACCGAAGTCATGCGAGTTCCTCCGGCGAGGCCGGCCCGGGTTCACCGGAAGCCTCAGCCTGCTCGCTTCGCCGCTCGGCCTGGAGGAATCGCGCGATTTCCGCGGCGAGTTCGCGGCAGCCCTCGCCCGTCGCTGCTGAGATCGCGAAAACGCGCGCCCTCGTGCGCAGCCGTCGCCGGAACTCCGTCACCAGCCCGTCCCGCTCATCGACCGGGACCAGGTCGATCTTGTTCAGCACCAGCCAGCGGGGCTTCCTGTAGAGGCGCTCGTCGTACTTGCGCAGTTCGGCAACGATCGCCCGGACGTCGCGCACGGGGTCGCTCTCGTCAATCGGCCTGCAGTCGACAAGATGCAGCAGCAGACCGGTCCGGCTCAGGTGCCTCAGGAACTGGTGGCCCAGTCCGGCGCCCTCGGCGGCACCCTCGATCAGCCCCGGGATGTCGGCGATCACGAAGCTCTGCTCGGGGCCGACACGAACGACCCCGAGGTTGGGATGCAAGGTCGTGAACGGATAGTCGGCGACCTTGGGTCGCGCGTTCGAGACGGCGCGGATGAAGGTGGACTTGCCGGCGTTGGGCATGCCGAGCAGGCCGACGTCGGCAAGCACGCGCAGTTCGAGTTGCAGCTTGCGCTGCTCGCCGGGCTCGCCCCTCGTGAACTCGCGCGGCGCGCGGTTGACGCTCGACTTGAAGTGAAGGTTGCCCAGGCCGCCCTTGCCGCCGCGTGCGAGCAGCGCGCGCTGGCCGTGCTCGGACAGGTCCGCCAGTCGCTCGCCGGTGCCGGCGTCGACGATCACTGTCCCGACCGGCATCCGCAATTCGATGTCCTCGCCTCCCGCCCCATAGCAGTCGGCACCGCGACCCCGCTCGCCGTCGGGCGCCTCGTGCCGCCGCGCATAGCGGTAGTCGATCAGCGTGTTGATGTTGCGGTCGGCGATCGCCCAGATGCTGCCGCCGCGTCCGCCGTCGCCTCCGTCCGGCCCGCCCTTGGGAATGAACTTCTCGCGGCGAAACGAAGCACTGCCGTCGCCGCCGTTGCCGGCAGCGACTTCGATGGTGGCTTCGTCGAAGAACTTCACGATCCGGACCTCCAAAAGAAAAAGCCCCGCCGCGAGCGGCAGGGCTTTTCACATGCGTGTCTGCCGCGGACGCTCAGGCGCTCTGCTCGGCGACCGGCTCGACGCTGACGACACGGCGGTTCTGCGCGCCCCTGACATCGAACTTGACCTTTCCGGTCACCAGCGAGAACAGCGTGTGGTCGCGGCCCATGCCGACGTTGTCGCCGGCGTGAAACTGCGTGCCGCGCTGGCGAACGATGATCTGGCCCGGCTCGATGCCCTGGCCGCCGAAGATCTTCACACCCAGTCGCTTCGACTGGGAATCGCGGCCGTTGCGTGACGATCCGCCTGCTTTCTTGTGTGCCATGTTCTGCTCCTGCCCGGCCGCTTACGCGATCGACTCGATGCGCAGTTCGGTGAAGTTCTGACGATGCCCCTGGTGCTTCTGATAGTGCTTGCGGCGCTTCATCTTGAAGATCGTGACTTTGTCGTGCCGCCCGTGGGCAACGACCGTGGCGACGACCGCGGCTCCCTCCACGAAAGGCGCACCGACCTTGACGACGTCGCCGTTGCTGACGGTGAGCACTTCGGACAGCGTCACCTGCTGCCCAACCTCGGCGGCCAGGGTTTCGACCTTCACGGTATCGCCGGGCGCGACGCGGTACTGCTTCCCGCCGGTCTTGATGACTGCATGCATGCCTTTTCTCCTGCCGGCCGACCCCGCGTCCGATCCAGGCACGGCGGTTGTCGACTACGGCCCATGCCCGAACCAACAGGAGGTCGGGCTCCAATCCGGGAGGCCGGCCCAAGCTGCTCGACCGGTCTCCAGTTTCCTGACTCCACGCCACCATGGCGGAGCGCGGAAAGCCGGGGATTATCGCACCGGTCGTCGCGGCGCGTCAAACCGTGACCCGGTCTGCCCCAGGTTCCGGGCCCCCGGGCATGGAGAGCGCCCGCCCACCTATAATCGCGCCGATGTACGCCCCCACAATCGGCCAGAACGTCGCCCCTTCGGCTGCTGCCGCATCTTCGGGGCCCCCGGGAGGCGTCGAGGACCGGGTGCTCGACCTCAAGCGGGTCCTGCAGCCGATCACCACGGACATGCGCGATGTGGACGAAGTGATCCGCGCCCGCCTCGACTCCGACGTCGTGCTAATCAACACGGTGGCCGACTACATCATCAGGGCTGGCGGAAAGCGCCTCCGACCCGCCGTGCTGCTGCTCGTCGCGCGCGCGCTCGGATATGCCGGGAACGCCCACGTCCTGCTCGCCGCGGTAATCGAATTCATACACACCGCCACCCTGCTGCACGACGATGTCGTCGACGAGTCCGACCTCCGCCGCGGGCGGTCGACCGCGAACGCCATGTTCGGCAACGCCGCGAGCGTGCTGGTCGGGGACTTCCTCTACTCCCGCTCGTTCCAGATGATGGTGGACGCCGGGAGCATGCGCGTGATGCGCATACTGGCCGACGCCACGAACCGCATCGCAGAAGGGGAAGTGCTGCAGCTGCTCAACATCCACGACCCGTCCGTCGACGAGGAGCGCTATTTCGGAGTAGTCGAACGCAAGACGGCGACTCTATTCGAGGCGGGCGCCCGGATTGCCGCCGTCCTGGCCGGCGCCGGTCCCGAGCAGGAAGAGAAGTGCGCCCGCTACGGCGCCAGCCTCGGTCGGGCGTTCCAGATCACCGACGACGTGCTCGATTATTCGGGCCACGCCGAAGACATCGGCAAGCGTCTCGGCGACGATCTCCGGGAAGGAAAGGTCACGCTGCCGCTGATCCACGCGCTGCGCAGCGCCGTGCCCGAACAGCGGGACCTGGTCGCGCGCGCGGTCCGCGACGGCAACGGCGACTTCGGCGCGATTGCCCGCATCGTGACCGACAACGGCTCCCTCGCCTACTCCCTGAAGCTGGCGCAACGCGAAGCCGATGAAGGGAGGCTCGCCGTCGAGTCGCTGCCACCCTCTGACTCCAGGGATTCTTTGATACACTTGCTCGCTTTCGCAGTCGACCGCGACCGGTAGTCAAGGCCGCAGCGAGTCGGTCGAATGATGCGATCGGGGTGTAGCTCAGCCTGGTAGAGTACTGCGTTCGGGACGCAGGAGTCGGAGGTTCAAATCCTCTCACCCCGACCAATCCCTCCAACGTCCGTTTCAGCACCGCGTTAAGCCCGGGGCCAGCGCGTGGATGAGTTTCCGCTCTGGGTTGAACTCACGGCCCTCGGCGTCCTACTCCTGATCTCGGCGCTGTTCTCGATTTCAGAGACGTCGATGATGGCGCTCAGCCGTCTTCGGCTGCGCCACCTGGTGCGGCAGGGCAATCGCTCCGCCAAGCGCGTTCAGTCTCTCCTGTCCAGAACCGACCGCCTGCTCGGCACCATCCTGCTTGGCAACAACCTCGTGAACGCGGCCGCGACGGCGCTGGTCACGGCGATGGCCATCCGCCTGGTGGGGAACAACGAGTGGGCACTGCTCGCCGCGACCGGCGCCATCACCTTCCTGATCCTGGTCTTCTCCGAGATCACTCCCAAGGTGATCGGGGCGACGTTTCCCGAGCGGATCGCACTGCCGCTGTCGTACCCGCTTTCCGGGTTCCTCCGCCTCTTCCAGCCGGTGGTGTGGTTCGTCAACCTCTTCGTCAAGGCGATGCTGTGGGCCATGAGGATTCCCAGCGTGCCGAGCGCGGAGGGCACGCGCCTGACTTCCGAGGAACTGCGCACGCTGGTCCTCGAGGGCGGCAACTTCATTCCCGGCAAGCATCGAAGCATCCTGCTGAATCTCTTCGACCTCGAGGAGCTCTCCGTCGACGACGTGATGATGCCGCGCGCGCGCATCGAGTCGCTCGACATCGAGCAGCCGCGGGACGCCGTGCTCGAGCAACTGCGCACCTGCTACCACAACAAGATCCCGGTGCACGAAGGTGACATCAACCGCACCATCGGCGTGCTGCACGTCCGCAAGCTCATGCACCTGCTCGCCGGCGACGACTTCACGATCGCCTCGGTCCGCAGCGCGCTGGTGCCGACGTACTTCGTTCCCAGCGGCACGCCGCTGTTCCAGCAACTGCAGCACTTCCAGGACAACAAGCAGCGCCTCGGGCTCGTCGTCGACGAGTACGGCGAGGTGCAGGGGCTGGTGACGCTCGAAGACATCATCGAGGAGATCGTCGGCGAGCTCGCGACCAACGCGCCCGGCACGGGATCGCGCCGGCTGCGCTGGACTGCCGATGGACAGGCACAAGTGGAAGGGGCGGCAATGCTGCGGGACCTCAATCGGCAGCTTGGGCTCGCGCTCCCGCTGGACGGCCCGAAGACGCTCAATGGGCTGCTGGTGGAGAGCCTTCAGGAGATTCCCGATGCGCCCTGCTGCGTCCGCTTTCCCGGTGTCGTCGTCGAGGTCGTGCAGGTCGACGAACAGGCCATCCGGAGCGCCCGGCTGATCCGCCGCGCTACCGCGATGGCCGGGTGACAGGCCGTGCTCCCCGGCACTGCGCGTCCCTCGATCAGCTTGCCTTCAATGCGGTAGTTAAGGTTTACAAATCCGGGGGTTAACTGCACTATCTTTAGCCTTCTCTAGGGTGGTGCGACCGCTATAAATTGGCCGTTCGCGAGACCGATCGACACCCCGAAGAAAGCTCCTACAACCGATGTCTGCCGTCATTCAAGGTCCTGCCGCTGCAGGAACGCTGACCGGGCTTGCGCGCGCACTGGTGCAGCAGGGCAAGCTGCGGCCGGACCGCGCGGAGAACTTCGCCCGCAAGGCGCTGCAGTCGAACACGCAGTTCATCGATGAGCTGATCGGCTCGACGGAGGTCACGGGCCTGAACCCGGCGGCTGTCGCGAAGTTCGCCGCGGACACGTTCGGCCATCCTCTGCTCGACCTAGCCGCCGTCGATCACGAACAGTTGCCGCGGGACATCATCGACCGGAAGCTCGTGGGTTCGCTGCGCGTCGTCGCGCTGCGCAAGCGCGGCAACCGGCTCGCGGTCGCGATGTCCGACCCGACGAACCTCCAGGCGCTGGACCAGATCAAGTTCCAGACGCAGCTGGCGCTCGACATCGTCGTGGTCGAGCACGACAAGCTGATGAGGCTGGTCGATGCCAGCGCCCAGACCACGGCGCAGGCGCTCGAGAGCATGGTCGGCGGCGACGACGTGACCTTCGACGAGCTGCTCGGGGAAACGACCGAGACCCCGGCCGAGGACACCTCGGAGGTCGACGACGCGCCCGTCGTCCGCTTCCTTCAGAAGCTCCTGCTCGACGCGATCGGGGAAGGCGCCTCCGACCTGCACTTCGAGCCGTACGAGAAGTTCTACCGGATCCGGTTCCGGATCGACGGCGTCCTGCGCGAGATCGCGCAGCCGCCGCTGGCGATCAGGGAGCGGCTCTCGACGCGCATCAAGGTCATCTCGAAGCTCGACATCTCGGAAAAACGCGTGCCGCAGGACGGGAGGATGAAGCTTGCCCTGTCCGGCCAGCGCGCGATCGACTTCCGCGTCAGCACGCTGCCCACGATGTTCGGCGAGAAGATCGTGATGCGCATTCTCGATCCGTCGCAGGCGAAGATGGGGATCGAAGCGCTCGGCTACGAACCGGACCAGAAGGAGTTACTGCTGGATGCCATCCGGCGGCCTTACGGGATGGTCCTGGTCACCGGCCCGACCGGCTCCGGAAAGACCGTGTCACTGTACAGCTGCCTGAACATCCTCAACGAGCCGGGCGTAAACATCTCAACCGCCGAGGACCCGGCGGAGATCCAGATCGCCGGCATCAACCAAGTCAACGTTAACGAGAAGGCGGGACTCACATTCGCCAACTCGCTGCGGGCCTTCCTGCGCCAGGATCCGGACATCATCATGGTTGGCGAGATTCGCGACCTCGAAACCGCGGACATCGCGATCAAGGCTGCGCAGACGGGCCACATGGTGATGTCGACGCTGCACACGAACGACGCGCCGTCGACGCTAGTGCGACTCGACAACATGGGCGTGGCGCCGTTCAACATCGCGTCGAGCGTCATCCTGATCACCGCCCAGCGTCTCGCGCGGCGTCTCTGCAGCTGCAAGCAGCCGGCCGACCTGTCCACGGAAGCGCTGCTGGCCGCCGGATTTGCGGAATCGGACATCGACGGCAGCTGGATGCCGTACAAGGCCGTCGGTTGCGAGCGCTGCAAGGGCAGCGGCTACAAGGGCCGTCTCGGCATCTACCAGGTCATGCCGATCACCGAGACGATGCAGGACATGATTCTCAAGCATGCGACCGCGCTCGATATCGGGCGCGAGGCACAGCGAAACGGAGTGCGCGACCTGCGGCAGTCCGGACTGCTGAAAGTGAAGCAGGGCATGACCTCCCTCGAAGAGGTCCTGGGCTGCACCAACGAATAGGACGGACGGCGGAGCGACGATGGCGACAGGAGCAATTGCCAAACCACGCGTGGAGATCAAGGAAGCGGTCTTCAAGTGGGAGGGCCGCGACAAGAACGGGCGCGTGGTCAAGGGCGAGATGCGCGCGGGCGGCGACTCCGTGGTGGCGGCGGCGCTGCGGCGCCGCGGCATCATGGCCACGAAGATCAAGAAGCTGAGCTTCACGCGCGGGCGCAAGATCACCGGGAAGGACCTCGCTCTGTTCACGCGGCAGTTGTCGACGATGCTGAAGGCGGGCGTGCCGCTGATGCAGTCGTTCGACATCGTCGGCCGCGGTCACGCGAATCCGTCAATGGCGCGGCTGATGAACGACATCCGCTCGGATGTCGAGACCGGCACGAGCCTGAACCAGGCATTCCGCAAGTACCCGCTGTACTTCGATCCGCTGTTCTGCAACCTGGTCGCCGCCGGGGAGCAGGCGGGCATTCTGGAGACCCTGCTGGATCGGCTGGCGATGTACCAGGAGAAGACGATCGCCCTGAAGGGGAAGATCAAGAAGGCGCTCTTCTACCCGGTGATGATCATCATGGTCGCCATCCTGGTGACCGCGGTGATCATGATCTTCGTGATCCCGTCGTTCAAGAGCGTGTTCACCAGCTTCGGCGCCGACTTGCCGGCACCCACCCTGGTCGTGATCGCGATGTCCGACTTCTTCGTCGCGTACTGGTACATCGTGTTCGGCCTGCTGTTCGGCGGCATCTACTTCCTCATACAGGCCTGGAAGCGATCCCCGAAGATCCAGGCGACCATCGACCGGCTCGCGCTGAAGCTGCCGGTCCTCGGCGAAATGCTGCAGAAGGCGGCAATTGCCCGCTGGAGCCGCACGCTCGCCACCACCTTCGCGGCCGGCGTGCCGCTGGTCGAGGCACTCGACTCGGTCGGCCCCTCGTCCGGCAATGCGGTGTACAAGGAAGCGACGAAGCAGGTGCAGACCGAGGTGAACGTCGGCACGAGCCTGGCGCAATCGATGCAGAACACCGGCGTGTTCCCCAACATGGCGATCCAGATGACGCAGATCGGCGAGGAGTCGGGGTCGCTGGACTCGATGCTGTCCAAGGTGGCCGACTACTACGAGCGCGAGGTCGACGAGACCGTGGACGCGCTGTCGAGCATGCTGGAACCGATGATCATGGTGATCCTCGGCGTGCTGATCGGGGGTATCGTCGTCGCGATCTACATGCCGATCTTCAAGCTCGGCCAGGTCGTATAACGTCACGCGGGGACGCGGGTGGCGCACAGCGTCACCCGCGACTGTCATCTTGCCGGAATCCGTTCTGCTCCTCGTGGTCGCCGCCTTCGGACTGGCGATCGGCTCCTTCCTGAACGTCGTGATCCATCGTCTGCCGAGGATGATGGAGAACGAGTGGAAGACCCAGTGCGCCGAGCTCGCCGGTGCAGAGCCCGTGACGGCCGGCCCGCGATACAACCTGGTCGTTCCCGGCTCCCACTGCCCCCACTGCAGGACGCCGCTGCGCGTCATCGACAACATCCCGCTCGTTTCGTGGGTCGCGCTGAGGGGCAGGTGCGGCCACTGCGGAACGAGGATCTCGGCGCGCTACCCGATCGTCGAGGCGCTGACGGCCGCGCTGTCCGCCCTGGTCGCCTACCGGTTCGGATTCACGCCGGCGATGCTGCTGGCGCTGGCGTTCACCTGGACCCTGGTGGCGCTCACCTTCATCGACGCCGATACGACGCTGCTGCCTGACGACCTGACGCTTCCGCTGCTGTGGCTGGGCCTCGGCAGCAACGTGTTCGGCACCTTCGTCCCGCTGCAGGACGCCGTCCTCGGGGCCATGGCCGGCTACCTCGTGCTGTGGTCCATCTACTGGCTGTTCAAGCTCGTCACCGGCAAGGAAGGCATGGGCTACGGCGACTTCAAGTTGCTGGCGGCCCTCGGCGCCTGGATGGGCTGGAAGGCTTTGCTGCCGATCGTGCTCCTGTCTTCTCTCGTCGGCGCGCTCGTGGGCATCGTGCTGATCGTGCTGGCGAGGCGAGGCCGCGAGATCCCGATTCCGTTCGGTCCGTACCTGGCCGCGGCCGGATTCATCGTGCTGCTCACGGGCGATCTCTTCACCCGCTGGCTGGTTCCGCTTTGAAGCGCGCCTGTTTCAGCGTCGGCCTCACCGGCGGCGTCGGAAGCGGGAAGAGCACGATAGGCCGCATGTTGTCGCGCCATGGCGCCGGGATCGTGGACGCCGATGCCATCGCGCACGAACTCACGCAGCGGGGCGGCAGCGCCATCGACGCTCTCCGGACCGCGTTCGGCGAGGCCGCGATCGGGGCTGACGGGTCGCTGGACCGTTCATGGATGCGCGCACGCGCATTCGCGGACTCTGGTGCCCGGGCGCGACTGGAGGCCATCCTCCATCCGCTGGTCCGGGATATGTCGAATCATCGAGCCGAGCAGCTCTGCGCAGCGGGCAGCCCGTATGTCGTCTTCGTGATTCCCTTGCTCGTGGAGTCCGGCGACGCCCGGGGCCGGTTCGATCGCACTCTCGTGGTCGATTGCTCGGAAGCAACCCAGCTTGCCCGCGTCTGCATGCGTCCCGGCATCGACAGAAGCGTCGCGCGCGCCATTGTCGCTGCGCAGGCGACGCGGACCCAGCGACTCGAGGCCGCAGACGATGTCCTGTTCAACGAGGCACCACTCGACGAGATCGAGGTGCGGGTCGAAAAGCTCCATCAGCGCTACCTGGAACTCGCCAACGCGTCGTCGAGCGCGAGCGTGTGATATCGTCGCGCCACTCTTCAGCTCCCTCCACACATGGCCAACGACGGTCAGGTCCTGTACGAGTATCCGTTCAGCGAACGAATCCGGACCCTGCTGCGCCTCGAGGACCTGTTCGACAAGCTGCTCTACTTCTGCGAGCAGCAACACTCGTACTGTCATCACACGGCGCTGCTGACGCTGTTCGAGATCCTCGAAGTCACTTCCCGCGCGGACCTGAAGTCGGATCTGCTGCTGGAACTCGAGCGTCATCGGCAGACGCTGCAGGCCCTGCGCAACAATCCTCAGGTCTCCGAGGCTGCGCTCGCCGCCGTGCTCGGCGAGATCGAGCATGCGCAGCAGCACCTGAACGCGACCACCGGCAAGGCGGGGCAGCACATCCGCGACAACGAGTGGCTGATGAGCATCCGCAGTCGCGCGAACATTCCCGGCGGGACCTGCGAGTTCGACCTGCCGTCGTATCACGCCTGGCTGACCCGGGGCGCCGAGAGTCGCTCCCGCGACCTGCAGGCCTGGGTCCAGCCGATGATGCAGTTCCACGACGCGCTCGCGATCGTCCTGAAGCTGCTCAGGGAAACCGCGCACCGGAGCGACCAGGTCGCCGCCCAGGGCGCGTTCCAGCAGATACTCCAGGGCCGCACCTACGCGCTGCTGCAGGTTCGGATCGATGGCGAACTGAATGCGATTCCCGAGATCAGCGCCAACAAGTACATGCTGTGGATCCGGTTCACCACGCAGGACCGCGACCTGAAGCCGCGCTCCTTCGACCGCGACGTCCCGTTCGAGCTCTCGCTCTGCGCCTTCTAGGTTTCCGCTCGGCCCGATGCCTCCGGTGGTGAAGTGCCCGACCTGCGGGCAGCGGGTCGAATGGAGCGAAGCTTCGAAGTTCCGGCCGTTCTGCTCCGAGCGCTGCAAGATGATCGACCTCGGCGCGTGGGCCTCCGATCGCTACGTGGTGCCGGGCGGCGCAGCGGCAGAGGCGGAAGAGACGCCACCGACGGATCCCGCCCGGTCGAAACACTGACCGGCCCGCCACGCCGCCGACAGCAGCGCGACGCCGTGTGCGCCGCACGCCATCGCCATGGGAAGCGCTTCACCGTCGAGTCCGCCGATCGCGTACACCGGCAGCGACGTGCCGGCTGCGATCCGCTCGAACCGGGTCCATCCAAGCGGTGACTGGCCAGGATGGCTCGCCGTCAACTGAACCGGGCCGAGCACGGCGAAGTCCACGCCCAGCTCCCCGGCCCGCGCCAGTTCCTTCCCGTCGTGCACCGACGCGCCGACCCACCGCAGTGCGGGCCGCTTGCCGATGGTTGCCAGCGCATGCGACGTCAGGTGGACTCCATCGGCTGCCTCCCACAGCGCGCGCGGATGACGACTGTTCACCAGCAGGCGCGCTCCGGCCGCGCGTGTCATGGAAAGCATTTCACCGAACAGCCGAACGACATCCGCGTCGGCGAGATCAGGCTCGCGCAACTGGACGAAGCCGAGTCCGCGCGCGAGCGAGTCGCCCAGTCGTCGGATAAACGCGTCGATGCCCAGGAGGCCCGCCGCGCTGACTGCGTAGACCGGGGGCAGCTCGAGCCCGCGGAGCACCGGGACAGTGGCTGGCAGAAGGGGCGCTGGAAGCTCATTGAGGGCGAAGAAGCCGAAGCGCTGCTGTTCCCGCGCATGCAGCTCGCCGCTCCACTCGAACACCCGGCAGAAGTGCAGGCGAACGAGCGCGTGCGGGTAGTCGAAGACACGGACGACCCATGGACACACGGAGCCGATGTCGATGCCGAGCTCTTCGTGCAACTCGCGCTTCAGTGCGTGCGCCACGGTTTCGCCGGGCTCGAGTTTTCCGCCCGGGAATTCCCAGTACCCCGCATACGGCTTGCCCTCGGGGCGGCTCGCGAGGAGCAGCCGGCCGTCGGGCCGGACCAGGATGCCGACTGCGACGTCGACCGGCGCGCGCGCCGCGGTCATCCCCTGGCGGGACGCGCCGAAGACAGCCGCTGTCCCGCCCACTGACGGGCGAACTGCAAGGCGATGCGGCCGGAACGGGAGCCGCGCTGGAGCGCGAACTGGAGCGCTTCGGCCTGCGCGGCTCCGATGGCCGCCCGATCGAGTCCGAAACTCGCGAGCCAGTGCCCGACGATGTCCAGGTAGTCATCCTGACGGAACGGATAGAACGACAGCCAGAGGCCGAAGCGCTCCGACAGCGAGACGCGCTCCTCGACCGCCTCGGCAGGGTGGACTTCACCGTCGTCGTCGTAATGCGCGCCCAGGTTGTCGCGCATGTACTCGGGCATCAGGTGCCGCCGGTTCGACGACGCGTAGATCAGCACGTTCTCCGCCGCGCCGGCGATCGAGCCGTCGAGCGCCGCCTTCAACTCCTTGTAGCCGACCTCGTTGGCGTCGAACGACAGGTCGTCGCAGAACACGATGAAACGCTCGGGTCGCTTGGCCACCCGGTCGACGATGTCCGCCAGGTCGACCAGGTCCCGCTTGTCGACTTCGATCAGCCGCAGGCCTTCCGGCGCGAAGGCGTGCAGGCAGGCCCGGATCAGCGAGGACTTCCCCGTGCCCCGCGCTCCGGTCAGCAGGGCGTTGTTGGCCGGAAGTCCGCGCACGAACTGCCAGGTGTTCGCCCGCAGCGCGTCCTTCTGCGCATCGACGTGCTTCAGGTCCTCGAAGGCAATCAGCGCGGGGTGCGCCACCGGGTGCAATTCACCACGCTCCAGGCCCAGGTACCGGCGCTTGCGCCAGCGAAAGGCCAGGAACGCACCGAAGTCAGGTTCGACGTCAGCCGGCAGGAGGGACTCGATGCGCTCCAGCGCGCGCGCCAGGCGCGCGACTGCGTCCGGCTGGCCGACTTCGCTCATGACCGGTAGTCCGCGTTGATCGACACATAGTCGTGCGACAGGTCGGTGGTCCACACGGAGGTCGACGCCGTTCCACGACCGAGTTGAAGGCGGATCGTGATCTCGCTGCGCTTCATGACGCGCTGCCCGTCTTCTTCGCGGTACTCGGAGCGACGGCCGCCATTGCTGACGACCCAGACGTCGTCGAGGTGCATCTGGACGAGGCGCGTGTCGAGGTCATCGACCCCGGCATAGCCGACTGCAGCGAGGATGCGGCCGAGATTGGGATCGGACGCGAAGAATGCGGTCTTCACCAGCGGCGAGTGCGCGACCGCGTAGGCGATGCGGGCCGCCTCTTCCTCGCTCCGGGCCTGTTCCACGCGCACTTCGATGAACTTCGTCGCGCCCTCGCCGTCGCGGACGATCGCCTGGGCCAGTTGCAGGGCCACCGCTTCGATCGCGCCCGCCACGGCCGCGTAGGCCGGCGAGCTGGCCGAGTCGATGCGCGGCACTCCGCCGCGGCCGCTGGCAATGACGATGAACGAGTCGTTTGTCGATGTGTCGCCGTCGATCGTGATCCGGTTGAACGAGCGGTCGGCGGCGGTCCGCGCGAGTTGCGGCATCAACGCCGGCGCGATCGCGGCATCGGTGGCGACGAAGCCGAGCATGGTCGCCATGTTCGGCCGGATCATGCCTGCGCCCTTGGCAATGCCGGTGACCGTGATCGTCTGTCCTCCGATGTCGATGCGCCGCGACACCGCCTTGGGCTGGGTGTCCGTGGTCATGATCGCTTCGGCGGCTTCGAGCCAGTGACCGGCCTGCAGCCTGTCGAGCGCCGCCGGCAGTCCGGCGACGAGCCGGTCGACGGGAAGCGGTTCCATGATCACGCCGGTCGAGAACGGGAGTACCTGGGCCGGCTCGCAGCCGAGAAGCTTCGCGAGCGCATCGCACGTGGCCCGCGCGGCCTGCAGGCCCGTTTCGCCCGTGCCCGCATTCGCGTTGCCGGTGTTGACCACCAGGGCGCGAACGCCTGCGCCGGCCGCAAGGTGCTCGCGACAGACGGTGACAGGAGCAGCGCAGAACCGATTGCGCGTGAACACGCCACCCACCGCAGCGCCGTCGGCGATGCGCACCACCAGGACGTCCTTGCGACTGGCCTTCCGGATCCCGGCCTCCGCCCAGCCGAGTTCAACGCCCGCGACCGGGAAGAGCTCTTCCCGGCGAGGCAACGGCAGATTGACAGGCATTGCAGTTCGATGGAGAAGTGAAGGCTGAACGTTACCGCAAGCGGGCGGCGCGCTCGGGGCTCCGCGTCAGGAGGGGGAGTTCCAGGAGGGGGCACGGCCCCCTCCTGCATCCTCTAGGTTGCCGCTCGCGAAGCGAGCGAGCAATGTCACGGCGAACTCGCTACGCGAGTTTGCCGTGACATTGCTTGTACTTCTTGCCCGACCCGCACGGACACGGGTCGTTGCGGCCGATCTTGTCGCCGAAGCGCTTGAAGGGCTGCTGCTTCGCCTGTTCGTCTTCGGCCAGCATCACCGCTTCGCCGGACTCGGCCGGCTCGTCGCCGACACCCAGGCTGAACTCGGCGTGCTGCGCACGCGCCAGTTCCGCACGGCGCTCGCTCTCCGCCTCGATCTTCTGCTCGGCCTGCTGGATCTCTTCCTGCGTCTGGACCCGGACGTTCATCAGGACCTTGACGACGTCGTCGCGCACGCGATCGAGCAGCGCGCCGAACAGCTCGAAGGCCTCGCGCTTGTACTCCTGCTTCGGCTGCTTCTGCGCGTACCCGCGCAGGTGGATTCCCTGCCTCAGGGCATCGAGCGCCGTCAGGTGCTCGCGCCACGACTGGTCGAGCGTCTGCAGCATGATCGAACGCTCGAAGCTCGAGAACGGTTCGCGCCCCACGATGGAGATCTTGGCCTCGTAGGCCTCGTCGGCCGCCTTCAGGACCAGCGCGAGCAGGTCCTCGTCGCTCATCGTGTCCGCCTGGTCCAGCTTCGCCTTCAACGGCACGTGCAGCTGCCAGTCGTCGGCGAGCGCCTTCTCCAGGCCGGGGAGATCCCACTGTTCCTCGACGGAGTCGGCCGGCACGAAGCTGCGGAACATGTCCGTGAAGAAGCCGTGGCGCAGGTTCGTGACCATCTGCGCGGTGTCGTCCGTCTCCAGGATGTCGTTGCGCAGGCGGTAGATCTCGCGCCGCTGGTCGTTCGAGACGTCGTCGTACTCGAGCAGCTGCTTGCGGATGTCGAAGTTGCGCGCCTCGACCTTGCGCTGCGCGCTCTCGATCGAGCGCGTCACCATGCCGGCCTCGATCGCCTCGCCCTCGGGCAGCTTCAGGCGGTCCATGATCGCCTTCATGCGTTCGCCGGCGAAGATCCGCAGCAGCGAGTCTTCCATCGACAGGTAGAACCGCGAGGCGCCCGGGTCACCCTGGCGGCCCGAGCGGCCGCGCAGCTGGTTGTCGATCCGTCGCGACTCGTGCCGCTCGGAGCCGATGATCTTCAGCCCGCCCGCGCCGACGACGTGATCGTGCAGCGACTGCCACTCCTCGCGCAGCGTCCTGATCCGCGCGGCCTTCTCGTCGTCCGGGATCTCGGGATTTGCCTCGACGAACTGCACCTGCTTCTCGACGTTGCCACCGAGCACGATGTCGGTGCCCCGGCCCGCCATGTTCGTGGCGATGGTGATCATCTTCGGGCGGCCGGCCTGCGCGACGATCTCCGCTTCCTTCGCGTGCTGCTTGGCGTTGAGCACCTGGTGCGGCAGGTTCTCCTTCTTCAGCAGGCCGGAGAGCAGTTCCGAGTTCTCGATCGAGGTCGTGCCGACCAGCACCGGCTGGCCGCGCGCGTAGCAGTCCCTGATGTCCTCGAGGATCGCGTTGTACTTCTCGGCAAGCGTACGAAAGACCTTGTCCTGCGAATCGATGCGGATCATCGGACGGTGCGTCGGGATGACCACCGTCTCGAGGCGGTAGATCTCCTGGAACTCGTACGCCTCGGTGTCCGCCGTGCCCGTCATGCCGGCGAGCTTGCCGTACATGCGGAAGTAGTTCTGGAAGGTGATCGACGCGTAGGTCTGGTTCTCCGACTGGATCTTGACACCCTCCTTGGCCTCGACGGCCTGGTGCAGGCCCTCGGACCAGCGGCGACCGGCCATCAGGCGGCCGGTGAACTCGTCGACGATGACCACCTCTCCGTTCTGCACGACGTACTGCTGGTCGCGGTGGAACAGGGTGTGCGCGCGCAGCGCCGCGTTGAGGTGGTGCATCAGGATGATGTTGCCGGGCGAATACAGGCTCTCGCCTTCGGCCAGCAGTCCCATGCGGGTCAGGATGCCTTCGAGCTTCTCGTGGCCGGCCTCGGAGATGTGCACCTGGTGCGCCTTCTCGTCGACCCAGAAGTCGCCATCGCCCTTCTCGTCCTTCTGCCGCGTCAGCAGCTTCGGCACCTCGTTCATGCGAACGTAGGTGTCGGTGTGGTCCTCGGCCGGCCCGGAGATGATCAGCGGGGTGCGCGCCTCGTCGATCAGGATCGAGTCGACCTCGTCGACGATCGCGTAGGCGAGCCCGCGCTGCCGGCGGTCCGGCACCGCGTACTCCATGTTGTCGCGCAGGTAGTCGAACCCGAACTCGTTGTTCGTTCCGTAGGTGATGTCGGCGGCGTAGGCGGCGCGCTTGTCCTCGGTCGACTGCTGGCTGACGACCGTGCCAACGGTCAGTCCGAGGAAACGGTAGACGCGTCCCATCCAGTCGGCGTCGCGCGTTACCAGGTAGTCATTGACGGTGACCACGTGTACGCCCTTGCCGACCAGCGCGTTCAGGTACACCGCGAGCGTGGCGGTCAGCGTCTTGCCCTCGCCGGTGCGCATCTCGGCGATCTTCCCGTCGTGAAGCACCATGCCGCCGATCAACTGCGCATCGAAGTGGCGCTGCCCGAGCGTGCGTCTCGATGCCTCGCGCACGACGGCAAACGCTTCGGGCAGCAGCTGGTCAATCGTTTCGCCCTTGGCAACGCGCTCTCGAAACTCGGCGGTCTTCGCCCGCAGCGCTTCGTCCGACAGCGGCGAGACCTGCGGCTCGAGCGCGTTGATGCGTTCGACATTGCGTCGGTACTGCTTGAGCAGGCGGTCGTTGCGACTGCCGAAGATCTTGGTGAGAAGTCCGGACATCATCAGGAATGGGCCGGACCCCGCGTGGAGCCGGCAGAAGTGGGCGCGACGGAACGACGCCGGGGCTCCGGCGCGCGTCGCAAAGCGAAAATTATGTCACAGGGGGTCGCGCTGACCGGGCGCCACCGAGGGCTAAAAACCCTCTAGTTGCGGGCAATTGCCGCGGCCGCGAGGCCCTTGAGGTCGACCTTGGCGGCGCTGGCCGCACGCTGCTGGAGCAGGTTGCCCGGCCTGGACAAGAACCGGGATGGATTCTGCGCGACCCCCTTCGAGTGCACCTCGAAGTGCAGGTGCGGACCGGTCGAACGGCCCGTGCTTCCCACCTCGGCGATCTTCTGGCCGCGCTTGACGAGATCGCCCGGCCGCACGCTGAGGCGCAGCGCATGCGCGTAGCGCGTCATCAGTTGGTTGCCGTGGTCGATCTCGACCACGTTCCCGTACTCGGGATGGAACTCGGCCAGCAGCACGACGCCGCCCGCCGCCGCGTGAATCGGCGTGCCCGGCGGCGCGGCGAAATCCATTCCTTCATGCCGCGCCATCCTTCCCGTGAACGGGTCGGTCCGCCATCCGAAGCCCGATCCGACGAACCCGTCGGCCAGCGGCTTGCTGTTCGGCAGCAGCGCCTCGCGCACCTGGTGCGACTGCAGTTCCGCCTCGATGACGGCCAGGTAATCGGCGCGCTGATCGACGCTCCTGCTGAATCGCTCCAGTTCGACGTCGAGGTCCTGCAAGGTCATCGAGTCGGATCCCGGCAGGGCGCCGCCGCGGCCGGGCAGGTCCTGGAAGCGGAACTCCTCGGGGCGTATGCCGATCGCCTTCGACACGCGCTCACCCAGCGCATCCAGGCGCAGCAACTGGGCCTGCACTTCTCCCAGCCTGCGCGCCAGGGCGTCGACGTTGTCCCGCACCCGCTGGTCCTGGCGCTCCATCTCATCGCGCGTGACGAAGGAGATAACATCGGACACGACCGGAATCGGGAACAGGCCGGCCGCGCGAACGGTCAGGAAGGAGAACATTCCCGACATGATGAGAACCACCAGCACGGCTGCCGAAAGTGCCATGGCGGCATGACGACGCGTGAGCGTGATGGTCCGCGCGCGCGCCAGCCGCTTGTCGACGACGATGATCTGCACCCGTCCCTCCAGTCCGTGCCCACCGCGGCGACAGCGCGTCGCGGTTCCCCGTGTCTAGTCCGTCCAGGCCCCTCGCCGAGGCGCTGCGCGACGCGCCGGAAGCGGCCCGCCTGCTCGCCCGCTGGGAGACCTCCCAGCGCGCCGCCCGCAGCATCGCACCGGTCTGCCGTTCACTGGCATCGGGGTTCGATCCCCTCCTGCCCGGCCGATGCGAACTGCGCGACAACGTGCTCCTGCTCACTGTGTCTTCGACGGCCCAGTCTGCCAAGTTGCGCCAGGTGTCACCCCGGCTGCTGTCGACCCTGGGCGGCGAAGGGATTCAAGTGTACGAAATCCGGGTGCGTGTCCAACCCGGTTTCACGGGCTACCCGGAACAGGGGAGCGCCAAGCCATCGATCGAAGACGCCGCCTGGCTCCACCCTGCGCCGAGCGCTGGCGAGACCGTGGGAAAGTTCGCGCTCACTGTGCGGGAGTCGCCCCTGAAGCACGCCGTGGAGCGGCTGGCGGCGACCCTCAGGAAACGCGCGAAACGCTAGGCAGCGGCCAGTTGCAGGCGCACGCCCGACGGCGCCAGGCCCTCGTCTTCGAACGTCACCACCTCGTAGGCGGTTGCATCCGCGGTCAGGGCGCGCAGCAGCTTGTTGTTGAGCGCGTGACCGGACTTGTGCGCCTCGTACGAGGCGATCAGCGGGCGCCCCAGCACCGAGAGGTCGCCGATGGCGTCCAGGATCTTGTGCTTGGCAAACTCGTCGCCGGCACGCAGCCCATCGGTGTTCAGCACGCGGTACTCGTCCATGACGATGGCATTCTCGAAGTTGCCTCCCATCGCCAGGCCGGCCGCGCGCAGCGCCTCGACCTCGTTCACGAAGCCGAACGTGCGCGCACGCGCGACGTCCTTGACGAACGACTCGCGCGCGAAGTCGACCTCGACGACCTGTTCGGTCGCGTCGATCGCTGGGTGCTTGAACTCGATCGAGAACTTCAGCCGGAACCCCGCGTATGGCGACAGGCGCGCCCACTTGTCGCCGTCGACGATCTCGACCGGCTTCAGCACCCGCACGAACTTCTTCGGGGCGTTCAGTTCGACGATGCCCGCGGACTGGATCAGGAACACGAAGCTCGCGGCGCTGCCGTCCATGATCGGGATCTCGGGCGCGTCGACGTCGACGTAGCAGTTGTCGATGCCGAGCCCGGAGATCGCGCTCATCAGGTGCTCGATGGTTGCGACGATCTGCCCGTCGCGACCGATCGTCGTCGCCATCCGCGTGTCGACCACCCGCTCGGGCGACAGCGGAATGTCGACTGGCGGGTCCACGTCGACGCGCCGGAACACCACGCCGGTGTCGGCGGCGGCCGGACGCAGCGCCAGTTCCACCTTCGTGCCGCTGTGCAGTCCGATTCCGACGGTGCGGACGACTTGCTTGAGCGTGCGCTGTTTCAGCATGACGCAATTTTAACCGTCGATTGTGCGTCGCAGCGAGCGGAAGAGGGAACACTCGGCCAGAATCGGCAGAACTTCAAGGATTGCATTTGACGAATCTCCCCGCCATTGAACGCACCGAACAGGGAGGGCCGCCCGTTCGATCGCCATTTCCGCCGATCCGCACCGTCACGCTCGGCGCCCCGTTCGACTGGCTCGCCCTCGGCTGGCGCGACCTGCGTGGCGCCCCGGCGGCCAGCCTGTTCTACGGCGCCGCGTTCGCATTGATGGGACTGCTGATCCACCTCGTGTTCCGGCACATGGTGGAGCTGACATCCGCCCTGACCGCGGGGTTCCTGCTGCTCGGCCCCTTCCTTGCGACCGGGCTGTACGACATCAGCCGGCGCCGACAGCGCGGCGAGCCGGTCGCGCTGCGCGACACGCTGACCGCGTGGCGCGCCAACCTCGGCGCCTTCACCCTGTTCACGCTCTGCCTCGGCGTGATCATGCTCGTGTGGGCGCGCGCCTCGCTGGTGACGTTCGCGCTGTTCTTCTCCAGCGGCATGCCCACCCTGAAGGACTTCTTCAGCCAGGTGATCAGCGCCGATCACGTCGACTTCCTCATCACCTACTTCGCGGTGGGAAGCGTGTTCGCATCGATCGCGTTTGCCGTCAGCGTCGTGTCGGTCCCGATGATGCTCGACCGCGGAACCGACACGATCGTTGCCGCCCTGACCAGCGTGCGCGCGCTGTTCGGCAACATGGGACCGCTCGCGCTGTGGGCGGCCCTGATCGTCTTCATCGTCGGCCTCGGCTTCGCCACGCTGTTCGTCGGCCTGGTGATCGCCGTCCCCCTGATCGGCCACGCGACGTGGCACGCGTACCAGGCTCTGGTGGGGGAGCAGTGACTCTTCACCCCCTCGCGCGGCGAGGGGGCCGGGGGGAGTGCCGTCGCGGTTGTAAAGCGGTCGGGCGCCCGGCCGCCCGAAGCCCGACCGACTGTTCCAGGCGCGAGCGCAGCGAGCGTGGCAGTCCTCGTGCACGTGCGACCCCAAAGGGGTCGCGTACACGAGGACTGAGACATCAATCCGCCTGCCTCCGGAGGAACGCCGGAATGTCGTAGCGCTCGGCGCCGGAGTCCTCCATGGCGCTGACGCGCGCCTGCACCGACTCCCGGGTGCGCCAGATCGCCGGCTTGTCGAGATCGTTGAAATCGGTCACCGGCATCGGCGCGGGAGCCGCCTGCACCATGCCGACCGGGCTGTTGTCGGTTCCCGTGCGGATCACGGTGAACGGCGTCGACACCTTCTTCGCCGAGGCGCGGCCCAGGCCGGTGGCGACCACCGTGACGCGCAGGGAATCGCCCATCGCTTCGTCGCACACCGTTCCGAAGATCACCGTCGAGTCCTCGGCGGAGAACGCGCGGATCGTGTTCATGACCTCGCGCGTTTCCTTCATCTTCAGCGATGACGACGCAGTGATGTTCACCAGCACGCCGCGCGCGCCCGACAGGTCGACCCCTTCGAGCAGCGGGCTGGCGACAGCCTGCTCGGCCGCGATGCGCGCGCGATCGAGGCCGGAGGCGGTCGCGGTACCCATCATCGCCTTGCCACGCTCGCTCATCACCGTCTTCACGTCCTCGAAGTCGACGTTGACGAGCCCCGGCACGTTGATGATCTCGGCGATGCCCGCGCACGCGTTGTGCAGGACGTCGTCGGCGGCGCGGAAGCACTCGGCCATCTCGGCGTCCTCGCCCATCACCTCCTCGAGCTTGTTGTTGAGGATGACGATCAGCGAGTGGACGTTGTCCTCGAGCTCCGACAGGCCCTCTTCGGCGAGCTTCATCCGCTTCGGTCCCTCGAACTCGAAAGGCTTGGAGACCACGGCAACGGTCAGGACTCCGAGTTCCTTCGCCACTTCCGCGAACACCGGCGCCGCGCCGGTGCCCGTGCCGCCGCCCATGCCGGCGGTGATGAAGACCATGTGCGCGCCACGCAGCGCATCGGCGATGCGGTCGCGCGCCTCCTCGGCCGCAGCGCGCCCGGCGTCCGGCCGGCTGCCGGCGCCCAGGCCCGACCTGCCGAGTTGCAGGATGTTCTGCGACGACGACCGCGCCAGTGCCTGGTGATCGGTGTTCGCGCAGACGAACTCCACGCCCTGCACGCCCCGCCGGATCATGTGCTCGACCGCATTGCCGCCGGCCCCGCCCACGCCCACTACCTTGATGATGGTCCCGTTTGTCTCTGTTTCCAGAATCTCGAAGCTCATGTTTCCTCCTGATTTGCCGATTTCGTTACTGCACGATTTGGAACGCTCACTGACAAAAGCGCAGCCTTACGCGCTTGCCACTGAGTACTCCGCCCTCACCACTAGAAATTGCCCACGACCCACTCCTTCATCCGCTTGAAGGTCTGCTTGAACGATCCGGTCTGCTGCGCGATCTTCCGGCCCCGCAGGCGCTGCGAGTGCGCCTCGACCAGCAGGCCGATCGCCGTCGCAAAGCGCGGATTGCGCACGACATCCGCCAGCGAGCCGTCGTAGCTCGGCCAGCCGATGCGCGCCGGTTTCAGGAACACGTCTTCCGCGATTTCGGTCATGCCGGGCAGCAGGCTCGTCCCGCCGGTCAGCACGATTCCCGACGAGAGCAGTTCCTCGTAGCCGGACTCGCGGATGACCTGCTGCGTCAGCGTGAAAAGCTCCTCCACGCGCGGCTCGATCACGGCCGCAAGCGACTGGCGCGACAGCAGGCGCGGACCACGGTCGCCGAGGCCCGGGATCTCGATCTTCTCGTTCGGGTCCGCCAGCACTTCCTTGGCGACACCCCAGCGCAGCTTGATCTCCTCGGCATCGGGGATCGGCGTGCGCAGGGCCATCGCGATGTCGTTCGTGATCTGGTCGCCCGCGATCGGAAGGATCGCGGTGTGGCGAATGGCGCCACCCGTGAAAATGGCGATGTCGGTGGTGCCGCCGCCGACGTCCACGAGCGCCACGCCCAGTTCCTTCTCGTCCGCCGACAGCACGGACAGCGATGACGCGAGCGGCTGCAGGATCAGGTCCTGAACCTCGAGTCCGCAGCGGCGCACGCACTTGATGATGTTCTGCGCGGCGCTGACCGCGCCGGTGACGATGTGCACCCGCACCTCGAGCCGCACGCCGCTCATGCCGATCGGCTCGCGGATGTCCTCCTGTCCGTCGACGATGAACTCCTGCGTCAGCACGTGCAGCACCTGCTGGTCGGTGGGGATGTTCACCGCCTTGGCGGTCTCGATCACGCGCGCGACATCGGCGCCCGAGACTTCGCGGTCCTTGATGGCCACCATGCCGCTCGAGTTGAAGCTCTTGATGTGGCTGCCCGCGATGCCGGTGAAGACATCCTTGATCTGGCAGGCGGCCATCAGCTCCGCCTCCTCCAGCGCGCGGCGGATCGACTGCACCGTCGACTCGATGTTGACGACGACACCCTTGCGCAGGCCCTGCGACTCGGCCTGCCCCAATCCGATGACCTGGAACCGCCCCTCCGGGAGCACCTCGGCCACCGCCACCACCACCTTGGAGGTGCCGATGTCGAGTCCGACGATCAGGTCTTTGGTTTCGTTTCTCATGTTCTCGTCATCGGGTTTTCGCGGGAGGCAGGGCAGCCAGCCCGTTGGGGTAACGCGCGTCGATGCTCTGCGGCGCCCCGCCGACGCGGGCCGCGACCATCGGATAGGCGGCGACGACCTGGGCCAGGCGATCGTTCAGGGCGATGCCGTCGGTGTCGCGTCCGAGCTCGAGGCGCGTCGCCGCGCCATCGATGCCGGTCACGTCGACGGCCCACGAACGGCGGTCGGACACGTCGATCGCCGCGATCCGCATGCCGAGCGGAGCGAGCATCGCCGCGAACTCGTAGTAGCGCCGCGCGGCATCGCGAGCGACCGCTTCAGGCCCCTCGAAGGCGGGCAGCGGTCCGTGGATCTCCGCCTCCGCGGGATTGGCGACGAACAGCTCTCCGGCGTCCGACAGCAGGCGTCCGTCGCTCCAGACGCCGAGGGCGCGATGTTCGACCAGCGTGACGTGCAGGCGATCCGGCCAGGTCCTCCGCACCGAGGCCTGTGCGACCCAGGGCACGGTTTCCAGGACGCGCCGCGTCTCGTCCAGCCGCATGGTGAAGTAGTTGCCCTTCAGCCGGCCGGCGATGGCAGCGCGCACCGACGCCGACGTCACGTGCTGGAGTTCGCCGCGCACCTCGATCGCACGCAGCGAGAAGTACGGCCGCTGGGCGATCCAGTACAGCACGCCGGCGACGACGATCAGGCCCGCGCACGTCGCGAACAGCGCAGCGAACCCGTTCATCAGGCGCGCGCTCATCGCGGCCGGCCTCCGTCGTCGAGCGCAGCGTCCTGCAGGATCCGCAGGACGAGGTCCTCGTAGCTCATGCCGACCGCGCGCGCGGCCATCGGCACCAGCGAGTGGCCCGTCATGCCGGGCGACGTGTTGAGCTCGAGCAGGAAGGGCTCCTTGCGCTCCGACAGCATCACGTCGATCCGTCCCCAGCCGCGCGCGCCGAGCACCGCGTAGGCACGCACGCACAGCCGCTGGATGTCCGCGGTGAGTGCGTCGTCGACCGGCGCCGGACAGAGGTACTGGGTGTCGTCGCTGAAGTACTTGTTGTGATAGTCGTAGTTCGCGCCCGGCGCGCGGATCTCGATCAGCGGCAGCGCCGTGGCGCCATCCCCTTGCCCGAGCACCGCGCACGTCAGTTCGCGGCCCGCGATGAACTGCTCGGCGAGGACGGCGCTGTCGTACTTCGCGGCCAGCGCATACGCATCGGCCATCTCCGAGTAGCCGGTGACCTTCGCGATGCCGATCGTCGATCCCTCGTGCGGCGGCTTGGTGATCAGCGGCAGGCCGAGCTCGTCGACTGCCGCGTTGAGCTCCGCCCGGGCGCCGCTTGCGAGCACCCGGAAGCGCGGCGTCGGGATGCCTTCCTGCAGCCACACCCGCTTGGTCGCGAGCTTGTCGATCGCGATCGCCGACGCCTGCACGCCGCTTCCGGTGTATGGCACGCCGATCGTCTCCAGGACGCCCTGGATCGTGCCGTCCTCGCCGCCACGCCCGTGCAGCGCGATGAACACGCGGTCGAAACGGGCCGCCTCGAGCTCCGCCAGCGTCTGCGTGCCGGGATCGAAGGCATGTGCGTCGACGCCGCGGGACTCGAGCGCCTTCAGCACACCGGTGCCCGACATGATCGAGACCTCGCGCTCCGACGAACGCCCCCCGAAGAGCACGCCCACCTTGCCGAGCGCCTTCACGTCCACGCTCATTCCGCCCCTCCGCCCGCGAGGCGGGCCGGCAACTGGCCGATCGAGCCCGCACCCATGCCGATCACGACGTCGCCGTCGCGCACCACGTCCATCAGGGCGCCGGGCATCTCTTCGATCGATTCGACGAACACCGGCTCGACCTTCCCCGCCACGCGGACCGCGCGTGCCAGCGCGCGCCCGTCGGCGGCGACGATCGGCGCTTCGCCGGCCGGATACACCTCGGCCAGCAGCAGCGCGTCGCAGCTCGACAGCACCTTCACGAAGTCTTCGAAGCAGTCGCGCGTGCGCGTGTAGCGGTGTGGCTGGAACGCCAGCACGATGCGGCGGCCGGGAAAGGCGCCGCGCGCCGCATCCAGCGTCGCCGCCATCTCGACCGGGTGATGGCCGTAGTCGTCGATCAGCGTGAACGAGCCGCCCGCCGGAGTCGGCAGGTCGCCGTGGCGCGAGAAGCGCCGGCCCACGCCCGTGAACTCGGCCAGGGCCTGCACGATCCCCTCGTCCGGCACGCCGAGCCCGGTGCCGACCGCGATGGCCGCGAGCGCGTTGGCGACGTTGTGCATGCCGGGAAGATTCAGCGTCACGTCGAGCGGGCGCGCGCCCTCGCGCTGCGCGGTGAAGCGCATCTGCGGGCCTTCGGCGCGTGCGTCGACTGCACGAAACTGCGCCTGGTCCGCGAACCCGTAGGTGACCACGGGCTTGGACACGAAGGGCAGGATCTCGCGCACGCTGCGGTCGTCGATGCACAGCACCGCGCTGCCATAGAACGGAAGGCGGCCCAGGAAGTCGACGAAGGCCTGCTTCAGCCGCGCGAAATCGTGGCCGTAGGTTTCCATGTGGTCGTTGTCGATGTTCGTCACGACCGCGACGACCGGCATCAGGTTCAGGAACGACGCGTCCGACTCGTCGGCTTCGACGACGATGTATTCGCCGGTCCCGAGCCGCGCATTGGCGCCGGCCGAGTTCAACCGGCCGCCGATCACGAAGGTCGGGTCGAGGCCGCCGGCGGCCAGCACGCTGGCGACCAGGCTCGTGGTCGTCGTCTTGCCGTGCGTGCCGGCGATGGCGATGCCCTGCTTCAGCCGCATCAGTTCGGCCAGCATCATGGCGCGCGGCACGACCGGGACGCGGCGGGCGCGGGCGGCGAGGACTTCAGGATTGCTGTGCGACACCGCGGTCGACACGACGACGGCGTCGGCGCCAGCGATGTGTTCCGCGGCGTGGCCGAGCGAGATCCTCGCGCCCAGTTGCGTCAGCCGCCGCGTGGCCGCGTTGCTCGCGACGTCGGATCCGCTGACCTTGTACCCGAGCGTGAGCAAGACCTCTGCGATCCCGCTCATCCCCGAGCCACCGATGCCGACGAAGTGGATGTGCTTGACGGCGTGCCTCATGCGGCCACCTTCTCGATCACGGCCGCCACGGTCTCGGTCGCCGTCGGCTTGCCCAGGGCGCGTGCGGCTTCGGCCATCGATTGCAGGCGCGAGCGATCCAGGCCCGCGAGCAAACCGGCCAGGCGCTCCGCGGTGGCCTCGCCCTGCGGCAGGTGAATCGCGGCGTTCTTCGCCGCCATGAACTCGGCGTTGGTGCGCTGGTGGTGCGTGGTGGACACGACGAGCGGCACGAGGATGCTCGGCACGCCGGCCGCCGCGAGCTCCGTCACGGTGATGGCCCCCGCGCGTGCGAGCACGAGATCAGCCCCGGCGTAGCGCGACGCCATGTCGTCGATGAAGGTGACGATCTCCGCCTGCACGCCCGCCTTCGCATAGGCCTCGCGCACGGCGTCGAGATGCTTCGCGCCGCACTGATGGACGACCTGCGGCCGCCGTTCCAGGGGGATGCGCGCAAGGGCCTGCGGCACCGTTTCGTTCAGCACCTGCGCGCCGAGACTGCCGCCGATCACGAGCAGGCGCAGCGCGCCCGTGCGGCCGGGATAGCGGTCGGCAGGGGCGGGCACGGCGGCGATCTCGGGACGCACCGGGTTGCCGGTGACGAGACCCTTCGCGCCGGCCTTCCGCGCGGCCTCGCCGTCGAACCCGCACAGCACGGCGGATGCGAGCGGCCTGAGCATCGACGTCGACATCAGCGGGGCCGCGTCCGGGTTCAGCAGGACCACGGGGATGCCAAGCGAACTCGCCGCCATGCCGGCCGGCACGGCGACATAGCCGCCGGTCGAGAACACCGCGTCGGGCTTGTCGGACCGGATGATCTTCCGGCTTTGCCAGATGGCCCGCAGCAGCAGGAATCCGCCGAAGACCAGTGTCTTGAACCCCTTGCCCCGCAGGCCGGAGAAGTCGATGGAACGGAACGCGATGCCGTGCGGCTCGACCAGCGCCCGCTCCATTCCCGCCCTGGTGCCGAGCCAGCTCACCGACCAGCCGCGACGCTGCAGTTCGCCCGCGACCGCGAGGCCCGGCATCACGTGCCCGCCGGTGCCGGCCGCGACGACCATCAGGTGCTTCATGCGCGGCCTCCGCGCATGTCGCCTGCGGCGCACGTGTCCTGTCTCCGGCCGTCCACCACGGCGGACTTAACGTCGGCTGACGCCGACGTGAGCCTGCGACGAAACAGGATTCTCATGCGCGGCCTCCGCGCATGAGAATCCTGTTTTCCTTGTCGACCCGCAGCAGGATCGCGAGCGCGGTCAAGGTCGACAGCAGCGCCGAGCCGCCGTAGCTCATCAGGGGCAGCGTCAGGCCTTTCGTGGGCAGCAAGCCGGTGGCCACGCCGATGTTGATGAACGCCTGCACGCCGATCCACAGGCCGACGCCCTGGGCCACGAGGCCGGCGAACGTGCGCTCCAGCGCGATCGCCTGCCGCCCGATCTCGAACGCCCGCTTCACCATCCAGTAGAAGAGCACGACGACGGTCAGCACGCCGACGAGGCCGAGTTCCTCGCCGAGCACCGCGAGGATGAAGTCGGTGTGCGCTTCAGGCAGGTAGTGCAGCTTTTCGACGCTGCCACCCAGGCCGACGCCGAACCACTCGCCGCGACCGAAGGCGATCAGCGAATGGGACAGCTGGTAGGCCTTGCCGAGCGCGTTGCCCTCCGACCATGGATCGAGGTACGCGAAAATCCGCTCGCGCCGCCACGGAGACAGCCAGATCACCAGCGTGAAGGCGCCGGCCAGCACGACCGAGATGCCGGCGAACAGCTTGCCGTTGACGCCGCCGAGGAACAGGATGCCCATCGCGATGGCGACGATCACGCCGAAGGCGCCGAGGTCGGGCTGGAGCAGCAGAAGCGCGCCGATCATCGCCATCACGATGGCCATCGGCAGGAAGCCCTTCCCGAAGTGGTGCATGTAGTCCTGCTTGCGGACCGTGAAATTCGCCGCGTACAGGACGCAGGCGACCTTCATCAGTTCGGAGGGCTGCAGGTTCAGGATGCCGAGCGACACCCAGCGACGCGCTCCGTTGACGCCCTTGCCCACGCCGGGGATCAGCACCAGCACCAGCAGCACCATCGTGCCCGCGAAGATCCACGGCGCCAGGCGCTGCCAGGTGGCCATCGGCACCTGGAACGCGATCGCCGCCGCGCAGAATGCGATGCCGAGCGAGAGCAAGTGGCGCGCGATGAAGTGGGTCGGCGCCACGTTGTAGCGGGGCGAGTCGGCGAGCGCGATCGACGCCGAGTACACCATCACCGTGCCGAGCATGATCAGCGCCAGCACGACGCCGACGAGCGCCCGGTCCACGCCCGGCAGCGAAGTTCGCGCGGCCGATGCGCTCCCGCCCGCGCCGAGACCGGCGATCGCCATCATCGATCCGGCCGGATCGAATTCGCGCCGCCGCCCGCCGCGACGGAACCAGTCGGTGAACGGCTTCAGCACGGCTGGCCGACCTCGGCGGCGAGTTCACGTACCGCAGCGGCAAACACTTCCGAGCGGTGCACGTAGTTGCGGAACATGTCGAGGCTGGCGCAGGCGGGCGACAGCAGGACCGCGTCGCCTTCGCGCGCTGCGGCCGCCGCGGTCTCGACGGCCTCGGGCAGCGTGTCGGCGTCGTGCAGGGTCACGCCCTTGGCGCCCTGCTCGAGCACTGATCGAATCGCCGGCGCGTCGCGCCCGATCAGGATGACCGCCCGCGCGTGGCGGACGACCGGGTCGACGAGGGGACCGAAGTCCTGCCCCTTGCCGTCGCCGCCGAGGATCACGACGAGCTTGCGTCCCTCGCCCCCGAGTCCGTCCAGGGCCGCCACGGTGGCACCGACGTTGGTGCCCTTGCTGTCGTCGACGTATTCGACTCCGCGGACGGTCGCGATCGGCTCCACCCGATGCGGCTCGCCGCGATAGGAACGCAGCGCGTGCAGCAACGGCCCGAGCGGGCAGCCGACGGCGCGCGCGAGCGCGAGCGCGGCCAGCGCGTTGGCCGCGTTGTGCCGGCCGCGGATCTGCAGCGCATCGGTCGGCATCAACCGATGCAGATGTATCTCGGGAGGCGGCGCCGGCACCTCCGGACTTGTCCTGCGGCGCCGGCCCGGCGGGCTCAGGTCCTCGGCCCAAGCGAGCCAGGTGATGCCGTTGTCGAGCAGCAGGCCGTACGAGTTCCCGCTGGACGGGGCGTCGGTGCCGAAGGTCACGATCTCCGCATTCCTGCGCGCCATCGCCATCACGCGCTCGTCGCCGCGGTTCAGCACCTGGACCGTCCGCGCCGCGAAGATGCGCGCCTTGGCCGCGGCGTACGCGTCCATCGTGCCGTGCCAGTCGAGGTGGTCCTGCGTGACGTTGAGGACGACCGCGGCGTCGCACTCGAGCGAGCGAGCGGTGGCGAGCTGGAAGCTCGACAGTTCGAGCACCCAGGCCTCGGGCAGGCTGTCGCCGGCAAGCGCGTCGCGCAGCACGTCGAGTACGGCCGGGGCGATGTTGCCGGCGACCGCCGCCTTCATCCCGGAGCGCTCGAGCAGCAGCCCGGCGAGCCGGGTGGTCGTGGTCTTGCCGTTGGTGCCGGTGATGCCGACGACTTTCGGCGCATAACCGCGCTCGGCCTTCAGGCGGGCCAGGGCGCGCGCAAAGAGTTCTATCTCGCCGACGACCTCGACCTTGCCCGCCTTCGCCTGTTTCAGCAGCGCGGCGACGTCGGGCAGCGTGGGGGCCAGGCCCGGGCTGATCGCCACCAGTTCGACGCCGTCGAGCAGCGCGTGGGAGAGGGGGCCGCCGATGAACTCGGCCGACGGGCAGTCCGCCGCGAGCGAGGCGCGCTGCGGCGGCTCGGCGCGCGTGTCGGCCACGCGCAGGTCGAAGCCCTCGACGGCCAGCCAGCGCGCCATCGCGAGGCCGCTCGCGCCGAGTCCGAGTACGAGGGCGCGGGGGACCGCGGCCTCCGCGCTGCGCGCTGCGCCGCGAGCTTGCTCGGGGTGGCCCGTCGCGGCGCTCATCGCAGCTTCAGCGTGGAAAGCCCGACCAGCACCAGCATCATGCTGATGATCCAGAACCGGACGACGACCTGCGTCTCCTTCCAGCCGGACAGCTCGAAGTGGTGGTGCAGCGGCGCCATTCGGAAGATGCGCTTGCCCTTGGTCCACTTGAAGTAGCCGACCTGGAGCATCACGGACACCGTCTCCATCACGAAGACGCCGCCCATGATGAAGAGCACGATCTCCTGCCGCGTGATGACCGCGATCGTGCCGAGCGCGCCGCCGAGCGCCAGGGCGCCGACGTCGCCCATGAACACTTCCGCCGGATAGGCGTTGAACCACAGGAAGCCGAGGCCGGCGCCGGCGATCGCGCCGCAGATGATGACAAGCTCACCCGCACCCGGGATGTACGGGAACAGCAGGTACCGGGCGAAGTCCGCGCGGCCGATGACGTAGGCAAACACGCCGAGTGCCGCGCCGATCATCACCGTGGGCATGATCGCGAGCCCGTCGAGGCCATCGGTGAGGTTCACGGCATTGCTCGTCCCGACGATCACGAAGTACGACAGCAGCACGAAGCCGAACACTCCGAGCGGATAGGCGACGTTCTTGAAGAACGGCACGATCAGGTCGGAGCGCGGCGGCAGGTCGATGTAGAAGCCGTTGCTGAGCCACTCCCACATCAGCACCCAGATCTTGTCTGTCGAGGGCGCCGCGATCGCAAAGGCGAGATAGAACGAGGCGGACAGGCCGATCAGCGACTGCCAGAAGTACTTCTCCCGCGCGCTCATGCCCTTCGGGTTCCGGTGGACGACCTTGCGGTAGTCGTCGACCCAGCCGATCCAGCCGAAGCCGATCGTGACGATCAGCGTCACCCACACGAACCGATTGGACAGGTCGGCCCAGAGCAGCGTGGTCACGCCGATCGAGATCAGGATCAGCGCGCCGCCCATCGTCGGCGTGCCGCTCTTCACGAGGTGCGACTGCGGCCCGTCGCTGCGCACGGCCTGGCCGATCTTCAGCGCCGTCAGCCGCCGGATCACCCACGGACCGGCGGCCAGGCCGATCAGCAGCGCGGTGGCGGCGGCGAGCACCGCGCGCAACGTCAGGTACGAGAAGACGTTGAACGCGCGGATGTCCTGCGCCAGCCATTCGAACAGTTCGAGCAACACTCAGTGCACCCCTTCCGGCGGCGTGACGGCCAGCGCCTGCACGACGCGCTCCATCCGCATGAACCGCGATCCCTTGACCAGCACCGTGACCGCCGGACCGAGCCGCGGCCGCAGCGCAGCCAGCACTGAGTCGACGTCGGCGCAGTGCACGGCGCCCTCGCCGAACGCGTCCACGGCATCGCTCGCCATCGGGCCGAGCGCGATCAGTCCGTCGATGCCGCGTTCGCGCGCATGGGCTCCGACCTCGCGGTGGAACTCCGGCCCGCGCTCGCCGACTTCGCCCATGTCGCCCAGCACCAGCACGCGCTCGCCGTCGAAACCGGCCAGCAGGTCGATCGCGGCGCGCACGGAATCGGGGTTCGCGTTGTAGGTGTCGTCGATCAGCAAGCCGCCCTCGCTCGTGCGCAGTCGCACCCCGCGTCCGGCGACCGGCCGGAACGCGCGCAGGCCTTCCCCGATCGATCCGGCGTCGATACCGGCGCCGATCGCGCACGCGGCGGCGGCCAGCGCGTTGCGCACGCTGTGCAGGCCGGTCACGGCCAGGTCGACGTCTACCAGCCCGAGCGGCGTCGCCATCGAGACGCGCGCGCCGTCCGCGCGCAGCGTGTAGGTCGCCGTCACGACCGCGTCGGCCTCGATGGCGAAGTCGACCACGCGTCGGGTCCCGGCGATCTGCCTCCAGATCGACGTGCAGGCGTCATCGGCCGGGAACACGGCCACGCCGTCATCGGACAGCGGCAGCGCGGCGATGACTTCGCCGTTCTCGTACGCCGTCGCCTCGACCGACCGCATGAACTCCTGGTGCTCGCGCTGCGCGTTGTTGACCAGCGCAACGGTGGGACGAACGAGGCCGGCGAGGTAGGCGATCTCGCCAACGTGGTTCATGCCGAGCTCGAAGACGGCGGCGCGGTGCTGCCGGGCGAGCTGCCACAGCATCAGCGGCACGCCGATGTCGTTGTTGAGGTTGCCCCGCGTCGCCAGGCGACCCTTGTCGCCGTGCGCCGTCGCCAGGATCGAGGCGATCATCTGCGTGACCGTGGTCTTGCCGTTGCTTCCAGCCACCGCGATGACCGGCAACGAGAACCGCGCGCGCCACTGGGCTGCCGCAAGTCCGAGCGCGCGCCTGCAGTCGGCCACGACGACCTGCGGCAAGTCGGCATCGACGACGCGCTCCACCAGCGCGGCCGCCGCGCCGCCCTCGCGAGCCGCGGCGACGTAGTCGTGGCCATCGAAGCGCTCACCGCGCAGCGCGACGTAGAGCGCGCCGGGCGCGAGCGTCCGCGTGTCGGTCGACACGCTCGAGAAGCCGATGCGGCCGTCGCCCCGCGCATCCAGCGCCGCCACCAGGCGGGCGAGTTCGCTGACGGTCATCAGCGAGCTCACTGGACTACCCTCCGCGCTGCGCGCGCAGGGATGGGCGCTTCGAAGCGGCCGTGCGCGCTCACTGGACTACCCTCGCGCTGCGCGCTCGGGATGTGCGCTTCGGAGCGGCCGTGCGCGCTCACCGGCGGCCCCGCTCGGAAAGTGCCGCCCGGACCTGCGCGAGGTCCGAGTACGGCTGCCGGTTCGTGCCGATGACCTGGTAATCCTCGTGGCCCTTGCCGGCCACCAGGACGATGTCCTCGGGAGCGGCCGTGCGCACGGCGTGGGCGATCGCCTCGGTGCGGTCCAGCAGGCAGACCAGTTCCCGCGCATCGCGCGCACCGAGCGCGACCTGCGCGACGATGGCCGACGGATCCTCGGTGCGCGGGTTGTCGCTCGTGACGACGACGACGTCGGCGCCGCTGGCCGCCGCCGCGCCCATCGGCGCACGCTTGCCCGGGTCGCGATCCCCGCCGGCCCCGAACACGACCCAGATCTTCCCGTGCCGCGACTGCGCGAGCGGACGCAACGCGAGCAGCGCTTGCGCCAGCGCATCCGGCGTATGCGCGTAGTCGACGACGGCGAGCGGGGCATCGGGCCGGACGACCCGTTGCATGCGTCCGAGCGGCGGGGCCAGGTGAGGCAGCGCCGCGACGGCGGCCGCGAAGTTCACGCCGCAGGCGAGCGCAACGCCGACGACGCCCAGCAGGTTGGAGATGTTGTAGTGCCCCACGACGGGCACTTCCACCGCGACCCCCGAGCCGTCGAGCTTCGCCAGGAAGCCGAGCCCGTCGGCGGTCGGGAGGATGTTCTCGGCGGTCAGCATGTGCGCCAGCCGGCGATCGCCCGCGGCACCCGTGGCGCTGAAGCCGACGGTGCGGACGCCGCGCTCGAGCAGGCGCGGGATCAGGCGCACCGCCGCCGCATCGTCGACGTTGATGACCGCGTGCGAGAGCGTGGGCCAGTCGAACAGGAGGGCCTTGGCCGCCTCGTACCGCTCCATGGTCCCGTGGTAGTCGAGGTGATCGCGCGTCAGGTTCGTGTACAGCGCGACGTCGAACTTCATGCCGGTGACCCGTCCCTGATCGAGCCCGATCGACGACACCTCCATTGCGAGCGCCTGGGCGCCTGCGTCGAGCAGCCGGCGGACCTCGCGCTGCAGGGACACCGGGTCAGGCGTGGTCAGCGGGCTGTCGGTGAACGGTTCGTCCGGGAACCCGATGCCGATCGTGCCGATCACGGCGCAGCGCCGGCCCGCCCGGGTCAGCAACTGGGCGATCCACTGCGAGCAAGAGGTCTTGCCGTTCGTGCCGGTCACGCCGACGGCGAGCAGGCTCGTGCTCGGGTGGCCGTAGAAGCTGGCGGCCAGGGACCCCAGCAAGGAACGGAGGTGCGGCACGGGAAGCACCGGCACGGCGGCATTCTTCTTCTTCCAGCCGTTGGCCTCGACGATCACGGCGGCGGCGCCCTGCCGCACCGCGACGTCGATGAAACCGCGCCCATCGACCGCGGCGCCCGGCAGCGCGAGGAAGACGTCGCCAGGCGTCACCTTTCGGCTGTCGAGCTGGAGGTCGCGGCGCTGCGCGAACACGGCCGGCGCTACCGTGCGGAGCCACGCCAGGCTGTTCATGACCACGGGATCCAGGCCGGTCACCGGGCCTCCCGCATGGCGAGCAGCGGCGACTTGGTCTCCTCCATCGGCCCGTCGGGCGCGACCTGCAGCGTGCGCAGCGTCGCCGCGGTGATCTGCGCGAAGACCGGGGCGGCAATGAGGCCGCCGTAGTACTGCCCGGTCGGCTCGTCGACCATCACGGCGACCACGATCCGCGGATCGGACACCGGCGCGAACCCGACGAACGACGCAACGTACTCGCGCACGTACTGGCCGTTCCTCAGCTTGCGTGCGGTGCCGGTCTTGCCGGCGACCCGGTAGCCCGGAATGCGCGCACCCGGCGCCGTTCCCTCCGGCCCGACCGCCATCTCCAGCATGCGCCGCATCGCCATCGCCGTTTCATGCGACATCACTCGCACGCCGGCCGGCGGCGCGTCCTGCCTGAGCAACGTCAGCGGCGGCATGTCGCCGTCGCGCGCGAACGCGGTGTAGGCGCGCGCGATCTGCATGAGCGAGACGGAGACGCCGTGTCCGTACGAGATCGTGGCCTGCTCGATCGGCCGCCAGCTCTTCGCCGGCCGCAGCCGCCCGGCGACCGCGCCGGGGAAACCGAGCTGAGGCGCCTGCCCGAATCCCGCGGCCGTGTACGTGTCCCACAGCGTCTGTGCCGGCAGGTCGAGCGCGATCTTCGCGGTACCGACGTTGCTCGACTTGGAGACGACCTCTTCAACGGTCAGCAGGCCGTGCGGGTGCGCATCGCCGATCGTGCGATCGCCGATCGTCAGCTTGCCGGGCGCCGTCTGGATCTTCGTGTCGGGCCGCACCTTGCCCGCCTCGAGCGCCGCCACGATCGAGAACGGCTTCATCGTCGAGCCGGGCTCGAACGTGTCGGTCAGCACGCGGTTGCGGATGGCGTCGCCGGCGAGCTTGCCGCGCGCGTTCGGGTCGTAGGTCGGCAGGTTCGCCAGCGCCAGCAGTTCACCGCTGCGTGCGTCGATCACGACGGCCGCACCGGCCTTCGCCCTGAACTTCTCGATCGCGGCCTTCAGCGCGGAGTGCGCGATGTACTGCACCCGGTTGTCGATCGAAAGCGCGAGATCGCGCCCGTCGAAGGGCTCCCGCAGCCAGTCGTCCTCGACGATGCGGCCCAGCCGGTCCTTGATGACGCGACGGCTGCCCGAGCGCCCGGCCAGCTGCTTCTCGTGGGCGAGCTCGACACCTTCCTGCCCGCGGTCCTCCACGTTGGTGAAGCCGATGATGTGCGCGCTGGTCGGCCCCTCGGGGTAGTGGCGCTTGAATTCGCGGCTGGAGTGAACACCGGGAATCTTGAGGTCGGCGATGCGCGCCGCGACGTCGGCGTCGACCTGGCGCCGCAGGTAGACGAAGGAACGGTCGTCGTTGGCGAGCCGCCGCTTCACTTCGCCGGCGTTCATGCCGAGCAGCCGCGCCAACTGGGCGACCTGCTCGTTCGAAGCCTCGACGTCGTCGGGAATCGCCCAGATTGCCTTCGCAGGCACGGACGAGGCGAGCACCACGCCATTGCGGTCCGTGATGCGGCCGCGCGTCGCGGGAATCTCGAGCGTGCGGGCGTAGCGCGCCTCGCCCTGCCGCTGCAGGAAGTCCGTCGACACGCCGCCCATCAGGTAGAAGGCGCGCCCCGCGAGCGCCACGAACGCGCAGAACAGCAGGAACAGCATCAGCTTCGAGCGCCAGGAAGGAAGCGCCACGGTGAGCAGCGGGTTCGCGTTGAACCCGACGCTCTCGCCCCGGCCGTTGCGCCTGCGCGCGCCGGCGGGTCCCGCGCGGGAGGACGACGGCTGCTTCACTTCGTCGCTCCCGGCGCGAGCGGTGCCGCGGCGCTCGCCGCGGGAAGGTTCAGGAACACCGTGCGGCCGCCGTCGACCGGCTTCATCCCCAGCCGCCGTGCCTCGGCCTCGACATAGGCCGGCTGCGACAGCCTCGCCAGTTCGATCTTCAGCCGGTCGTAGTCGATGTCGAGCTGTCGCGCCTGCTGGTGCGCCCGCTCGACGTCGATGAACAGCGAGCGGGAGCGGTGCTGCGCCGTCACGAGCGCGAGCGCCGACAGGAAGAGCGCCAGCGCGAGCAGCAGGACCAGGCCGCGGCGGATCACTGCACGGTCTCCACGCGCCAGGGCTCGTCGGTGCGCTCCGCGACGCGCATCACGGCGCTGCGCGCGCGCGGGTTGGCGGCAACTTCATCGTCATCGGGCAGCACCCGAGCGACCTGGCTCAGCGTCGCGCGCGGCAGGTCTGCCGCGCGCAGCGGCAGGTGGCGCGTCGCCGCGGCCGGGCGGTCGGGATGCGCGCGACGTTCGATGAATCGCTTCACCACCCGATCCTCGAGCGAGTGGAAGCTGATGACCACCAGCCGGCCTCCCGGGGTCAGCATCGATGCGGCCTGTTCGAGAGCTAGCGCCAATTCCTCAAGCTCTTGATTGACGTGAATCCGTACAGCCTGAAAAGTCCGCGTGGCCGGGTGCTGGAGCGCATCCTTGCGGCTCTTGACGGGGATCGCGTCCGCCACGACAGCGGCAAGCTCGGCGGTCGTTGATGGCGCCCGCCCATGCGCGCGGCGAGCCACAATCGCCTTTGCAATCGATGCAGCAAACCGTTCTTCCCCATAGTCCCGGATCACCCGCGTCAGTTCGTCAGTCGTTGCCCGTGCCAGCCACTCGGCGGCGGTCTCGCCGCGCGACGGATCCATCCGCATGTCGAGCGGCCCGTTCGACCGCAGCGAGAACCCGCGCTGCGGGTCGTCGATCTGCGGCGAGGACATGCCGATGTCCATCAGCACTCCGCGCACGGACTCGATTTCCAGCGAGCGCAGCGTGGCTCGCAGGTGTGAAAAGGCCGTGTGCTCGATGTGAAAGCGCGGATCGGTGATCGACTGCGCCGCGGCGACCGCGGCCGGGTCGCGATCGAGCGCGATCAGCCGCGCCGAACCGGACAACCGCGAGAGGATCAGGCGACTGTGGCCCCCGCGACCGAAGGTCGCGTCGACGTAGATGCCGTCCGGCGCCGTGACCAGGTACTCGACGGCCGCAGTGGCGAGTACCGAACGGTGCCCGGAGGCGTTCGGTGATGTCGGGGCGGACATTCACCGTCAGAAGGTGAAGTCTGCCGCGGACTCCGGGAGTCCACCGGCGAGTGAAGCGCGTTCGTGTTCGGTGAGGCGCACCGCGTCCCAGAGTTCGAAGTGCGCGCCCATGCCGAGAAGCATGACGTCGCGTTCGAGCTGGGCTGCGCTGCGCAGCTCGGTCGGGACGAGGATGCGGCCGGCGCCGTCGAGATCGACGTCCGTCGCACTGCCGAGAAGGAGCCGCTGCAGGGCGCGCGCCGAATATGACAGCCGCGCGATCCGCTCGCGCTGCGCTTCCCACGTCGGGCGCGGGTAGACGAGCAGGCAGCCATCCGGGTGACGAGTGAGCGTCAGGCGGCCGTCACAGCCGGCCGCCAGGGCATCGCGGTGACGGCTGGGCATGGAAAGTCGCCCTTTGCCGTCCAACGTCAGCTGTGATGCCCCTTGAAACACCCGTTTCCCCCTTCAGCCGACCGGCCGGTCCGCCACACACGAAGCGAACACTAACCAGCCCACTATTTCCCACTTTTTCACACGAAGCGCGACTGTACGGCACCGCCTCGAGGGGGGTCAAGGGAAAAGGGCTCACTTTTCCAATTGCTTCAAAGACTTAGCGGCGCCTTTGCAAGAAGAATTCGAAGTTAAAAAACCGTTGAAAAATAGGTAGATACAACAGGCACTGAAAGTGAAATATCACGAAGGGGCTGAGCGCCAACCCGGCGCCGCGGTCGCCGGCGCATGCTGTTTTATTTTATCTATCGATCCGGCTCGCACGATGGCGAGAGTCGATCGGAAAGAGGCTTCGGCCAAGGAGAAGTGCAAAGTTCGCCTGTAAGCCGGATTCTGTTGGCCGCCCTCGCGGGCGTCCTGGCAACCATTCCTCTCGGCCGACGGTTGCCCGTCGGCTCAAGCCACCTACCCGCGGCCTCCCCGAGCAGGATCGTCGGCCGCCTATTTGATGTTGCTCCGCGTAGAGATTGCCCGTTTCACCCTCGGCCGCCCAACGCTTTCGCATCAGGCTCGGTTCGGGACTTTGCGAGCCGGCTTGCGCCGTCTCGCCGCCTTCCCCGTCGGCCGAGACTCGTCTCTGTTGCTCTGATCCTCACCTCACGGTGGGCAGGCGTTACCTGCTACGCCGCTCTGCGGAGTCCGGACTTTCCTCGGCTTCGTTGGGACGAAGACGCGGTTGCCCGGCGAACTTTGCAGTCCGCATTTTAATGCCGCGCGCTGGCTCTCGACTGCACTTTTCGACTGTAGTCCGCGCGACCGCGGCGAGGGCGCCGCTGCGCAAGCCGTCCATCCGCGACTCGCTGCCCTGCGCAAGCCAGCTTTCGTTCAAATCCGCGACAATGCGCGCTGACGTGAACGCGCCCGGCCCCGCATTGAACCTGATCGTCGTCGAGGACTCCGAACTCGACTACGAACTGCTGCTCGCGATGCTGATGCGCGAAGGCCTGCGGCCGCGCGCCGTTCGCGTCGAGGACGAGGCGGGCATGCGCGCGGCATTCGCGGCAGGCCCCATCGACGCAGTGATCACCGATCACAACCTGCCGCGCTTCGACTCGTTCGCCTCCATCAAGGTCGCACAGAGCGTCGACACCGACATCCCGGTCATCGTGCTTTCCGGCGAGATGTCCGAAGAACTCGCCGTCGCCACGCTGCACGCGGGCGCCGACGACTTCGTGCTGAAGACCCGGATGTTCCGGATCGCGTCGGCGCTGCAGAACAGCCTGCGCGCGGCAGCGGCGCGGCGCGAGTCACGGGCCGCCGCGGCAGCCCTCGCGGCGAGCGAAGCCAGGCTCCACGCGCTGACGCAGCACCTGGAGCGCGCGAAGGAAGACGAGCGGCGCGCCATCGCCCAGGAGATCCACGACGACATCGGGGGCGCACTGACCGCGCTGAAGTTCGAGGTGGTCCGGCTGGGCCGCGAGCTGGAGGCGCGCGACGGCGAGCCCAGTCGGCGCCTGGCGGCGATCCAGGAACTGCTGGAGTCGGCGGTCGTCGCCAGCCATCGAATCCAGCACGCGCTGCGGCCAGCGGTCCTCGACGCGGGACTGGTCGCGGCGCTCGAATGGATCGCGCGCGGCTTCCGCGAACGCAGCGGGCTCGCAGTGGAGTTCCAGAGCAACCGCGAGGACTTCGAGATCGCGCCTGACCGGGCGGCAGCTCTGTACCGGGTCGCGCACGAGGCCCTCACCAACGTGCGCAAGCACGCGCGGGACGCGGGCCGCGTGCAGATGCAGCTCTTCGCGATGGCCGACGAGGTCACGCTCGAGATCTCGGACGACGGCCCGGGTTTCGACACCGCAACCCTCGGCGCCGGTCCCGGTTTCGGCGTACGTGGAATGATCGAGCGGGCGCGCGG